>JAESGN010000161.1_pt1 | contig 150096 bp, 130 predicted proteins | sample 9269731 | NCBI WGS metagenome assembly JAESGN01 (sample SAMN15720683, study PRJNA650826) | algae metagenome | isolation source: Mojavia pulchra JT2-VF2 and co-occurring heterotrophs from desert soil | place: USA: Cadiz Valley, Joshua Tree National Park, CA | collected 1998-06-08
GCGTCATCGGTACTTGGGCTGATGTGATCAACCGCGCTAACTTGGGTATGGAAGTTATGCACGAGCGTAATGCTCACAACTTCCCTCTAGATTTGGCTAGCGGTGAGCAAGCTCCTGTTGCAATCAGCGCTCCTGCTATCAACGGCTAATTCTAAATAGAGACACAATAAACCGTATCTCTGTAAGTTAAAAAAAGCGCCCTCCTTGTGGGGGCGTTTTTTATATTCTTTTATTTATTTAATATAAATTACCCAGCGATCGCATATCTCAAGAGATAGACATAAATAATTATTAACCATGTCATTCCAACTCAACCTGATGAATAAAATCAAGCATGAGCGATGTAAATTTTTCGGGATACCAGAGTCCCCATTCGTGATAACCTTCTTCTACAGTCACTAATCTGGCCTTTGGAATCAGTACAACCATTTCCTGAGCAGCCGTTAATGGAGTAGTCAGGTCTTTTTCTGACCACAGTAATAAGCAAGGAACTGTGATTTTTGGCAATAGATGTCTTAAATCTTTGTATAACGACAGCAGTAATGCTTGAATGACATTTCCGGTATTGAATAACAGGTTATGAGAGAAGACTTGAGGAATATCAATTAGTTGCAATTTCAGCTTCGGGATAGAGATTTGGGCTGTCATTTCTATTGCCCGGCGAGGTATCATCTCTGGAATAGATGGAGATGGAATTCCTGTACTATCTACCAGAACCATGCTTCTTACTTTGTCAGGAGCAAGGGTAGATAACGTAATTGCAATTCCTCCGCCTATTGAGTGCCCTACTAAATGCACTTGTTTGATATCTAGGGCTTCTAGAAACGAAAGCAGCAATTTAGCGTAGATATCGTACTCTGGGATAAGTTTACGGTAAGACGAGCGAGCAAAACTGGGCAAATCGGGTGCAAGCAGGGAATGCTGCTGTGCTAGTAGTTCCAAAACTTCCTGATAAGGTTCAGTCGAAATTCCCCAACCGTGTAAAAATAATATGGGAGTTGTTAAGTTTGAATTCAGCCCACTTTGCTTATAAAAAATGCTGATATCTTTCAAATCAATACGATTATTTACCAGTTGAGATTTCAATGTCAAACCTCATAGAGAATAGAATTAGAAGTGATAGGCTTTCACTGACTAGACCACTACTGTAACAAGCATAATTAGTTCATGAGACTACCCGAAGGGATATATTAGACTAATTAAGATCCGCTTGTTATTTTTGCGTACCGTCAGAAAATAGCCAATTGGCAAGTGCGATCGCCCCAATAAAAATTCTCTATTAACTATACTATTCTGCTAACATCCTGCATCCCCAACCACAGGGATTTTCACCTTTTGCTGATTCTGTTTCACATGAACAGTGCCTTCTTTAATAGCAACAGTTTCAATTTCTCCCTTAGCACCAAGCTTTACTGCAACGTCAACAGTGATTTTGCCATCTTGACTACGAAAGGTCTGAAACGTTTTTTGACCATAAAAAGCCTTTCCGTTAGCTTTAACACGATTAAATTTGGTAATTTTACCGTTGATCATCATCTCCATTGAGTTATCGTTCAGACCGTTGAACAAGATAAAGCGATTTTTATTTGCGCTGTTTGGTTTCCATAAAGTCATTCCGCAACCACGCCCACTTATCTGTTCCAATTCAAATTCGCCTACTTTGGGTAGCGCTGTAGCTTGACTAGCTTGAAATAACACACAACTAGTTAACAAAGATAAAATTGCAATTTTTTTCATTTGTCTGAACAACGTCTCAACAAGCAACTGAGCCGCCTCATTGGTTTGTATAAACTAATTACAATCGGGAAATTCCAGTTTCCTGATCAAAATTTCATTTTCTCCCGATTGGATGATCAGCGTCTACCGAAAGGGTTATGCGCGTTGTACCAACTAGCTGCGAACCCGGAGGCGGGTTCCTCGCATTGAGCAAGCGTCTCCTGTCAAAAACGCTACTCGAAAGATAGGCGCACAGGAGAGAGATGAAGTGTAATTATTGTTACGAGCGGTCAAGTATAATGCCGTTTAACACTACGCTTGCAATTCCAGCAAGGAAATCTCTTCAGGATTTCCAATTAGATGCCAAAAGAGTGCGATCTCACCTACACTATTGGCAATCATCCCCAATTGCTCCGATGTTGCATCGTTTTGCATTTCTGCTAAGAAGTGTTTGGCAGCAAGGATAGTGTTTTGACGTCTCAATGTTTTCTGTTGTGATCGTCCAGCCATCTTTTTGACTTTAGAGCATTACATCTAATTTAATTTCTAGATTACAGAAATGTTCTTGAGCCTACATCATTCCTGAGAATAATATCTATCGGTGTAAGCCTTTTGAATTTTAGTAATGCGCTTCTATATATAAAGGGGTTATGAGGAACCTAAAGGCTGACAGGTGTAGATTTTTTCCAAGGGTGTGACAAAAGCTATTCCGGCTGACTCAAAAGCTGCTTCGGAGAACTCAAAAGCTATTTCGGCGAACTCAAAAGCTATTTCGGAGAACTCAAAAGCTATTTCGGAGAACTCAAAAGCTATTTCGGAGAACTCAAAAGCTGTTTCGGAGAACTCAAAAGCTGTTTCGGAGAACTCAAAAGCTATTTCGGCGAACTCAAAAGCTATTTCGGCGAACTCAAAAGCTGTTTCCAGTGTGTTCTTTACATATACTTTGCCACCATGCGCTTGCGAATTTTACAGACAGTTGCTAAAAATCTTGCTGATCCTATACGATACCACAGCCAAAATCTTATTTAGAACTTACGCACTCAGATCCCCCAACCCCCTTCAAAACGGGGCTTTAGACGTTCCCCCCTTTTGAAGGGGGGTTAGGGGGGATCAAGGTTTCAGGCTTGAGTGCGTAAGTCCTATTATTGTTAAGATGTGGATAGTATGGACATATTTGAGCAACATCTCATCCAGGTAACAGAAAAGGAAGCGCCCCTGGCTGCCCGGATGCGTCCGCGTACCCTTGATGAATTCGTTGGACAAGACCACATCATCGCCAACGGAAGGCTGCTACGACGTGCTATCAGTTTAGACCAACTATCTTCGCTGATTTTTTATGGCCCTCCTGGTACTGGTAAAACTACTTTAGCGCGTGTGATAGCTAACACAACTCGCGCTCATTTCATTGCCATTAATGCGGTGCTTTCTGGCGTTAAAGAAATTCGGGCTGCGATCGATACAGCCCAAGAACGGCGTAAGTTCCACAACCAGAGGACTATCCTGTTTGTTGATGAAGTCCACCGTTTCAACAAATCCCAACAAGATGCTCTCTTGCCTTGGGTAGAAAATGGTACAGTGATTTTAATTGGAGCGACAACAGAAAATCCTTACTTTGAAGTTAATAAAGCTCTTGTTAGCCGATCACGTATCTTCCAACTCAAGCCACTCAACGATCAGGACTTGTACCGCGTAGTTGAGCAAACACTAACTGATACAGAGCGCGGTTATGGCAAGCTGGCTGTGCAGATAGCGCCTGATGCTCTGGCGCATTTGGTAAATGTTGCTAACGGTGATGCACGCTCGTTGCTAAATGCCTTGGAATTAGCAGTAGAAACCACACCAACCGATGCTACAGGTGTAATTAAGGTTACTCTAGCTGTAGCAGAAGATTCTATTCAGCAGCGTGCTGTTTTGTATGACAAAGAAGGCGATGTCCACTTTGACACTATTAGCGCGTTCATTAAGAGTTTACGCGGCTCTGACCCAGATGCAGCCCTGTATTGGCTGGCAAAAATGGTTTATGCTGGCGAAGACCCGCGCTTTATCTTCCGCCGGATGTTAATTTTAGCTAGTGAAGATGTGGGACTAGCTGACCCAAATGCTGTTTTAGTTATCAATGCTTGTGCTGAGGCATTTGACCGTGTGGGTATGCCAGAAGGACGTTATCATTTAGCCCAAGCTGCGCTTTATTTAGCAACAGCACCAAAGTCGAACAGCATCATGGGTTTTTTTGATGCTTTAGCTGCGGTTGAGCAAGAACGAGAAGCGGAAGTTCCCACTCACCTCAAGGATGGTAATCGTGATAAAAAAGGATTTGGGCATGGAGCAGGTTATCTTTATCCTCATGCCTACCGTGACCATTGGGTAGCTCAACAATATTTACCTGCTAGCTTGCAAGGGCAAATGTTTTACCAGCCATCAACCCAAGGCTTTGAGGGAGAAATTGCTACACAGGTAGCGCGGCGTCGTGAAGCTCAACTTGCTGCTTTAGTAGAAGGTGTGGGTATTGCTCCCCTAGAAGTGCTGACTTATGGTGCTACTGACCGCGCTGCTGAACGCTGGTTGCAGCGTACTCTTTCTCAGATGGGTACACAGTTAGCAGAGGTACGCGATCGCATTTTCACATTGGCCCAAATACAGCGTCATCATCTAGTACTGGATCTGAATGCAGGAAGCGGTTTACTTACTTGGGAAGCCATACGCCAAACCCCAGAAGGTGGAGTTTATGCCTGTGTTCGCAATGCTAATGATGCTAAGGCTCTACAAGAACAAGCAACGGCGCTACCAGAATTAATGCATCCTACTGTGTTAACTGCACCGATATCTGAACTACCAGATGTGTTAGCTACCCAGCCGCCAAATCTGCGATTTGACTGTATCATCGGACGCAATGCTCTACTTTATGAAGCTGATAAATTTACTACTGCCCAAACTTTAGCGCAATTACTACCACAATCAGGAAGGCTGGTATTGGCAGAGACTGTGCCACGTCATACCCAAAGACTTTATAAATTACTTGACCCAAACAAACTGAACGCAGACTTATATGAGCAGTTAATAATTGCGGAAGAAACTATCTACACTCATCAGTCAGACTTGATGGTTAACTGGGATGTTGAAGATTTGCAGAAGGCTTTCGAGGCTACAGGTTTGGTAGTGGCAGTTCAGATTGAGCAAAATTCTACACAAATGCATATCACGCCAGCCTTTCTCAATCGCTTGTTCACTCCTAATCAAGCTCGACCAAGTTATGCAGACCGTTTAGCTGTTCACCTCAGGGCAGAAGAAGTAAGCGCTGTACAAAAACTATTTACTAAATATTTGCTAAATCAAACAGTTGCTTGGAAAAGTACTATTGCCTTTGTGCAGGCTAGTTATATTATGTGCGGTTAAATAGACCAGTACTTACGCACCAATAACGTAATTTCGTCATTGCGACCGTAGGAAAGCATAAGTCCTAAGCCCTTCGGGCACGCTACGCGGTAAGCGAAGCTATGCCCGAAGGGCTTTACGGACACGCTTCCCGAACGCAAAGCCTTGAATCTCGTTGCGAATGCGTAATGCCGATTCTCCAAAATTCAGCAACAGATTCTTTTTTTCACAAACCCTTGTGAAATCTGGCTTTCTTAATTTTGAATTTTGAATTGGTATTACTCTCTTATTTTGTAAGCAGTAACTAACAGTTGAGGAACATCAAAACCCCCCTGAATAAAAAGGTCATGCATGATATGCCATCCCCTTCGGGTAAATAATAACTCCCAAAATGATGGGCTGGACTCTGGGTATAATTTTCTCCAATAAAGCAGTTCACTACGAGTTAAAAAACACTGATCGCAACGATAGTTATCTACATAAAAGCCTGTCTTTTCCAGAAGATTAAGTATCTCATCCTGAGTAAAGGCATGAAGGTGGTATGGATCAAAATGACGCGTCTCACCCAGCGGTACAGATATTATGAATACACCATTGGGAGCTAGAAACTTACGGATTTGTTTAAGAAAATTAGTCGGATTTTTTAAATGTTCTATTGTCTCAAATGAGACAACAACATCAAAAGGCTCTAAACACTCAAACTGCTCTGCATTAGCGCAAATAAATTCTATTTCGGGTGCTTGGTAATGTTTTTTAGCATACTCCACAGTCTCTAAAGATATATCTACCCCGACTACACTGCTCGCGCCTGCGAAGCGAAGCATTTGGCTACCATATCCAGTACCAGATGCAATGTCTAGAACTTTTTTTCCCAAAACATAGCGGCTTGCAGCTTCGTAGCGCCCAATATGTAGCTCCAGAATCTTGCGACTAGCCGAATCGTTACCCATGCGATTAGGGATTAAGCGTTCCCAAGTGATAGAAAGGTTATCTAAAGCTTCGACCGATGAAGTAACGGAGTTATTCATATAATGACTGGCTTTTAGGGATCTGCTTTACGGTTAGGATAAGCTCTTGCAGCACTTAAGGCTGGGAGTGCTGGGGAAGACAAAGCAATAAATGTATTCAAGGTTATTAAAGTAGTAAAAATAACTAATAGTTAGGGAACTCCAACAAATAAATTATCCAAATTTCTGGACTCAACACGACTGTCCCTCCCCCTGCTCCCCTGCCTCAACGCAATGGAATATTTTTTATTTGGAAGTCCCTTATTCTTTACTCTCCCAGCTTATCTTCGTGACATTCCCTACACAACTGTATATCCATCTACAGAAAATCCTAGCAGCTTAAATTAACCCTTCACGGATAGCCAGAGCTGCTGCTTGGACACGATCATCAACGCTGAGTTTGTTTAGTAGCATACGCACATATGACTTAATGGTTCCGAGAGAGAGGTAGAGCTGATTAGCAATCTCTTGGTTTGAGTTTCCTTTAGCAATAAGTTTGAGGATTTCTAGCTCACGAGGGCTAAGAATTTGTTGTTGAGGTAGCTCAGGTGTAGGAATCGCTTGGGCTACAACGCTGGGCTTGAACATCCGGGAGACTTTTTGAGCTATGCGAGGATCTAAATAAGCACCACCTTGAAAGATCAATTGAATGACAGCGATGAGTTGTTCCCATTCAATGGTTTTAAGGCAGTAACCATCCGCACCAGCAGCTAACATTCCCATTACTTGGGTATCGCCGTCAAATGCACTCAAGGCAAGGATACGAATGGCAGGGTGATCGCTTTTAATTTGTTGCGTAGCTGTGATCCCATCCATAACTGGCATATCAATATCCATCAAAATAACATCTGGCTGGAGTTGAGCAGCCAATTCGATAGCCTGTGCACCGTCATATGCCTCTCCTACTACACTAAAACCAGGTTGAAGCGTAAATTGGCCTTTCATGCCCCGACGTATTAAAGTATGGTCATCGACCAGTAGAATCTTCATAGTCTTCTGTTCTACACTCTCGGACATCTTGACTTCTCCTCAATTTGCTTTCATGCTAAACCTAGCCTGATCTGTGTTAGCTGGCAGAGTAAACCAGAAGGTACTACCTTCTCCAAGGGAACTATCGACGCCAATGCTACCTCCATGAGCCTCGACGATTTGACGGCACAAATAAAGACCAAGCCCAGATTTACCACGGCGAGTTCGTCCCTGAATAAAGCGGTGGAAAAGCCGTTCTTTGTCCTCTAGCGCAATTCCTAAACCCTGATCGCGCACTGATACCTTTACTTGGGCCTCACTGAGGGATGCTACTTCTAGAACAATTTCCTTGTTAGCCTCACTCACCCGAACCGCATTTTCCAGCAGATTTTGTAAAACTCGTCGAATCTCTAACTCATCACCATAGATGATCGGTAGTGATTGAGAAATTCTATAGATGAGAGCGAACTCAGACTTGGAAGTAGATTTAATTTGAGCAATTACTTTCACAAAAATCTCTTCCCAATTAAGAGGCTCATAGTTTAGCTGAATGCCACAACCAGCTTCATAGCGCGAAACATCTAGTAGAACTTCTACAAGCTTGAGGAGATCAACGTTAGCTTGGCGGTACTCTTCAAATACTTCTCTCCAGGTATTGTTTACAGGGCCAAAAGCTCCTTTAAGCATGACATCCAATGTATTGCGGGTAGCAAGCAGGGGTGAACGTAAATCGTGAGATAAAGCACTGATCAGGTCTTCAAAGTGTTGATTGCGCTCTTTCATCCATTGCTGACGATAGCAAGTTTCGCCTGCCATTGTGTTGAGAACTCTAGCCAACCGTCCAATTTCATCAAAGGAGGAATAGCCAAATTGGGCTTCCATTTGACCATCTCGCCACTTTTCGCCTACCTGCGTCAATTTACCTAGAGGAACCGCAACTCGTTGATGCAATAGCCTGATATTGTAGCCTACTCCTACCAAAACCACTATTGTGATGAAGATGTCCACAACAGTATTAATTTGGTAGAGTTGCCACAGTCGAAGCTTGCGTTTTTCTAAAATTATCTCCTCGTACAAAAGTAGGGTACGAATTTCAGCGCGTAGGGCATTGAATAAAATGTTGTCCGCCGAGGTATAGTTCCTGGCAGAGCTAAAAACTTTTCTCTGGTCTAATTGACTTTGCCACTGAGTATAAAGAATTTTTATCTTATTTAGTTGTTTGAGTTGACTAGGCTTATGTTGTACAAGAGTGTATAGGCGTTTGAGGCTGGTATGAAAACTCAACTGTTTATTACTGCCAGTATCGAGTAAGGTTCTTTCCTGTTCAATCACAGCATTAAGCAGACGTTCTCCTTCACGCTCTATTACTAAAGTATGGGTTACTTGATCGGCTGCTTGCTGACTGAGTGATGTTATCCAAAGGTTCCAGCCTTGTTGTCCTAGTATCAATAACACCAAAATCAAAAAGCTAGTGTACAGGGGGGCAAATAAACGAGCTTTTAGAGCCGAGGGAACTAGTAAACGCAAGAACTTAATAGTTAACACCATTTAAACAGATCCCTACCCTATTTATATGCAATCCCAAACAATTGAATGGTATATTGGTTGCCTCTTACTCCAAATTTTTTGCATACTTAAAGATGATGTTAATACTCACCTTTTAATAATAAGTATTTTTTCATGTATAAAAAGGGAACCAATAGTGTACTCAATTTATTGTGACTAATCTATATAAGTGATATTACTATAAAACCATATATATAAATAAGCCGGCGCTAAGATTTTAAGCTAAGTTAAGAAATTTGAGTGTAGGAGGGCCAATGCGTTGCGGAGATTCCCTCCGTTTCCAAACAATTGACTGGTATATTGGTTGACCCTTACTCCAATTTTTTTGCATACTTAAAGATGATGTTTTAAAAGTTCTCTTGTTGGTAGCGAAACGTTTTAGATCCCCCTAAATCCCCCTTAAAAAGGGGAGGCAGTGCGTTGCGGGGGTTCCCCCCGTTGTAGCAACTGCCGTGGACTTTAAGAAGTTTCTCCCCTTGTTGGCTACCGTGTACACACAAGTCTTTGAGAGTTGTCCCACAGGCTTTTGATCCCCCCAACCCCCTTTAAAAAGGGGGGCTAAAATCCCTCAAAGTCCTCCAATTTATCGGAGGATAATGACGGATCTACAATGATTTCGGTTTAGTACAGAGATGTGTGTACACCGTAGCCTTCAAAAGGGGGCTAGGGGGGATAAATAAGTGCTTAAAATCACAGCCAACCACTTTTCAAAAAACCTCTAAAGATGATGTTAATACTCACCTTTTAATAATAAGTATTTTTTCATGTATGAAAAAGGGAACCAATAGTATACTCAATTTATTGTGACTTAATCTACATAAGTGATATTACTATAAAAACATATATATAAATAAGTCGGCGCTAAAATTTGAAGTTAGTCAGATGTGCATCAATTTTGTGGATCATTAAGTTTAAATTTATCCCCGTGAATACGAGGAAGACCAATCCCTGTGTAAACAAATGGTTCGCCGTAAAGTAGGCGATTTGAGCGCAAACAAAACAATTTATCGGCTGTCTAAGCTAAGTTTAAAATTACTATATAATTAGAAGCTTACTTACATTTGGGAACCGAGATTGAACAAAATGTGTCTGCAAGCTATAAATAGTAAGCGAGCTAATGAAAGATTTACAAGCTGAAAATGAAAAAGCAAGGCTTGAAGTCCTTCGACAATATCGTATTCTGGATACTGTCTGTGAAGCAGCCTTCGATGACCTCGCTCTTTTAGCAGCACAAATTTGTGGTACTCCTATAGCTTTAATCACCTTGATTGATGAGTGCCGTCAGTGGTTCAAAGCAAAAGTCGGATTCGATGCTGAATCAACACCACGGGATACTGCGTTCTGTGCCCATGCTATTTTGCAGCCTAATAACATTTTAATTGTTCCAGATACATTACTCGACCAGCGATTTGCCAGCAATCCACTGGTAACTTCCGATCCTTGTATTCGGTTTTATGCTGGTGCTCCGTTGGTCACACCCACCGGATATGCGCTGGGAACACTTTGTGTAATTGACCGTATTCCACGAAACCTGAGTCCAGAACAACAAAATTCATTGCGGATCTTAAGTCGTCAAGTCATGGCTCAATTAGAGTTAAGACGTAATTTAGACAAGCTGGAACTTATAACCATCGCAGAACACCAACGGATTGAAGATCTAATTTCTGCCCTTTCCCATGATATGCGTACTCCCTTGCTAGCAAATCGCGGTACTCTGCACGCCATGCTGAGTGGAGCTTTTGGCACTGTGAGTGATAGTTGGAGAGAAGGGCTTGAAGATTGTCGTCAGGCTAACGAAGAGGTACTGAAGCTTGTCGAAACTTTATTAGATATTTCTCGCCATCAAACTTCAGTTTTGAAGAATCTAAACTACGAAATTCTTAACTGGAAAAATATCTTTGTCGAAGCTATTACTCGCTGCAATGCCAGTTGGCAGCAAAAGCCAGTTATTGGATATCAAATTTCTCCCTCACTACCAACTGTCTATGGTGATGAGTTAGAAATTCAACGGGTAGTGCAGAACCTACTTGAGAATGCTTTCCGAGTCACCAAACCAGACCAGTTAATTAACTTGACGGTGGTAGCGCTGGGAGATGCCCAGGTAAAGGTATCAGTGCGCGATCGCGGGCCAGGAATTGTTCCCCAACAAAAGGAAAGGCTCTTCTATCGTTTTAGTCAAGAACGGGGTCGAAGTAATATATTTGGGCTGGGTCTGTATTTATGCCGCCTCATTGTAGAGGCTCACGGAGGAACCATCAACGTTGAAAGTGTTCTCGGTGAGGGTAGCAACTTCTGGTTTACCTTACCTGTTACCCCACAGTCCATAACACCAATTCAGTAATGAGGATACGGCAATTGCCTGTAATCTCCGATAATTAATGCTAAGTTCTAAGCTAGAGTTCGCATCAGTGTAATGCGATTGCAAATTTACCGATATAAATTTTTAGTTTTTTCCGGAATGCGTCAAAAGCTGACTGTATACCATAACATACAGAACCATTTATACATAAAACGGGGCATTATTCTATGAAGCCCCATGCCTAACAACTCTCCCAAAGCCGCTCTCTAGTTCAATTAGAGCGGCTTTGGTTTATATAAGAAGCTCTTTGTCAAATTTGGAATTTCGCCATCAAATCGAAGTTTGATAATTTCTACTTCGCTACGTTGTTATCCGGTTGAAAAGCGTAGATGCTTATGGCAGAGCATCAATGATAACTTTTTAGTAATTAGTAGCAAATCGGCAGGTACTTTAAAGGGGAGTAAGAAGTCCATGCGAAAAATACGGTTATTCATCGCTTCTAGCCTTGATGCATATATTGCCCGAACATCAAAAGAAGTACATTGGCTATTTACAGATCAAGACTATAGTTATGCAGACTTCTTTGAGCAAATTGACACCGTACTCATGGGTAGTACTCTCCTCCAATGCCAAATTATCCCAATTTTAGATTTTAGAGAGGGGACAAGAAACTCAATCTAAAATCTAAAATCTGGACAGCTAAAATTCAACAACTACCACCAAATCCGATTTCCGTTTTCGTCAACTCGTGCTTGTCGAATTACATCAGAAATCTCTTCGGCATCTTTAACATGGTGAAGTGCCTTTTTCTCACCATCTGGTTCATCGACAACGAAGTAAGTGGGGACAGTAATGTGGTCACCTGTAATGTCTGGTGAATCTACAGCAACTTGCTTAGACTTTTCTTCAACTGACTCAGATTTATCAGAAATTCTATCTCCCGGATTTGCTGTTAAGTTTCTTTCTTTGACGTTTGGCTCGTCTTGAGAATGTCTATCTTCGCTTACTGGTTGATTAATTTGCTCTTTTGGTTCATTAGTCATAGCTATTGCGGGAAATTAAATCTATGCATTTACTAAGTTCAATTTATGAAATAAAATGCATTATTAGTTCTTTCCCTAGAGAGAGTTTGAGAAGCTTAGTCAAAGATACATATCTTAGGTTATATATTGCCTCCCGCTTGAGAAATAGTTAGTATTTATTTTTTACTCAAAAGAGAGATGGCAATAAGGAACTTCCAAGTAAAAGAATATTCCATCGCTTTGATGGCAGGAGAGCAGGGAGCAGGGGGAGGGAAAGCCGTTTTGAAGGAGTAAAATTGGATAATTTATTTTTTGGAGTTCCATAAACTTAATTCACTTCTTTGGCTGAAAGAGCGTAGATTTTCCCCCTAATGCTTCTACAATTGTTCGAGTATTTGCTTCCATCATTTTAATGTAAGAATCTCCTGCGCTTCCCTTAGCACCAATTGAATCAGAGTAAAGTTGACTTGATGCTAGTTGCACACCTGCTTCTTGAGCAACGGTTTTGATTAAAGCTGGGTTAATTGTAGTTTCAGCAAAAATTGCCGGCACGCCTATTTTTTTAATTGACTCTACCAGTCGCTGTACTGTTTGGGCGCTTGGTTGTTCTTCGGTACTGATGCCAATTAATGTTCCAGCGATCGCTATGTTATAAGCACGTCCATAATATTGAAATGCATCGTGGGTAGTTATCAGTTTGCGTTTATCTGCTGGAATAGTTTGAATCTGCTGATTAATCCAGTTATGCAACTGTTTTAATTCATTGGTAAGTTGGGCTGCGTTCTGAGTAAATTTATCTTTATCTTCAGGCGATAACTTAATCAACCCATCCCGAATTGCAGCTACCATAGCGATCGCATTTTCCGCACTACCCCAAACGTGCGGATCGGGCACAACTTCACTGCCTTTATCTAACTGCAAAGGTTTGACAACTTCTCCCACCGCTAACTTTTGCGCCTTACCACCGGCGGCATTCATTAATTTAATCAGTCCTGGTTCTAGGTTGTAGCCGTTATATAAAATCAATTCTGCTTCTTCTAAAAACCTGCTGTCTGCTGGTACTGGTTCGTAAACATGGGGATCAGCGCCTGGTTTGAGAATACCAGTTAGTTGAATTTCATCTTCTGCAATCTTTTGTGTCAAATCAGCAATTATCGTGCTAGTTGCTACCACTTGCGGTTTGTCATCACCTTTGGGATTGTTACTTGCAGAGTTCAACTGAGTACAACTGAATAAAGCTAAAGGCAGAAGCATTGTCAGGCAAAAATGCGAAACAATGTTGTTCATCCTGTTTACTTTTGCTTTGCCGTGGGTGTTGGCATTCTCTATCTGGAGTATTAGTTTCATTTATTTGTGATATTACTTCTAATTATAGAGTTTTTCATATTTCTCTCATTTTTATAGTAAGCTCAAGAAATGAAATATTAAAGTATTGTTATGAAAAGTGTCTCTTTTTACTCAAAAATTAGCTTAATCCAGAGAAAAACATGGGAAATGCCTAAACAATCCGTAAAAGCTCTGGATATGAATTCTACAGAAGCAATTAACGTCGCTCACATAGGGGTACACTACCGCACACAAGAAGCTTTGCGGGACGTCAACTGTGCTGTCAAAGGAGGGAAACTAACGGGGATTTTTGGCCCGAATGGTGCTGGCAAAAGTACAATGATGAAAGCAATGTTGGGCTTAGTTCCCCTCAGTAGTGGTACTGTCAACTACCAAGGCAAACCGTTGATGCAGCAGCTTGAAAAAGTTGCCTATGTGCCACAGCGCAGCCAAATTGACTGGACTTACCCCGCCACAGTTTGGGATGTAGTGATGATGGGACGGGTAAAAAAGACAGGCTGGTTGCGTAGCTTCTCGGCGGTTAGCCGTCAGGTGGCAAACAATGCGCTAGAAAGAGTTGGGATGAGTGAATACCGCGATCGCCCCATTGGAGAACTTTCAGGAGGACAACAGCAGCGAGTCTTTTTAGCACGTGCTTTAGCGCAGCAGGCAGAAATTTTCTGTTTTGATGAACCTTTAGTAGGTATCGATCAGAAAACTCAGTCAGTAATTTTTGAAGTCTTTCATGAACTAACTGCTGCTGGCAAAATTGTGTTAGTAGTCAACCACGACTTAGGCGAATCAATCACTCATTTTGATGAGTTAATTTTACTAAATCGTGAGTTAATCGTCACAGGTTCCCGGCGACAAGTACTAACAGAAGAAAATTTACAGCGTGCTTACGGCGGTAAAGTAATGTACTTTTCCGAAGCCGCTTAAAAATTGAGAATTCCCCCTGCGTAGTTTGTGGTTCGTATTAAGAATAAATACTTATGCTCCAAGCATTAATTGAGCCGTTGCAATACGGCTTTATGCAGCGATCGCTCGTGATTGCTATTTTAGTCGGACTGTTGTGCGCTGTGGTTGGTAGTTATTTGATGGTGCAAAGGCTAGCATTGCTTGGTGACGCTATTAGTCACTCGGTTTTGCCAGGACTAGCGATCGCATTTATGGTAGGAGCAAATATTTTTATTGGCGCATTTATTGCAGGCGTGATCAGTACAATGGCGATCGCACTTATCAGAACGCGATCGCCGATTAAAGAAGATGCGGCAATGGGGATAGTTTTTTCCGCATTCTTTGCTCTTGGTATCACCCTAATTACCGTAATTCAAAAAGACAATAAAATCGATCTTAATCACTTTCTCTTCGGTAATATTCTTGGTGTCACTATTAATGACGTCCGGGACACCGCCATCATTGCAGCTATTGTTTTATTAGTTGTAGTCTTGTTATACAAAGAACTATTATTTTATACCTTTGATCCCTTAGGCGCTCAAGCCGTAGGTTTGCCAGTCAATAAGCTTAACTTTGGACTCATGCTGCTGATTGCTTTAACAATTGTTGCCAGCATGAAAGCCGTAGGTGTAATTCTCGTACTGTCACTTTTAATTACACCAGGGGCAACTGCCTATCTATTAGTTAAACGCTTAAATCAAGTAATGATTTTGGGTGCAGTCATTGGGGTAATTGCTAGTATCAGTGGTATGTATCTTAGTTACTTTTATAACTTGCCATCTGGCCCGGCGATCGTTTTAGTAGTATCTGGATTATTTGTATTGGCATTACTATTTAGCCCCAGGCATGGTATACTTACCACTTATCAAAGACAGCAAATTTTGGAAAAATAAATCAAGTAATACAAAGCAAGGCCTAACAAGGATGTTTGAAAAGTCTAAAATAAACTCAAAGACGTTTTTCCCAACCTCTTTCCTATGAGGAGTGAAACTATCTAAATATTCCCATTTCCTTGTAAACAACAAGCAATGGTAATTAAGTTTCGCGGGATTTGAAGTTTAGCAGAATATCTTTTAAGCATCCTCCAAGGCGGATACTTTAACATAGAACTGGACACCATAATCATTAATGGTAGAGGTTATCGATAATGGTAGAGGTATCAATGGACTCTTTAGTAGAAACTCTGGATACGAAATTGCGTCAATGGAAACCTGAGGTTGCTGAACAGGTACGGCAATATGTAGGAGCAATCATTGAAATGGCAGACCAAGATGCCCTAGATATTATGCAGTCCAGGGATGGTGTGCAAGAAGATTTTCATAAATCAGATGACGCTGAAAAGCGGTGAAGTCTAGCCTGTTGTTCTGGGGCTAGCTGCAAAAACGCGACACTATTTACGATAGGTCGCGTTATGAACCGAATGTACTAAATTCATCTTGGATTTGAATATTCATAGCAACAGGATTATTTACCTGAAACAGATGAACCTCAAGTTTAGCCAAAGTCGTCCCACGAATAAAGTCTCAACTACGTCCCAGCTAAAAACTGTCTTGTTTTGGTGCTGATACAGAAAAATAATTCCTGGATCGGATAAGCTAGCCACAGCAGTTTTTATCCTCAAAAACATGACCGCAAGTAGTCCCACAATTTTAGCCCTAGACTTTGATGGAGTAATTTGCGATGGACTAATTGAATATTTTGAGGTAGCATGGCGTACCTACTGTCAAATTTGGTCGCCTGCTAACAATACACCACCAAATGATTTAGCTCCTAAATTTTATCGCCTCAGACCAGTAATTGAAACGGGTTGGGAAATGCCTGTTTTAATTAAAGCTTTGGTAGAGGGAATTTCTGAAGCCAAGATTCTTCAAGAATGGGTCACTATTACCCCACAAATTTTATTAGACCATAAGCTACAAGCAAGAGAAATTGGCGCAAAACTAGATAATCTGCGGGATGAATGGATTGCTACAAATTTAGATAATTGGCTAAGTCTGCATAGATTTTATCCCGGTGTAGTGGAAAAAATTAAAGCCACTGTTGCCAGTACAATCAAGCTATACATTGTTACTACCAAGGAAGGACGTTTTGTACAGCAGCTATTGCAGCAAGAAGGAGTAGAAATCCCACCAAAATCGATTTTTGGTAAAGAAGAGAAGCGCCCCAAATATGAAATTCTGCGAGAATTAAAGCAGACGGCAGATGTAAAGTCAGCCAGTCTTTGGTTTGTGGAAGATAGACTTAAAACATTGCAGTTAGTCGAACAGCAAAAAGACCTTGATGATGTAAAACTCTTCTTAGGCGACTGGGGCTATAATACCCAACCAGAAAGAGAAGCTGCCCAAAATGACCCACGAATTCAGCTATTAACTCTTTCTCAGTTTGCTCAAGATTTCTCTGCTTGGTAATTTTTGCCGTAATGCACCCAGATGCATGGTGCGCTAAAGCACAGTGCAACGCACCATGCAAATTTAATACTAATTCAAATAATGTTTGCCACACATAAAGCATCTTATCAAAGCTCCCCCTGCTGCCATCTGGCGCGATCGCGGCAAAAAAAGACACATTGTAAAGTTATGCTACGCAAATTTTTATAACCGAGATCCGGTGACTACAATTCCAAACTGAGCGTCTTCCTTTTAGGTGAGAACATCGCCCAATATGCTTATTGCTGGACAAATTTGACGCAATGAATAGGGTTAAGAGTTGATTTTATTATGCAAAACTTTATTTGCCCGTATATTATTTATGGGTGAGTTAGTAAATTAACAAGGTAATCTCTGCAATAATCGATAAGAGAAGGGAAGTGTCAAGCTATTAGCTTTTCGATTGAAGCAGATTGAAGAGTTACTGCACTCGATGGAAACGGACAAGACCTCCTAAACTAGAATTTTCTTAGGACGGGCAGAAATAATGATTAGACCTCTGGAAGGTTATCAGTGCCTAGAACTCATTCACGAAGAGAGCAATACGGTTATTTATCGCGGGATCAAAGAATCGCAGCAAATACCCGTGCTGATGAAATTCATTAAAACTGAGTATCCGACGCTCGTTGATATTGCTCGGCTAAAACACGAGTATAAAATTCTCCAGTCTTTGGACATTGCAGGAGTTGTTAAAGCAGTAAGTTTAGAGGAATCTCATCGCGCTTTAGCACTGGTATTAGAAGATTTTGGAGGAGAACCGCTCTCAACATTACTATCTGGGCGATTGCCTCCGGTACTGCACTCCGCGCAATCGCGCAAACTAAGCGAGTTTCTCCAAATTGCGATTCAGCTTGCCCAAACACTGGCGCAACTGCACCACCATAGAGTTATTCACAAGAATTTGAAAACTTCTAATGTTCTGTTCAATCCAGCAACAGAACAAGCTTTAATTTACGACTTTAGCCTCGCTACCCGTTTGTCTAGAGAAAACCAAACAATCAGCAATCCGAATCTCCTTGAAGGCACTCTTGCTTATATGTCGCCAGAGCAAACCGGGCGAATGAATCGTAGTATCGATTACCGTACCGATTTTTATTCTCTAGGCGTCGTTTTCTACGAAATGCTGACAGGACAGTTACCCTTTCAAGCAAGTGATCCGCTAGAACTCGTTCACTGCCACATTGCTAAAGCACCTATTTGTCCTAGTGAAATTACCACAAGCGACTTCACCAGAATTCCTCAAGCGGTTTGTGACATTGTAATGAAGCTCTTGGCAAAGACAGCAGAAGACCGCTATCAAAATGCTTTAGGGCTAAAAGCTGATCTGGAAACTTGTTTAAGGATGCTCCAGGAAAGGGGCGAAATTGTACCCTTCAAGGTGGGGCAACTCGATTTATACAGCCAATTTTCAATCCCGCAAAAACTCTACGGTCGTGAGTCAGAGGTGGCGACTCTAATGGCTGCCTTTGATCGGGTTAGTGCAGGAACAACGGAAATGATGCTGGTCAGTGGCTATTCCGGGATTGGTAAGTCGTCTTTGGTGTATGAAGTTCATAAGCCGATTGTACGCCAGCGAGGGTACTTCATTTTCGGCAAGTTTGACCAGTTTAAGCGTAATATTCCCTATGCTGCTTTGATTCAAGCGTTTCAGGAATTAATGCGGCAATTGCTGACTGAGAGTGCTGAACGGATCGAGATTTGGCAGGCAAAACTTTTAGAAGCTTTGAGTTCTAATGGTCAAATAATTATTGATGTAATTCCTGAAGTCGAGCGAATCATCGGGTCTCAGCCTGCTGTGCCGCAATTGGGAGCATCAGAATCTCAAAACCGATTTAACCGCGTCTTTAGGCAGTTCATTCGTGTGTTCTGCAAACCGGAACACCCGCTGGTATTATTTTTGGACGATTTGCAGTGGGCAGATTCAGCATCACTGAAGTTAATTCACTTGCTGATGAATGACCTTAACAGCCAATATTTGTTGTTGATTGGCGCGTACCGCGATAACGAAGTGAGTGCGACGCATCCACTAATGCTGTCGCTAAATGAGATTCAGCAAACCGGGGCAGCGATCAATAATATTGTTCTTGGCCCGTTACACCTCAGTCATGTCAGTCAGTTAATCGCTGATACTTTTCGCAGCGATCAAGAGCAATGTTATCTCCTGGCTAAATTAGCCTTGAACAAAACTCAAGGCAATCCCTTCTTTTTATCTCAACTGCTCAAATCACTTCATCAAGACAATCTGCTGTTCTTCAACTTCAATGAAGGTTGCTGGCAGTGGGACATTGAGAAGTTACAAGGCATTGATATTACCGACAATGTTGTTGAATTGATGGTCAGCCGGATTCAAAAGCTATTACCGACTACTCAAAACATTCTGAAGTTGGCTGCCTGCGTTGGAGACAAATTTCCTTTAGAGATACTTAGTATTGTTAATCAGAAATCTTTGTCAGATACGGCATTAGAATTGTGGGAAGCTTTGCAAACTGGGCTAATTTTGCCTTTGAACCAGTCTTATAAAATTCCTCTAGTAATTAACTTGGAGGAAGTTGTGACTGGGCAAGATTCTCAATCTTTAGTTTCTAATTCCCAACTTGCGATCGCCTACAAGTTTCTGCACGATCGCGTGCAACAAGCAGCTTATTCGCTCATCCCTGAAGCCGAGAGAAGCCAAACTCACTTAAGAATTGGGCAGCTGTTGCTCGAACACACACCAAAGGCGGAACTTGAAGAAAAGATTTTTGAAATTGTTAACCACCTGAACATTGGCGCTCTTTTAATTACTAGCCAATCAAATAAAGATTATTTAGCTGAATTAAATTTAATAGCTGGTCGCAAAGCGAAGGCAGCTGCTGCTTATGAAGCTGCACTTAGGTACTTCAAAACTGCTCTAAACCTGCTTTCAAAAGATAGCTGGTTACATCAGTACGAGCTAACATTGACTATATACGACTTAACCATTGAAGCAGAATTTTTAATTGCTAAATTTCGACAATCTCAAGCACTAATTGATATTGCGTTAGAGCGAGTAAAAACGCTATTAGACAAAGTTAAAATCTCCAAAAGAATAATCCAGTTAAATATCGGTCAAGGCAATTTCCCAGCAGCTATTGATACAGCCTTAGAAGTTTTAGCAATGCTGGGAGTTGTGCTACCAACGAATCCAATAGAAATCAGCAATTATTCCCAAAAGTTGCGACAAGAATTAACATTTGAAAAAAGTCAAATTGCTGAGTTAGTTAACTTGCCAGCTCTGAACGATCTCTATAAACGAGCTGCAATAGAAATCTTAAACACAATGCCAGGCCCAGTTTATATTAGCAGACCTGAATTATTTCTGCCGATGATGTTGGCAATGACCAATATATCGGTTAAGTATGGTAACTGTGCTACCTCAGCTTTTGCCTATTGTGCCTATGGAATGCTTTTATCTGGGGTTTATAAAGATATTGAGTGCGCCTATGAATTTGGGCAATTGTCATTGCAGATATTAGATAAATTTAACGATAAAGCATTGCGATGTAATGTATTGAAGGTATATGCAAGCCATATTCAACACGCTAAAGAGCCGATTCGAGACGTTGTAGAAACCTTGCAACTGGCAACTCAAATTGCGATAGAAACAGGAAACCCAGAGTTTCTAGGTTATGGCAGTACAGAATATGGGATATATTTATTCTTTAGTGGAGAAAATCTAGAGACAGTTGCCCAAAAACTTGTACCTTATGTTGAGCTAGTCGATAGTTTTAAGCAAGAGCTAGGAATCTATTACATCAGAATTATCAGACAAATTGTACTTAACTTGCTTAACAGAAATACTAATCAACATACTTTAACGGGGGAGAGTTTTAATGAAGAAACGATGCTTCCTATTGTTGTGGCATCGAATTGGGAAACCTTACTTTGCTGTTTTTATCTTTTTAAGTTGATCTTAGCTTATTTATTTAAAGATTATGTAGCAGCACTGGCCTATACCAAATATGTAGAGAAACATCTGAACGCTGTAGCCGGGATGATGATGGATTATGAATATAATTTTTATCATTCTTTGACACTTCTGCAAGTATATTCTACTGAAAAGTTTTCTGAAAATGAGCGAGAAAACTATCTAAATCAAGTTCAATTAAACCAAGAGACTTTGCAGTATAGAGCGCTGCATGCACCTTGTAACTTTCTGCATAAATACGAACTCGTAGAAGCAGAGAAGGCGCGAGTTTTGGGACAACGCGATCGCGCAATGGAGTATTACGATCGCGCAATCCAAAACGCACAAAAACACGGCTACATTCAGGAAGAAGCACTCGCCTCGGAATTGGCAGCAGAGTTTTATTTTGCCCGTGGTCGAGAACGAGTAGCCAAAGACTATTTAACTGATGCTTACTATGGCTATTTGCGCTGGGGCGCAACTGCAAAAGTTCAAGATTTAGTAGAACGTTATCCGCAAGTATTTTCTGCGAATCAAGCACCAGCAGATTTAGGAATTGTATCAACTCATACAACAGAACTAGGCTTGGCATCATTGGATTTAGCCACGATAATCAAGACTTCTCAGGCACTCTCTGATGAAATATTTCTGGATAAATTACTTGATAATTTGATGAACAGTGCGATCGAGAATGCGGGAGCAAGTACCGGGTTGCTTGTCCTACAGCAGGAAGGTCAATCGGTTCTGGTAGCTCAAGGATTTGCAGACAAAGACATTACCCTTGTGCTACCACCCAAAGCGTTAGATGCATCTTTAGATTTGCCAGTAGCATTAATTAACTACGTCACTAGAAGCCAGTCTACTTTAGTGTTAAATAATGCCACCGAGGAAGGAATGTTTACTAATGACGCATACATCCTGAAAAATCGGCCTAAATCTGTCCTTTGTTTGCCGATTATTTATCAAAGTCATCTGAAGGGAATTCTTTACCTAGAAAACAATCTAGCGAAACACGCGTTTACCGAAAACCATGTGAAGGTATTGAGTTTATTAGCTGCTCAGGCAGCGATTTCTCTAGAAAATGCTGGACTTTACCAGGAGTTACAAATTTATTCTCAAGAACTAGAGAACAAAAATGAATCTTTACAGGCTGAAATCAGTGAACGCCAAACAATTGAGCAAGCGCTACGAGAAAGCGAACAACAGCTAAGGCTGGCACTCAAAGCTGCTAAACTTGGCATTTGGCAATTAGATTATTCAACTAAAACTCTATTTACTTCTGACCAATGCAAAGCAAACTTTGGACTACCACAAGGAGCAGATTTGTCTTACCAAGCTCTGTTCGAGGTATTCATACATCCTGACGACCGGGAGCGCGTGCAAGCAGCAGTTAAACAAGCGATAGCAGATCGCACTGATTACGAAGCAGAGTACCGTAACATCTGGCCTGACGGTAGTATTCACTGGGTTTCCGTCCAAGGTCGTGCGATCTATGCAGCCGATGGTAAACCCTTGCGGATGGTAGGCGTGTCGCTCGACATTACAGCCCGCAAGCAAGCAGAACAAGAGCGAGAACAACTCCTTGAGCGCGAGCAACAAGCTCGTATCGAAGCAGAATCAGCCAACCGCATCAAAGATGAATTTCTTGCGGTACTTTCCCACGAGCTTCGCACGCCGCTTGGCCCTATTCTCGGCTGGGTGCAGTTTCTCCGCACTCGAAATCTGGATCGAGTAACGAGTGATCGCGCCTTGGAAACAATCGAGCGCAATGCTAAGTTACAAACTCAACTAATTGAAGACCTGCTCGACATTTCTCGTATTATTCAAGGTAAGTTGAGTCTCAATGTTTCTCCGGTAGACCTGACCTCAACTATTACAGCCGCAATCGAAACAGTACGTTTAGCAGCCAACGCCAAATCGATTCAAATTCAAACGATGTTTGACCCCGGTGTGGGACAAGTTTTAGGCGATGCAAACCGCCTCCAGCAAATCTTTTGGAATCTGCTTTCTAACGCTATTAAGTTTACGCCCTCTGGAGGGCAGGTAAAAGTTTGCTTGGAACGTATAAATACTAATGCTCAAATCAGGGTTAGTGATACAGGCAAAGGCATTAGCTCTGAGTTTTTACCCTTCGTATTTCAAGCCTTTCGGCAGGCTGATGGAGGGACAACCAGGGCTTTTGGGGGATTAGGGCTGGGATTGGCGATCGTCCGTCAATTGGTAGAACTGCATGGTGGTACAGTCCAAGCGGAAAGTTTAGGTGAAGGACAGGGGGCAAATTTTACAGTTAACCTGCCGCTTCTGAAAATTCCTACACAAAACAATGAAGACAAGCAGCAATCTTTTGGCACGACAGAACTCAAGGACGTGAAGGTTCTAGTGGTGGAAGATGAAGCGGATATGCGGCATTTAGTAGCTTTGATGCTAGAACAATCTGGAGCGCAAGTCATCTTAGCAGCATCGGCAGCAGAAGCATTGGCAACTATCACTGAGGCTAAACCAGATTTACTACTGAGTGATATTGGTATGCCTGGGATGAATGGCTATACGCTAATGCACCAAATCAGAACTTGGACACCAGAACAAGGGGGACAAATTCCCGCGATCGCCCTCACTGCTTATGCTACTGATGCTGACCAGCAACAAGTACTTACCGCAGGCTTCGACCGATATATTACAAAGCCAGTCGCTCCAGACAAGCTGATCGCAGAAGTTGCAGACCTACTTAATAGGTCGGCGTAAATAATTATCGTTGGCATAAGGCAGGGAGCAGGGGGAAAAAGGGTTTGAGCCTTGTTTACTTTTCTTCAGACAGTTTGGTTTTATTGTGCCGACTTACTTAAAATTAGTTAAACATTAGCAGAAATTGCTTTGTTGATTTACTAACGTTGGATATGTAGGACTCATATTTGATTTTTGAACAAAATTCAGTACACCTTTATTCCTTCTTCCCAGTCCCCAGTCCCCAATCCCCAGTCCCTTACCTCTACGAGTGATTCAGAAATCAAATCGGATTGCTATATCGCCATTGAATTAATTCAATTGCGGTTTTGAGCAATGTAATAAAATTCAATCTCTGAAATTTACAATTTCGCTTCAATTTCGCTTAATATAAACTCTAAAATCTTATGCTTGACCTGACAAAATTAGCGCGGCAAATGCAAGGCTTAAGTCAGCATCTTACCGTAGAGGCTGTTGCCAGCCGCCAGCGTTTAGAATTAGCTCAACAACATCTCATAAATGCTTACGAGTGTCAACAAGATTTAGTTGATCGCCAAGAAAAATGGCGCGATCGCATTCTCTTTGCCAATGCTACCCCCATTGAACCCTTAGAAACCAGCATTAATATTCCAGTTCCGCCGAAAATTCATACTGTCATTGCTACCGATGGTTCGCAAATAGCTCCTAACCATCATGAAATTGCTTATTGCTATCTGCTGAATATCGGTAGGGTGGTTTTACACTACGGACAAAATCTCCACCCCCTATTAGATAGTTTGCCAGAGGTATTCTATCGTCCAGAAGATTTGTATATGTCTCGACAGTGGGGAATTAGAACTGAGGAATGGATGGGTTATCGCCGCACCGCTAGCGAAGCAACAGTTTTGGCAGAACTTGCTTGCAGTGTGAAAACAGAAGCACCAACCCTTGCAATGGTGGATGGTTCATTAATTTATTGGTTTTTAGAACAGTTGCCGATTGATGCACGCGATCGCATCTTACCCCCCATCTTAGAAGCATGGAAACAAATGCGTGATGCTCAAATTCCGCTGATGGGCTATCTTAGCGCCTCTCGTAACGTTGAAGGCATGAACTTTTTACGTCTGCTAGCTTGTCCCCATCCAGTACCAGACTGTATAAGTTATTGCCCCAACCAGTTAGAAAAAGTACCTTGTAAAATATTTGAACCTCTGCGAGATACTTCTTTGTGGGCCACCCAGCTCAAACCAGGACAGCGCGGCCCCCTGTGGCGGAGTAATGCCCGAATTTTAGATTTGTACGAAGAGCAAACGATCTACTTTTGCTATATCCACGTTGGCACGGAAATTGCCCGAATAGAAGTTCCAGCCTGGGTAGCAGAAAACACCAGCCTGTTTGACCAATCGCTGGGACTCATGCTGGCCCAAGTGCAGAAAGGATATGGCTACCCAGTGGCGATCGCCGAAGCGCATAATCAAGCCGTCGTACGTGGTGGCGACAAAGCGCGCTTTTTTGCCCTTTTAGAAAAACAAATGATCAAAGCAGGTTTGAAGAATGTCGGCACTTCTTATAAAGAAGCTAGAAAGCGAGGAAGTATTGCGTAATTACTTGCACACACTATCTTAAATTAGAAAATTCGTAAAATTTTCTACAATATCTCTAAATAAATTAATACAAATTTGACTTCGCCAATAGTAATTTTTGATATTACTTAAAACTAAAGTACAAATCTAAGACTTTATTAACTATCAAAACTTTACCTATTGTTACATTGTTGCTGAATTGCTTTGCCTAGCAAAGATTTTGAACTAGCAAAACTCACATTAAATAATTTACGTAACACTTCTTAACTTAAATTCTAAACATTAAGGTTTATTTTATAGTTTTTCAGGGAAATCTATATAAATACAGAAAAATGGGTAAATAGTAAGGTAGTTAAATAGGTAGAACATAGGCTAAACTCGCAACTACAGCATCAATTTTATTGCGTAATTGATCGTGGGCGCAAATTTTTAGGCTGGGAAATATGCCAATTATAAAAATTTAAAACATTGCCAGATAAACCACTGTTGGATAATTTTAAAATCATGGAAAAATCTCGCTATAATTTTCAAGAATTGGAAGAAAAATATTCTCGATTTTTTTCGCTTTCGCTAGATTTACTTTGTATTGCTGGTTTTGATGGTTACTTTAAGCATTTAAATCCAGCCTGGACAAGAATACTAAATTGGTCAACCCAAGAGTTAATGAGCAAACCATTTCTGGAGTTTGTTCATCCCGAAGACCGTGAATCTACGATTTTAGAATGCCAGAAACTTTCAAATTCTGAAGATACAATTTCCTTTGAAAACCGCTATCTTTGTCAGGATGGCTCTTATAAATGGTTGTCATGGAATTCAACTCCTTTTAATGAAGAGAATTTGATTTATGCAGTAGCCCGTGACATTACTCTGATAAAACAAAATGAAATAGTTTTACGCGATTCTATTTTAGCGTCTCAGACTCACGCAGAAAAACTCAATATAACATTACATAAATTACAAGAAACCCAAGCTCAACTAATTCAGCAAGAAAAAATGTCCAGCCTGGGGCAATTAGTAGCTGGAGTTGCCCATGAGATTAATAACCCAGTTAATTTTATTCATGGCAACCTATCTCCTGCTAAAGAATATATTGAAAACTTATTAAAGCTATTGCATCTCTATCAAGATTATTATCCTAATCGCGTTTCCGAAATAAATACTTTTTCTGAAGAAATTGATTTAGAATTTCTTACTGTTGACCTATTTAAAATCCTGTCTTCCATGGAAATTGGTACTAAGAGGATTCGGGAAATTGTTTTGAGCTTGCGAAACTTCTCTCGCCTTGATGAAGCCGATATGAAAGCAGTTAATATTCATGAAGGTATAGATAGTACGCTTTTGATTTTGCAGAATCGACTGAAAGCCAAGCCAGACCATCCAGAGATTGAAATTATTAAAGAGTACGGCAATCTGCCTTTAGTAGAGTGCTATGCCGGACAGTTAAATCAGGTGTTTATGAACATTATCGATAATGCCATTGATGCTATAGATAATGACAACTTTCAGCGTTCTAAGCAAGATATTTTGAGCAATCCCAGCCGGATTATAATTCGCACCGAACTTGCCAAGAATAAAGCAATAATACGAATTATCGATAATGGGCCAGGAATGACCCAAGAGGTGAAGCAGAAGCTATTCGATCCATTTTTTACAACTAAGTCTGTAGGTCAAGGAACAGGCTTGGGCTTATCGATTAGTTACCAGATTGTTGTAGAGAAACACTCTGGAGTACTTAGGTGTGAGTCAGAAATAGGAAAAGGAACCGAGTTTTGGATTGAAATTCCTTTGCAACAGGAAAAGAAGCTAACGGTATGCCTAACTCATTCAGTTATGGAAACAACATAAGTAGCAAATTGAGTTTAATGCAAGTTGAGCAGTTTGGCTGAAGATAACTACACCCAAAATACTCAACTTTGCAAATATCAATCGATGTGCCAAAGATCAGTTAACAACGCTGCAACTGCGTTAACAATACTACAATTTCATCAATTGCTTGTCGCAACATGCTTGCGGACTGTTCACTTTGATTGACCATAATGCTAAAAACTAACGGCTCATAGCTAGTTCCGTTTATATATCCGGCTAGGGAAACTGCACCGCTTAATGTCCCTGTTTTTGCTTGCACGATACCCTCAGCAGGAGTATTGCGAAAGCGATTCTTTAGAGTACCGCTTTTCCCTGCAACGGGTAAAGATGCCCGATAAACAGATGCGGCTGGTGTTTTTGCCATTCCTTGCAAAGTTTGTACTAAAGCTTCTGGCGACACTAGGTTACGACGTGATAACCCGGAACCATCTACCAAAATGTAAGTTGTTGGATCGACTCCTAACTTAATTAAACTTGCTTTAAGAACTTCTAACCCAATATCAGCAGTATTCTTATTGTGCAGATTGGGTTGTTTAAAAGCTAATGCTCTAAGTAATGCTTCAGCATAGAGATTATTACTATTTACATTTGTCTCTGTTACCAATTCAGATAACGGAGGCGAATCTACCGCTGCTATTTCCTGCTGATTATTACCACCAGGAACTACCAATGTTTGCCCCAAGCTGATTTTTTCTGTTGCCAAAACAGTACGGAAACGCCGCAAGAAATAATAATTAGGGTCAACTACTGGTAAAGTTACTAAATAAGATTCAGAATTTGCTGCTAACTGTCCTTGAATTCGTAATAAAAACCCTCTCAAATCACGGGTAACGTTGATGGGTTTAGAATTTTGTGTAACTGTCATTGACTGATTAATTATTCCCCACTGTTTCGCCTCATTGGGATCAGTCCAAATGACTTGTAAAGGTTTACCTATAGCTTGGGGTACAAGCTTGAAGGTAAAAATATTTTCATTCAAAATAAAGCTACTGATTGGTGCGCCATAGTCTGACTGTACATCTTCCCATTGCCAAGTAGGGTTGACTATATCCCCTTGAATATAACTATCATCAACAGCCAATTGACTAATTTGGGTAATACCCTGTTGTTTCAATTGTTTTGCTAGTGCTTGCAACTGAGTATCACTCAAGCTAGGGTCTCCTCTACCCACGACACGCAAAATACCATTATCATCTTGATAAATTGAGGTACGAATACGAAAATTTGTACCTAACTGCTGTAATGCAGCTGCTGTTGTCAGCAATTTTGTATTAGAAGCTGGGGTAAAGTATTTCTGAGCATCTCGACTGTAAAGAGGTTGCTCAGATGATAAGGATTGTACTAATATTCCCCAACGCACTCGACTAAATAAGGGACGATTAATAATAGAATTTACAGATGTCGCTAGTTGAGCCGGGCAAATTGTTTTTGTGGTGGGTGGAGCTACCGGGGTTGGTATTTGTGCTTGAGTTGCTTGGTGAATAACACCAATATGAATACCAAAAAACAACAACGTTAAACCAATAGTAATTTTTTTTGTCATTACATAGTGCTGAAAACTACTTGATGATAATAGCTTGAGGTTGCGCTTTTTAACAAAGTCAATATTCTTACCTTTACCGTTTTGGCAATTTTTGCAAAAGTTGCCAACAAAAAAATCATGAGTAGCTATTTTAAGGCAATCATGAACTGCATTATTTATTCTTTAACGATATAGATAAATGTTTGGCCCGATTTTAGGTACATATTGTCAAACTAAGTTTGCAATTTCATAGATTTAGGCAGATAAATGAAATAACCATACTAAATTGCGATAATTAGTATTGTGTGAAATTTTAAACTTGACTTTTGTAAAAGTTTTTAATTCAACATTGATATTACTTTTCCTCTTATCCATACTCTTCTTCGCCATCTTCCGCAAAAATTCCGTCTATAATCTCTTGTGCGCGCTTGTCTGAAATTTTCAAGGCTTCCTGAAGCTTAGAAATATAATTCTGTTCAGTTTTAGGTACTTCATCGTCAATACCCACCACTAAAAGAGCAGTGATATATGCAGCTTCTCGATTATCTGTATCTAGTAAAGAGGCGATCGCCTGTTCAAATAAGTCTTCGCGTTTTGTTTTCTCTAGCAAGCCATAAACTTTGGATGTCAACTTTTCAAAGTCTTTTTGCGAGAACTTTTCAAATTGGGAAATACTAGCTAACATTTCACTCAAAACATATTTTTCTGTCCTGCTTAGACCTTGATCATCAGCAACTGCGGAAAAATGTCCAATGACTGCGATCGCTACTTCTGGTTCCAGCACAACTGAACTGGTGCTACGGCTTTTAGGCAACTTGCGTTTAAACATAATTATCCTTTAAAAGTTCCGTTATGGCTGAAGCAGCAATCCCTTGGGTTTATATAGCTTCCTTAATTTAGGTTTCCCAAAAAAAAGCAGAGAATACACTTCTCTGCTTAGAAAGACACTTCAAATGTCGTTAATCTAGCTTTTTAATTCAACTCAGCACTCTTCATAGCTTAGTGCCACATTCACAACAGAAGTTGTGAGCAGGAGCGTTTTTCGTACCACAATGGCTGCAATAAACTGGTTCTACAGCTGTTGTCGGTGGCTGCTTAGGCAAGCCAATCATTTGAGCGTTACTCTTGCCTGGGGCTACCATGGGATAGCAGTTTTCATCTCTGGTGACGCGGACATCTACAACTACAGGGCCATTGTGTGCCAGGATTTCGGCGATCGCATCCTTGAGTTGTTCACGTTTGCTAATCACCATACCTTTGATGCCGTAAGCTTTTGCCAAAAACTCAATGTCTGGCATTCCTACTTCCATGTTTGAGCAGGAGTAACGTTCACCGTAGAAGGCTTGTTGCCACTGGCGTACCATTCCCTGCCAACCATTATTGAGAATCACTGTCTTGACATTTATGCCATATTGTGATAATGTTCCCAACTCTTGTAAGCACATTTGGAAACTGGCATCGCCGCTGATACAGATGACTTCTTCATCGGGGAACGCTACCTTAGCACCCATTGCCGCAGGTACACCAAAACCCATTGTTCCTAAACCAGCGCTGGAAATCCACCGTCGGGGGCCATTCTTGAGGAATTGTGCTGCCCACATTTGATGCTGACCGACATCCGTGGTGTAGAAAGCATTGGGCGCTTGGCGACCAAGTTCTACAATCACTTCTTGGGGAGAAATGCTGTCAGTATGCTGTGGCACTACTAAAGGATACTCTTCGCGCCAACGGTTGATTAAGTTTAGCCATTCTTGGTTTTGGTTGGGTGTACTTTTTGTACCTGTTTGCTTACACCGACGCAACAAGTCAACCAATACATTTCGGACATCGCCAACAATGGGCACTTCTGGAACGCGGTTTTTGCCAACTTCTGCGGGATCGATATCGATATGAATGACTTTGGCGCGGGAGGCAAATTCATCCAATTTGCCAGTTACACGGTCATCGAATCTCGCACCAACGCAGATCAACAAGTCACAATCGGTAACAGCAAAGTTAGCGTAGGCTGTCCCATGCATCCCCAACATTCCCAAAGCTAGGGGATGATGTTCGTCAAAAACACCAATACCCATCAAAGTTGTAGTGACGGGAATGTTAAATAACTCAGCTAGTTCTTTAACTTCTTGGTGGGCCCCTGAGGCGATCGCACCTCCACCCACATACAACAGGGGACGGCGGCTTTCCCGAATTAATTGGATGGCTGCATTAATCTGCCGGGGATTGCCCTTAACTGTAGGACGATAGCCACGCAACTTCACCGAACCCGGTTCTACAGGCACATAGTCAAATTCTTCTAAAGCCACATCTTTGGGCACATCAATCAAAACTGGCCCGGGACGCCCTGTGCTAGCAATGTGGAATGCTTCTGCCACAATGCGTGCCATATCTTTGGGATCGCGCACTACATAAGAGTGTTTGACTATCGGCAGGGTGATTCCATAAATATCAGTTTCTTGGAATGCATCCGTACCAATTGATGCCCGTGGTACTTGCCCGGTGACCACGATCATCGGGATCGAGTCCATATAGGCGGTAGCGATGCCTGTTACCAAGTTAGTCGCCCCTGGGCCAGAGGTGCCAAAGCATACTCCTACTTTACCAGTGGCGCGGGCGTAGCCATCAGCAGCATGAGATGCACCTTGTTCGTGTCTCACCAGGATGTGCTTAATGCCAGCAGTCGCTTCCACCTTGTACAAATCATCGTAAATCGGCAGAATTGCCCCACCAGGATAACCAAAGATATATTCGACCCCGTGGCGCTGGAGGCTGTCAAGGAGAGCAAAACCACCGGATGCACGCTGAGGGGTTACTACGACGGTTTGGATAGTCGTATTCAGCTGGGTGTGATTCTCGGTTTGTGGGGGACTGATTCGGGTTGGCGATTCTCCTGTGGAGACACTTTGTGAACGCACTGTCAAACCTCTGAGAATAGCTAAGTTAATACTTGGATTCTGTAGTTAAGATTTCATTTTAATAGAAAAGTTTAATTAAATCCTTACAAAAATATCTATCTTTGATATCTAGTTAACCTATAACTCTTTATGCTTTAGATTACGTCTTGCAGTACTCGACGGGTATTTTGCCAAGCCCAAACACCAACAGCCGCAACTACAATGCTCATGGTTACCAACACAACGCGCAAGCCCAAAATATCAGTTAAGGGGCCTGTAATTGCCAGGGGTAAGGAAAGAGCAATATTGACGGCATGATTTTGAAAGCCAAATACTTTACCGTGCATCGTGGGTGGTGCTTGCTGTTGAATTAAAGTTTGCATTGGCACGCCAATTAGAGAAGCACCTATACCTAACAATGCACAGAGTCCTAGCGCCAATAAAAGGTTATGGGTAAAAGTGAACACTCCTAAAACCACAGCCATCATCAAAAATCCGATTAAGGGTAAAGGTTTGTGATGCAATTTCACACCCCAGTGACCCAAAATACCTGCGCCCAAGACCATACCAACCCCAGCTGCTGCCAAGAAAAAGCCGAACTGTTTCTCTTTTAAGCCAAAGTCCTCTGCCAATCTAATTGTCAGTACTGTTAATGCTGCAAACACGCAATACAAAGTCACAAGTTGCAGCATGGCATTCAATACCAAACGGTTTTTCGTTAAATAGCGCAAACTTGCTGTAAATTCGGCCCAAGGCTTAATTGATTCCTGATGCACCTCAGTAGATTGGTGTTCTCTAAATTTAATTGGCTGCATGATTGCAGCTGATAACAAATATAAAACGCTAACTATAATCTCTTGACCGTACTGTTCTCCCAGAAAGGTTTTCGACCAACTTAATATCGGTTCTCCTATAGCAAAACCAACTATCAAGGCTCCCATCATCGTGCTGCTAAACAGCGCGTTAGCTGCCATTAAATTCTCTTTTCGCACCAACAAGGGAATGGCGGCTTGTTCTGCTGGGGCAAAAAACTGCGTCACAGTAGAAATAGCAAAAACAAGTATTAATAAGAATAAGAATTCACGCGGTAAAAACGGAATTAATAACGTCAATAACCCACGCACAACATCAGAGCCAACCATAATTAGCTTTTTAGGCAAGCGGTCAACAAAGATACCACCCGCAGAACCAAACAATATCGCTGGTATTGTAAACACTAACATCAAGGTTGAGTGCATTGAGCTATCTGCCAATCCCGGAAGGGGTGGGTAATGCTCCAGCAAGGCAATCATCAAAACGAAGAAGACCTTATCTGCCAACTGGGAAACGAGTTGCCCAATCCACAGGAGCATAAAATTTCGGTTTTTTAGCAGTGCGCCAAACCCGTTATTAACAGCAGCAGGTTCCGTTGGAAACATTAGTTACTCAATAATAGGGACTAGGGTAGATGGGGAGCAGAGGGGCAGAGGTGCAGGAAAACAAGAAAAGAGAAATTATTTCTTCAGATTCTTGCTGTTCATCACTCCATTTTAAAAGCTGCCTTATTTCTGACTCCTACTTGCCAACTTTGTTTTCCGGACTATTTGTTTTCATAGCGCTTTAACAGCAGGTGCAAAAATTCAGCTGCACTTAAGCGATCGCCTTTGGCGCTGCGCTCCGCGCAATCGCTCTTGGGGTAAAATTCCTCAGATGAGTCTACCCAAAAGCCTTGTACAGTTTGAGGCGATCGCCACATGGATAAATGGTCAACTGCTGGTTCAGCATAGAAGTTATTTTGCCCACTACCCAGTAAAGATGAACTCCAGTGAGTAAAATAATCATGGCTGATCCGATGAATGGGAAAATCTCCCCATAGTGGCACCCCCCATCCATCTATAGCAATAAACGCTTTGACATTACCACCTAAGAGTCGCCACGAACACGCCGCCAGAATTGCCCCGACTACGCCAGCACTAAAGCTAATGAATATAACGGGCGATTCTAACTTATCTCCCACGCGATCGCGCAAAAACTGCAAAATATGCAATGCTGATAGCGTCAAAAACCCCTGTTCTGGGAAAACCAGTACATCATCTAAATTTGCAGCAATTGAGCTACGAGAATCAGGATCTAAACACCCCAATATAAAGCTTTTAGTTAAGGCTGGATCATGAATTCCAGGGCAAATAATTATGCTCATCTGTTTTTCGTGTTAGCAGCTGTAAAAGAAACTGGGAATTAGGGATTAGGGATTGGGTAAGAGCGCGGAAAAATTCTGGAAGGCGGCTTTTACCCACTGACAAATTTTGGAATGTTTTCCCAGTACCCAGTCCCGGAGCGGCGTTCATGGAGCCGCGACCAGTTGACAATTCTCTTTTTCCAACCATTTTAGTTATCAATAAGACATTGTGTCTCAGCAATATTAACTAAATATTTTGTTGAAAAATTTTATAAATCATCTCTGAATTAGGCTATTAGGAATCTTCAGGATACACAAAATTCTAAATACTTAACATCTTGCATGAGGTGACTTTAAATTACAGCTCATTTTGCACATAGGCACAACCTGCAAAAGCAGGTTTCAAGACACTTAGTTTATATAGCCGTTGGATGCGCGATGAGAACAATTTTCCGGCCAATGGAAGATACTACTTTCGCTTCTAGTCCCTCATCATTGTAGGTAAATTTTTTTATCTATGTAGCGATCGCTGGAGTATATGATGTAATGTCCCGTTATGATGATTTTACTGATCCTATCCCCCCGGATGGGATAACATTTAAGTAAGCAGCGAAGTAATTAAGTTACTTTCTCACTGCTTTAACTCTCGATTCTGGTTATATTGAGGAACTCATTGTGGTAGCCACGCCGGAAAAAGTACAACACACTCACGAGCAATCATCAGGTAAAAATAGAGTCGCCGTATTGCTCATGGGCTACGGCGAAGTCGAAAGCTACGAAGATTTCGCTAACTATAATGAACAGGCTTTAAATCTATTAACAGCAAAATTTGCACCAGTTCCAACTTGGATTTACCCACCCCTAGCAAAGCTTTTGGCATTATTTGACCGTCACGAGTGGGGACACACACACCACGATTTTATTTCCCCACATAATGCCATCTTTGAAAAACAACGTGCTGGCATTGAGAAGTTGTTACAAGAAAAGTGGGGCGATGGCGTCCAAGTCTTTAAAGCTTTCAACTTCTGCGCTCCTTTTTTGCCTAAACAAGTCTTAGCGGAAATTCAAAACCAAGGCTTTGACAAAATTTTGATTTACCCACTGTTGGTGGTTGATTCTATCTTTACTAGTGGAATTGCGATCGAGCAGGTAAATAACGCCTTAGCTGAGATGGCTGATGGCGAGCAACATTGGGTAAAAGGCCAACGCTACATCCCTTCTTTCTACAACGAACCAGCCTACATTGATTTGATGGCTCATCTAGTAGAGGAAAAAATTACTGCCGATTTAGCAGCAACCTACCTACCTTCTCAAGTCGGCATTGTGCTAATGAACCACGGCTGTCCCCACAAAGCTAAAGGCTTCACCTCTGGGATTGTCGAAAGTCAGGCACTTTACGACTTGGTGCGTGATAAGTTGATTAACCGCTATCCTTTAATTTCGGTAGGTTGGCTCAACCACGATACACCCTTAATTGAATGGACGCAGCCAAACGCCGAGCAAGCTGCTAATAACCTCATTCAATTAGGTGCAAAAGCGGTGATTTTTATGCCGATTGGTTTTGCCACCGAAAATCACGAAACTTTATTGGATGTACACCACATTATCCATGCTTTAGAGAAAAAGCATTCCGATGTGGACTATGTACAAATGCCTTGCGTCAATGACCATCCAGAGTTTTTGGCAATGGCTGCTCAATGGGCAGATGCTTATATTGGTGAGTTGAGACAAGAGGAAGCAATAGCAGTTAATCCTCAAGTAGATGGGCATCACCATCACCATCACCATCATCATCATTAAGTAGCGGCTGGCGTCCCGTTGAGGAGCCACTACGCTCTTGCGGTTAAGCGACCTGTAGCGGTCGCTTAGTTTTAGGTGGGGATTTAATCCCCATCTAAGACTTAATTACGAATTACTACTTGTTAACGCTTTTTGATTCCCTATGCTGCGACCGTAGCCAGTGCTTTGTCTACAGCTTGTAAGGCAGTATTGATTTCTGCCTCTGTAATAATCAATGGCGGCACAAACCGGAGGACTTTTGGGCCAGCTGGTACGAGCAATACACCCTCCTCTATGGCAACTTTAACGATATCAGCTGCGGTTAGCTGAATATCGGCTTGCAACTCTAAACCGTTGATTAAACCCCATCCGCGAACATCAGAAATATAATTGGGATATTTCGTGGCGATCGCTCTTAATCCAGCTCGTAGTTGCTCACCTCTGTCTTGCACATTCTGCAAAATATTCTCTTTTTCTAAAGTTTGGCAGACAGCGATCGCCACCCCGCAAACAAAAGGATTTCCACCAAAGGTGCTGGCGTGTTCCCCTGGTTGAAATACATTGCAGAATTTCTTACTCATCATTGCCCCGATGGGGATACCACCACCTAAGCCCTTAGCGCTGGTGAAAATATCTGGCTCAATGCCAAGATTTTCATAACCCCATAACTTGCCACTGCGCCCCATGCCAACTTGCACTTCATCAAGAATCAGCAAAACGCCAGTTTCATCGCAAATTTGCCGCAGTTTTTGGAAGTAAGCGACATCACCAGGACGTACACCGCCTTCTCCCTGTAATGGCTCTAAAAGAACCGCTGCTACACGATAATCACCTTCATCCAGCTCGCTAATTGCCGCTTCTATGGCTCCAATATCGTTGTAAGGTACGTAGTGGAAACCAGGAACTAAGGGATCAAAATGTTTTTGATATTTTGGTTGCCCCGTAGCGGTAATTGTCGCTAAAGTCCGCCCGTGGAAACTAGCATTAGCCGTTAAGATAATTGGTTGCTCAATGTCTAGTACAGTATGGGCGTATTTCCGCGCTAGTTTAATTGCTGCTTCATTGGCTTCAGCACCAGAGTTGCAGAAAAAGACGCGATCGGCACAGGAATGTTGAATGAGCCATTTTGCTAATTCGCCCTGTTCTGGAATGTAGTACAAATTAGAAACGTGATGCAGCTTCTGGATTTGGCGTGTCACCGCTTCTACCATAGCTGGGTGGGCATGTCCTAAAGTACAAGTGGCAATTCCAGCTACAAAGTCCAAATATTCCCGCCCCTGTGTATCCCATACTCGACATCCTGCGCCCCGTTCTAGGGCTAGAGGAAACCGGGCATAGGTAGACATGACTGCTTCATCGAAGCTATTGGTATCAAAGGGGCTAGCTGGCAAAGAATCCGGCTTTGGGGAGATCGTGGCTTCTTCAACGAGAGTTTGTATGCTCACTACCGCTCCTTGTGAAAATCCTTGATCATATTAGTTATTTACTAGTGTCCTAGAAATCTCTCAAAAATTTCGACTATTTTCAGCAAATAACATTTTCTTGGTGGCTAACCCTCAGATATCCTCTAACCAGTGGCAGAGGTGAAAAAAAATTTTGTACTCGATGCCGGAACAAAAATATCAACGTATCCAAAAAGAGCTGATGACAGGAGCGATCGCTCTTGGCTGTGTTTTCTTAATTGGTACTTTGTGGTACTGCTTAGTAGAGGGCTGGTCATGGGAAGACGCGGCTTACATGACGGTAATTACTTTGGCTACTGTTGGATACGGGGAGACACACCCTTTAGGCAGTCGAGGACGATTATTTACCATTGCCTTAATTTTGATGGGTGTAATCAATATCGGTTACATTGTCAATAGATTTACAGAAGCTGTCATTGAAGGCTACTTTCAAGAAGGAATTCGACTACGACAACAGAGGCGCTTAATGGAATCCTTGTCAGGACATTACATTATCTGTGGATTTAGTCGGACTGGTCGTCAAATTGCCAAAGAATTCCGAGCAGAAGGCGTAGCTTTTGTAGTAATTGATTCTGAGGTTGAATCTGTTCAAAAAGCGCAAGTAGAAGGTTATACAGTATACCAGGGTGATGCGACGCTGGATGAATCGCTGCTGAGAGTTGGTATTGAACGGGCGATTTGTATAGTAGCCGCACTTCCTTCTGATGCAGAAAATTTATATACTGTTCTTTCAGCAAAAACTTTGAATCCAGGAATTCGGGCGATCGCCAGAGCAAGTACAGAAGAAGCTTTGCAAAAGTTACAGCGCGGCGGTGCAGATGCTGTGATTTCTCCCTATATCACAGGCGGGAAGCGGATGGCAGCTGCGGCTCTCAGACCCCAGGTGTTGGATTTTGTAGACGGTATCCTCACAGGTGCAGACCGCCAGTTGTATATGGAAGAATTTTTGCTCGACCCGGCTTCCTGTCCCTTTGTTGGACAAACCCTACAGAGAGCAAAACTGCGATCGCAAACTGGGGCGTTAGTGCTTGCCATCCGCCGCACCGATGGTAATTTGATTGGTGGCCCGACTGGTGACACCGTATTAATGCCGGGAGACACGCTAATCTGCATGGGTACAGCTGAACAACTGCGTAGTCTTAACCAAATCCTTGGCCCTATTGTTTCCCAAAAATTGCGTAAACCTAAAAATATTTGATGAAAATCTTAGGGAAAGCGAAACAAAAGTCCAGCTAACCGCAGGATATCTGATACTAAGTAGCTGTCAAGTAAATAACTTTTACTAATTTGTAATTAACATCTGATGTAGATTAGAAAAGCCTCTTAGTTGATCAGAGTTTCTATATTCGTTCAAAATCATTGATTTAGAATAACCTACGAAATTACAAGGGTGTTGGGCTTCCTTCACATTAAACGTAATTACGAAATTTACACAGCATTTAGGGTTCTAGGTTTGAATATGTTGCCCTTTCTTACTGCATTGATATTAGTAATTATGATGCAGCAAGGACACAGCTAGAGAGGGCTGGCTCCTTCTTAGCAAATTTTTAAAGACGAATTCTTAATTTTCAATTGGTATAAGCTGACGATTTTTTCTTCAAAATACCAGAAGCCACCCGCAGAGTTTATATATTCTTTAAAGTTAGGACTTATTTTGTAAAGAGTGTATTAAGTTTCTAAATTATTATCTTTACACTTATTTCATAAATTACCTAAAAATTGCAATATTCTCTTGAAAAATTCATGAAGACAAAAGAATTCATTGACAGTATGTGTATAAATAAACATTACAACTTAATGTATACGAATATAAGCAGTATTAAAGAAAAATGGCAAAACAAGAGTTACAAAAAAGAGCCACGTCAATCTTTGGTACTTCAATTAATTTAACTATTGAGCAGTTAGTCAGAGATAGCGTCAAACAAAATCCGCAAGCAACAGCAATTGCCGCTCCCGGTCGTTCTTCCCTAAGCTATATGCGTCTGTATGAACACATGCAGGACGTGAATACAACCTTGAATGCCTTGGGGTTGGGTTTGGGAGACCGGATTGCAATTGTGCTGCCCAATGGGCCAGAGATGGCGGTTGCTTTCTTAGCTGTAACTGCTTGTGCCACTAGCGCGCCTCTAAATCCTGCTTATAGTGCTGCGGAATTTGACTTTTATTTCGGTGATTTGAATGCAAAAGCACTGATTGTGCAAGCAGGAATAGATTCACCAGCCAGAAAAGTCGCAATGGCGCGTAATATCCCAATTATTGAACTCGTGCCGCAGTTGGAGGCGGAGGCAGGAATTTTTCGGTTAGTAGGTGAAACCCATTTACCTCCAGTACAACGCACTAGCAGTAGAAGTGAGGATACTGCCCTGGTATTGCATACATCAGGAACTACTGCCCGACCGAAAATTGTGCCATTAACGCAGGCTAATCTATATATCTCAGCACAGAACATTAAAAACGCACTAGAGTTAGGGCCAAGCGATCGCTGTTTGAACGTTATGCCCTTATTTCACGTACAGGGGTTAATTACAGCAATCCTTTCCTCGGTAGCAGCAGCAGCAAGTGTAGCCTGTACTCCTGGATTTGATAACGCTCAGTTTTTTGCTTGGCTGCAAGCAATGCAAGCAACCTGGTATACAGCAGTTCCAACCATCCATCAAGCAGTTTTGAATGCTGCAGCAGATATCAATAAGAGCTTGAATGAGTTCCCCAGACTGCGATTTATTCGTTCTGGAGGTGCTGCCCTACCACGTCCGATAATGACGGCTTTAGAGGAATTATTTCAGGCTCCAGTATTAGAAGGTTATGGCATGACTGAGACGGGCAGTATCAGCTCACTCAATCCCTTACCACCTCGTCAGCGTAAACCCGGTTCAGTCGGAATTGCCGCGGGGTTAGAAATTGGCATCATGGATGAAACAGGCCACTTACTCAAACCAAATCAAATTGGGGAAATTGTTGTTCAAGGTGGCAATGTGATGCTTGCTTACGAAAATAATTCCTTAGCCAATCAAAGCACCTTTACCAATGGCTGGTTTAGAACGGGAGATCAAGGCTATTTAGATCACGAAGGTTATCTATTCATCACAGGCAGACTCAAGGAACAAATCAATCGGGGTGGTGAAAAAATTTCTCCTAGAGAAATTGATGAAGTACTACTAGACCACCCTGCGGTAGCCCAGGCAGTTGCCTTTGCAGTTCCCCATCCTACCCTTGGTGAGGATTTGGCAGCAGCAATTGTTCTACGGCAGAATGCCTCTGTGACAGCAAAAGAAATCCGTGAATTTGCCGCCACTAAGCTGGCTGATTTTAAAGTTCCAACTCAGGTGGTATTTGTCAAAGAAATACCCAAGGGTTCTACAGGCAAACTCCAGCGTATTGGTTTGGCAGACAAGCTAACAGACCAATTGAAGGCAACGTTTGTTGCACCAAGAACTGATATAGAGAAGCTGCTAGCTACAATCTGGGTCGAGGTTCTAGGGATTGAGCAGGTAGGTATTTACGATAATTTCTTTGCTTTGGGTGGTGACTCTTTGGTGGCGTTACGTCTATTCACTGCAATCGAGAAGTCTTTGGGACAGAATCTACCTATATCTACCTTGCTGCAAGCCCCTACTGTTGAGCAACTCGCCACTAAGATTCTTCAGCTAGAATCCTCACAATCTTGGTCTTCTCTGGTGACTCTTCAACCATTCGGTTCTAAACCACCTTTGTTTTGTATCCACGGTTTAGGCGGAGAAGTTCTGTGTTTCCGTGAATTGGCAATGCATTTGGGAACAGACCAACCATTGTACGGTCTACAACCACAAGGGCTAGATGGAAAACAGGCTCCATTTACTCGCCTAGAAGACATGGCGGCACACTACGTTGAAGAAATTCAAACTATTCAGTCGAAGGGGCCTTATTTTCTTGGTGGCTACTCGTTTGGAGGTAATGTTGCCTTTGAGATGGCTCAACAACTTCGTCAGCAAGGTGAGGAAGTAGCTCTTCTAGTTATGTTTGATAGCTGTCGTCCTGGCTATGATGTGCGATTACCATTTGTGAAGCGACTTGGCGAGCATTTAAATAATCTCTTACAACTAGGGCCTGATTACCTTTGGCAAAGAACTGAGGTTTGGAGACAGTGGATTCCAAATCTGCTCAATAGTGGCCTCTATCGTTTCAAACAGAAATACAAGCATTACTTTAATGTTCAGTCTGATCAATTCTTAGACACTGACCGACACCTAGAAATTTCGGAAGCTAATAAACAGGCTCTTAGTAACTATGAGTTCCAGGTTTATCCAGGTCGAGTCGTCCTCTTCCGAACTGATGATCAAGCTCGCGTCAGTGCTGTTGGCATACAATATGATCCTCAATTCGGTTGGGGCGACGTTGTTACTGGCGGACTGGATATTTATTGTATTCCCGGTTCTCACTTTTCTCTACTCAACGAACCCTATGTAAAAGTAGTTGCTGAGAAATTGCATACTTGTCTAGATCAAGCCCAAGTAGATGTGCTAAGACGTAGCTCCGAAGCTGACCACTCTCTAACAATAATGAGTTAGCAAAGCTTGTCTGTTGAAACTGAGGTCATATCATGTCCGGCAAATCACCCTTAATGTCATTGCGAGTGGAACGAAGTCAAACGACGCAATCGCAATGTTTTTGGGATTGCTTCCCTACGGTCGCAATGACGGTTATTTGAATGGACATGATATCAGAGTGTGAGGATCTAAATTGATAGGGGTGTAGGGGAGTGAAGAGTAATTCTCGCTCATCTCCCTCATATACCCTTTCTTGGTCATATCTTTACCTCTACAAAAATTGCAATAAAGCAACTGATGCAAGATGTGGTGTGAGAGACTATTAAATAATTTCTTGCCATCCATGCATAGGCGCTATGCTTTTAGTGACCGATTCAATCAGAATTGGGGAAGCTTCTGATATCAAGATGCTAGGATAAACGGCTGTACCCCAGTTCGGATGTACTAGCACACAGCATTTGTCTTGAATTACTGGGTAATTAAGTAAAGCTTTCACAACTGCTGTGTCATCGTGGGGAATTACCCCGGAATGGGAAAGTAAGGGAAAGCCAGTACGAGGATCTATAAGGTCTGTTAAATAGCCGCGATCGCGCAGATTAAATGCTAAATCACAACCAAACCTCATAAACTTTTCTCGTAAGCGTTCTTTTTCTCTCTCTACTTCTGCCGTACTTTCGAGTAGTTGATATCGTGATTGTTGTAAAACAATCACTACCCATAAAAAAGATTGCTGTTTCCAATCTGGTAATATCCGTTCGCAGTTGGCACAGATATACTGGCTAGGAGAATGAATTGAAATCTGAACAGCTTGTCCCGTTTTGCCAACCAAATTAATGGGATAGCTTGGCTTTGAAGTGTAAACTTTGGGATAGTTCACTACATTGATTCGGTTTGTGCAAGTTTTTGACTTTAATCCTTGCGATCGATAATAACTCTTAAAACTTCATAAAAATCATCAATTTTCCATAACAGTTACGGTTATTTGGGAACTGTCGTCGATCAAGTATTAAGTTTTAATCAGTTTTTTATCGTTTATTAACCTATTTTGAGCAAACTTGTTTTTTTGCTGGGCAATTTCAATGTCTAGAAATCTCTAAAACTAGAGAGATAATCTGTATTAATCAAGCTTTAAAGCATTGACTGGAACATCATCCCAAGAATCGACTATCCGCAATCGCGCTTCCCAGCCGGAGGACTTTTGCGTCTCACTCAAATTTTTATCAAAGGATTCATGACAATCTTGTGCTTGAGACTCGTTACAGCAGGCAATACAAGCATGAATCATGCCAGACGGATCAATTTGCTCGTTTACCCAAATAGTCATGGATTATCCCCTCAAAAAATGTAGTGGAAAAAGCTATTTGTTTTTCTAGAATACTATTAAAATTGAACATTGTAGAGTAGTCAAAAGACTTATTTAAATTCTCTACATTAAAGCTGACAGGTGTAAGTATTTTTCTCTTATTATGGCTTTTGGGTGGCGATCGCTAATTTAGCTCACTGTACTTGACGCAACCGATCCATAACCGCTACCACTTGGCTGGTTCATTTGGTAGGCGCATAGGATTTCTCTCCTCTTTCATAGCGGCGGCGGTAGAGTAATTCTAACTGTCCACCATACTCTTGAATCCAGGCAATCTGGCGTTGGTAAAGCCCTCGGAAAGTATTAGCAAATAGAAGTGTAAAAATAGCAACGACCAATCCTGATGCTGTAGATACCAAAGCTTCACTAATCCCGGCTGTCACACCTGTTGTTTTTGTACCTCCTACATCACCAATATTTAGAGAGGCAAAGGAAGTAATTAACCCTAAGACAGTACCGAGAAGTCCCAATAAAGGTGCAAGTCCGATGATCGTCTCGAAAATGTTTTGGAAACGCTTAAGTAAAGGTATCTCAGCTTGCGCTTCACTTTCTAATGCCAAACGAAATTCCTCTGGAGTCGGCTCTTCTAATTCTAAAGCTGCCAGAAAAATTCGGGCGATGGGTAAATTAGTATTTTGCTGTAATTTATCCCAAGCGCCGACTATATTACCTTGACGATAAAGTTGTAATACTTCTCGCACAACACGGTTTTGACGTCTATTTATTTGTACCCAAAACCTCAGCCGTTCAATAATCAACGCCACAGCTAACATCGAAAACCCCAACAGGGGCCACATGACTACGCCACCTACCGTAAATAAATTACTAATTTCCATTTATTGTTTTTCCACTCCTCGACAATGCTAGATTAACAGATTGTTGGATTGACCAAACTAGCATAAATTGTCTATAAAGATTGCTTTGAGCTAATTCTGCGCTAACCCACACTAGTACCGCAAGGCGGAATTCAAAATTCACGCATTCAAAATTCAAAATAATTACAGCATAAGCGTTTCATTGATTTGGAATGGGTGATTTATTTACGCTGCAGTGTACTAGTATTATTTTGTATTGAGAACCATCTGCAAATTTTCTAATAATTCATGTGAGGTATAGGGTTTTGGTAAAAAGGTGGCGACGTTATTACCTAGAGTTTTAATTAATTCATGATTAGAGGTTAGACCACTAACTCCGATAATCTTGACTTCTGGGTTAATTTTTTTCAATACACGGATAGCCATTGGCCCATCCATAGAAGGCATCATCATATCAATCAAAACAACGCTAATTTCTGCTTGATGTTTTGTATATAGTGCCACTGCCTCAATTCCATCACGGGCCACTAGAACCTTGTAGGCGTTTTTTTCTAAAGCAGTTTTAGTAATCTCACGAATTGAATCTTCATCATCAACAACGAGAATTAATTCACCATTACCTATGGGTAATGCATGATGCCCTACTAGTGTGGTATCTGTCTCTGTCGCCTGTGTAGCTGATAAATATATTTGAAATTCTGTTCCTTTTCCTACTTCACTAAGTACGTTTACAAAACCACCGTGGCTTTTAACAATGCCCATGACTATTGAAAGACCAAGCCCTGTACCTTGACCGACTTCTTTTGTAGTGAAAAACGGCTCAAAAATTCTATCAACAATTTCTGCGGGAATTCCCTGTCCGGTATCGGATACAGTAATCACAACGTATGGGCCAACCTGAGCATCAATATTCATGCGAGCATAGTAGCTATCAATCCAGACATTGTTGGCAGAAATGCGTAAGATCCCACCGTCTAGTAAAGCGTCACGAGCATTAATACAGAGGTTCAGTAACACTTGGTGCAGCTGAGTAGCATCACCATAGATTGACCACAGATTTTGCTTGGGAAAATCAATTTTAAGTTCAATACATTTAGGAAAGGTCTGTTTAACAATTTGTTCAACTTCCGAAATTAAACTTTTTACCTGTATTGTTGTAAACTTACCTTCGAGTCCTCGTGAAAAACAGAGTACTTGTTTGACCAAATTTGCTGCACGTTTAATATTTGACTCTAATATTGAAATCCATTCTTGGCTCTTTTGATCTGTAAGTGTTAGTTCTAAAAGTTGAACTATCATCAGCATTGGTGTCAGCGCATTATTGAGATCGTGAGCGATACCACTAGCTAGGGTACCGATACTCTCCATACGCTGTGCCCGTAGAAACTGGGCTTCGAGTTGCTTTTTCTCTGTAATGTCAGTGTTGACGATTAAGATGGACTTAGGCTGTCCTTCTAAATCAGGCACAACTGTCCAACGACTGGCAACAATAATATCTTTACCTGTTTTTGTGATTTGCTGTAAATCACCTTGCCATAAACCGCAATTATTTAAACTGATGTTAATATCTTGCAGTTGAGAAAATGCTTCTTCTTTATAAAGAATTCTATTAGCATCTTTGGCGATCGCTTCTTCTTGGTTCCAACCATACAGGCGTTCGGCTCCTTTGTTCCAAAATCGAATTTGGTTGTCTAAATCTTGTACAAGAATCGCATCTGTAGTGATATCTAACAAGGCAGCTTGTTCACGGATTTTCTGTTCTGCTTGCTTGCGCTCAGTAATATCAAGCACAAAACCAACTGTAGTTTGTTGAGATTTTTCTAAAAGCGCACCGCCAGCTACAACAGGAACACGACTACCATCTTTATGAATGTATTCTTTCTCAAAGGGAGTAGAAACTCCAGAACTGATTAATTCTGCGATCGCTCTTGCTTCTAAATTCCTATATTCTGGTGGAGTTATTTTGTTCCAACACAATTTTCCTGAGTGCAGTTCTTCTCGTTCATATCCCAGCATCTGAAGAAATGCATCGTTTGCTTCTGTAATTTTGCCGCTCAAGTCTGACAAGATAATTCCAATAATATTAGATTCCACCAAGCGCCTAAATCGGGCTTCACTTTTTTGAAGTGCCCGAAAAGCTTCTTCCCGTTCCACCTCTAAGCGCTGACGCTCAGTAATTTCCGCTTCTAAACGTTCATTTTGCTCTGTGAGTTTTTTTGTCAGGTTTTGTAAGCGCATATGGATTTGAACGCGAGCTAAAACCTCTTCATGCTCTAAGGGCTTGGTAATGTAATCCACCGCTCCTAGATTCAGTCCTTTAACTTTATCTACTTTCTCTGCAAGGGCAGTTAAGAAAATTACAGGAATATTTTGAGTGGCTGGATTGTTTTTGAGACGACGACAAGTTTCAAAACCGTCCATCTTTGGCATCAATACATCCAATAAAATTAGCTCTGGTAAGGCATATTCTGCCATCTCCACTGCACTTTCACCATCTTCAGATACTAATACTTTAAAGCCAGATGTTTCTAAAAAATCTAGCAATACTTCTAAATTAATAGGAGTGTCATCCACAATTAAGATGACACCTTTTTCAGTAGTATCACTCATTACTACCTCTTAAAATTATTTTAAAAGTTCCCGAATTTGTTTGCCTTTAAAACCTTTAGCCTGTTGACTAATATGGGTAGCAAACGGTACCCATTGCCGATTCAACTCCTCCAGCCTAGTAGCTTCCTTGGCTATAGCTCTGAGATCACCTCTTTTTACTAAATAAGCAAGACAGCAATTCCTTCAGGTGGGGGAGGGCAACAATAGAAGTCTGAAGTGTAAGTAAATTCTAAAGGATGAAGTCGATTTTTGTGTTTATCCTTCATCCTTTTTACTACATCTTTTTCTGTATCAACCCATTCTAAGCCTAAGTGACTTCTTAATTTTTCTTAAAGATCCAATTACCGAACACATTTGGGGTGAGAACCGTCACAACCTACTTACCGACTTTATTGATGAGCGAACACATATCCTCCTTCTGTTTGATTTTACGAATAAAATCAAATTGGTTGCAAATGCCTGATATTGCCACTAGTTACGTAATTGAAATTTAATATTCTTAATCTAAAGTAATATTTACTACTGCAATTACTAAATATAAATTTTGTAAATTAGTAACAACGCAGAAACTGGCAATCAAAATTAACAGCTAAACTATTATCAACTGCATAGTATTTTGAATTTTAACGCTTAAAAAGAATATTATTTTAATTTTTTTTAATGCATTCTCGTAACAACATCTATATCATCGCTTTTTAATTGACCATCTTCCATATAAATGATGCGATCGGCAATATCAAGGATGCGGTTATCATGGGTAACTAGCAAAATTGTACAGTCTTGTTCTTTAGCTAGCTTCTGCATTAATTCTACGACATCGCGCCCAGATTTTTTGTCGAGTGCCGCAGTGGGTTCGTCTGCTAAAACAATTTTAGGATGGCTGACTAAGGCACGGGCGATCGCTACTCGTTGTTTTTGTCCACCAGAGAGTTTTTCTGGGTAGTAATTTATATGTTCTCCTAAACCAACCGTTTCTAGCATAGTGATCGTTTTTGTATCGATATCCTGATTGAGAAACTGATCGTGTAACTCTAAAGACATACGTACATTTTCTTTAGCTGTTAAAAAGGTCATGAGGTTATGTGCCTGAAAAATATAACCAATCTGACGGCGTAGTTGGGTTAACTGTTGTTTCTTCGCACCAGAGATTTCCTGTCCTAAGATTTTTAGGCTACCTTCTTGAGCCGATCGCAGTCCACCCATGAGAGTCAACAGAGTCGTTTTTCCTGAACCAGAGGGGCCGGTCATAATTACAATTTCACCAGCATTAATTTCTAAATTAATATCGAATAATACTTGTTTACGTAGCGCTCCTTCACCAAAATAATGATTGAGCTTACTAATAGAAATTACTGATTCTAAATTAGAAAATTGAGAGTTGGTAGTGACTGGGGTAGATTCTTGTAACATAGGATATTGTATGATTTTGATTTGGTTTAGGCAGAGTGCAGGAGGGGAGACAAGGTGAAAGAACTATCAATACATCTTGCCCCTTGTCCTGTTCAGTACGCAGTTCATAACGATAACTTAAAAGATATCTGCAGGGTCGGCGGCTCGTAATTTTCGCATAGCGATCGCCCCAGAAACACTACACATAATCACGGTCAAAATAAAGACAGATATTGCTCGATCCAGCTTCATAAAAATAGGTAGCAATGTGGCAGCGTAGGTAATTTGATACAGCCCAAAAGAAAGGAAAAAAGCCGGAAAATAACCTAAGAAAGCTAAAAATAATGCTTCTTGTAGCAGAACTCCTAATAAATAGCGATCGCTATAGCCCATTGCTTTGAGGGTGGCGTATTCTGGCAGGTGATCGGAAACATCGGCGTAAAGAACTTGGTAGACAATGACGATACCTACAATAAACCCGACTCCCACACCCAAACCAAAAATGAAACCAATACCAGTTCCCGTGGCCCAATAAGTCTTTTCAGTTTCGGCAAAGCCTTCAGGAGTGAGAACTTTTACATCATTAGGTAAACCAGCAGCAAGTTGCGCTTGGACTTTTTCGGGATTAACGCCAGGTTTAAGAGTAATCAAACCAACTTCAATGCGATCGGGTTTACGTTCTGGGAATAATTGCAGAAATGTGGAGTCACTAGTGATGACATTGCCATCAGCAGCAAAGGAAGCACCGTTGCTAAATATGCCTTTAACATTGACGGCTTTGCTATTAAGTTCTGTTTGAAAGTTGCCTGTTTTTTTAAAGATAGTGCCAACATCCCCGTACTCTGGACGACCTGCTTGGTCAAACAAAACTTGATACAACTGCTTCAGATCATCGTGGTTTTGTTGAATTTCGGGAAATTTGAATGCAGGTTGTGCCGGATCGACACCCCAGACTAATATGGCACGATCAAGACGTGTTTCGGGATTCCGCCACTGTCCGGTACTAATGTATAGGGAATTGACTGACTGCACACCGTCGTAACCCAATGCCTGATACAGCCGTTCACGAGAAAAGCTTTTCACCGAGAACAAAGTTTGAAATTGGGGATTAATTAAAACTAAATCTGCCTTTAAATTGCGATGTGGTTGGACGGCTGCATCAAATAGGGCACTTTCAAACCCCAACTGAATAAACATCAGCATATCGGCAAAGGTAATACCTGCCACTGCAACTGCTAGGCGCGTTTTTTCTTTCATTAACTGCCGCCAAGCTAGCGGAGTTTTGCGAAATAGATGAGAAAACATTTTGCTTCAGCCTCAATATCAAAGGTAGTTAAGAGTTTACAGTTTCAATCTGCTGTTCAAGTTGATATTGCCGCATTAAGAGAAATAAAGGCAGACCAAGAGAAACGCCAACTAAAAGATTAGAAGCGATGTAAATCCAAAGATTTTGCATTTTTAGGCGTTTCCCTTCCCGGAACACAAACACCCAGAGTACAAGAGATGAAACAATCACATCCATGCCAAAAAAACCAGAAATTCTGTTAGCAAATAGCTGTTCAAAAAAAAGTTGGATATCAAGACTGTTCTCTAAAAGAAATGGCATAAACTGCGAATAAGGTAAAACTGTTCCCAAAATGCAAAGCAGAAGATATATAACTTTCAGCATGATGAAATCTCCTGATTTTGTATGGCTTTATAATTCAATTGCTGTCTGCACTTGTAGGTTAGTTAAACCTGCAACTCGCTTGCTATCTTGAGGATTAAGGCGAATTTTCACTTCAATGACTCGGCTATCGAGATTTTCTCCTGGCTGGTTGCTGAAGACGTTTTGTCGGTTTACCTGCAAGCCAATCTGCGAAACTCTGCCGCGCAGTTCACCAGTAAATCCCTGGCTGGAAATTACTGCTTTTTGTCCTAGTTTTACTTTACTGATATCGGTTTGATAAACTTCTGCCACTGCAATCATCTGATCAGTTTGAGCGAAGTCTGCAATGCCAGCATCACCAATTTTTTCACCGGCTCGTTTATGAATTTTGAGAATTTGTCCTGTTGTTGGTGCTTTGATGTAAGCTGCTGCTAAGTCGGTTTGGGCATGTTTAAGTGAGGCGATCGCATTTTCAACTTCAGTTTGCGCTGCGGCTACATCCACTGGGCGGACTTCTGCAATACTGTTGAGTGTGGCTTGGGCTTCGCTGATTTGCTTGTTACTAGTGGAGTTAATGCGGTTGAGTGCAACTTTAGCTTCAGCCAGTTGGCGGCTAGCAGTGGAGTTAATGCGGTTGAGAACTGCTTTGGCTTCGTCAAGTTGCTGTTTTGCAGTTTCTAAACTCAAGCGCCTAGTGTCAAACGCAGAATTAGAAATTGCACCTTGGGAATATAATTGTTGATAACGCAGATATTCAGCTTGGGCATTGTTGAGTTCTGCCTCTAGCTTGCCAATTGTCGCCTCTTGTGCAATCCTATCTCCTTTCCATTGTGCTTCCAGGCGAGCGATCGCTTCTTGTTGGCTTTCTCTATCTCCTTGGGATTGGGCTTGTAAGCGCTCAACAGTTGCTTGCTGTGCTTGAATTTGTCCGGTTTTGGCTCCAGCTTTGACTTGCGCGAGTTTAGCTTGAGCCACTTGAACTTGTTTTTGTGCTTGTAATACCGCAGTTTGTAAGCGATCGCGTGAATCTAAAATTGCTATTACTTGCCCAGCTTTGACGCGATCGCCTTCTTGAACAAGGATTTGGGCAATGCGATCGCCATCTAACGCCAACGGTGCAGACAAGCTAAGTACCTCTGCTTCTGGTTGCAGTCTTCCTAAAGCCGTTACCTTCTGCACAATTGGTGTAGTTGGTACAGCTTCATCTGAGGTAGTGCGGCTAGCTTGCCCAAACTGAGAAACAGCATAAACAACAATTCCACCTGTAATTGCAGTAGCCGCAACTACTAATGCAATTAACCCTTGATTCTTAGGTTTAAATAACAGCCTCTGACCCATTTTTCCCCTCTATTAAAATTTAAGTTGGTGTATGGAATACAACGTAACTGCTAGCAGTTATTTTTTGCAATTAGCTGCATTATGAGAAACTGATTGCTGCAAATATGCCGTTAACATTTTTCCTAGCAAGACGCATTGTTCACAAAAATCAATCGTTTCGTCACCCCATAGTTTTTCCAAAATTAAACCATTGACGAAACTCAACACAAAGGAAGCTAAAACAGGATCTTGAATGCCGATAAAATTACAGGCTGCTTGCTGGTAGCGTTGATTGGCACGCTTCACTACAGCACTTCCTTTCATTTGCTCAGAATCTTTATTTTGGCAAAAATCAACCCAAATATAAGTCCATTTAATAAAGTAATCTTCATTTTTTACCAAATATCTTCCTAGTGCTTCCATTGCCTCTGGCAAAATTTTTCTTTCTCCCAACTCTGCTAATGCTATCGCCACATCTTGCTGACTAATTTCTTCTAGCAATTGCTCAAACAAAGCTTGCTTACTGGGAAAGTAGTGATACAGTGTGCCAGTCGAAACTCCTAAACTTTGGGCAATTTGCCGCATGGTAATCGAACCATAACCTTTTTGGGCAAATAAATCGAAGCACTTGCCGAGCAATTCTTTACGGTATTGTTCATGGTCAACAATCTTGGGCATAACTCGGCTTATTTATATCGAACGATCGTTATGTATTAAGATACAATCCTTAATACTGATTCGTCAACTTATAGAAGAAGTATGAATAACTTCTTCCCTTTGTCTTCAATTCACCTTGTTCTCTTCTGGTAAACTGTTGCCAATTCTGCAAAATGTTAAATTTAACTCAGCAATTCCCTAAGTAGGGCACTGAAAACATGGACCCTATCTCAGCTACTATTGGCTTTGTTGTGGGCTTAATCGGCTTTATTGCCAGCGTCGTGCAGGTGCTGGACTTCGTAGATAAACGACGAGAAAAGCAGCTAGCAATTGAAAGAGTTGAAAAAGGCAACCCTAATCAACCTGCAATCCTCAATCCCAAATCTCAAACTCCACATCGCATCGATTGGGGAGAAGCAGTTGATGTGTCAGTTTTTTATGGTCGCGCTGAAGAACTTGACAAATTAACCAAGTGGATTGTGCAAGAACGCTGCCGATTAGTTTCACTTTTGGGGATGGGGGGAATTGGCAAAACTTCACTATCTATTAAACTGGCACAACAAATTCAGGATCAATTTGGCTATGTAATCTGGCGCAGTCTCAGGAATGCTCCACCAATACAAGAAATTTTGGCAGAATTGATCAAGTTTTTATCAAACCAGCAGCAAACTGATTTACCCGAAGATGTAGGCGATCGCATTTCTCTACTGATTGATTATCTGCGCTCATCAAAATGTTTGTTAGTACTGGATAATGCTGAGTCAATTTTACAGCCAGGTGCTTTAGCATATCGAGAAGGCTATGAAGCTTATGGAGAATTACTCAAACGCATCGGTGGCACATCTCATCAAAGTTGTCTCATCCTGACAAGTAGAGAGAAACCGCAAGAAATTGCCGCATCAGAAGGAGAAACTCTGCCCGTGCGTTCTTTGCAGCTAACTGGTTTAAAAGCAGTAGACGGCGAAGAAATTTTTCATACTCAGGGATTGTCAGGCACACAAGCAGAAGAAGTCCAACTCATCGATTTTTATAAAGGTCATCCGTTAGCATTAAAAATAATCTCTACCACTATTAAAGAATTATTTGATGGTAATATTTCAGAATTCTTAGCCCAGGATACTGTAGTATTTGGGGGAATTCGTGAGCTTTTAGACCAGCAATTTAATCGCCTGTCAGAATTGGAAAAAGAAGTAATGTATTGGTTGGCGATTAATCGAGAACCTATTGGTATAGCAGAATTACGAGAGGATATTGTCTCACTGGCATCTCAGTCAAGTTTAGTGGAGGCGTTACAGTCATTAGTTAGAAGGTCGCTAATCGAAAAAATTACGTCACTATTTACATTGCAACCTGTGGTGATGGAATATTTGAGCGATCGCTTAATTGCAGAAGTCAGTGAAGGCATTATTAGTGGAGAAAGAGAATTTTTAAATCGCTATGCTTTGATGAAAGCAACTGCTAAAGATTACATCAGAGAAGCTCAAATTCGTTTCATTATTAAACCTCTTGCCGAAAGGTTACTTGATTTACTGTTAAATAATAAAAAAATTGAAAATAAGTTAACGCAAATCCTCTCAACCTTACGAGAAAATTTTACCCATCAACCAGGGTATATAGGCGGCAATATTTTAAATCTACTTTGCTACCTCCAAACAGATTTAAGCAATTATGACTTTTCTAATCTGACACTTTGGCAAGCTTACCTTAAGGGAGCTAATTTACAGCAGCTAAAATTAGTTAATGTTGCTCTAGAAAGGTCAGTTTTTACAGATATTTTAGCGACTATTTTTTCAGTAGCCTTCAGTCCCAATGGCAAAATTTTGGCTACAGGCGATGCTAATGGCGAAATTCGCTTATGGCAGATTGATGATGGTCAACAAATTTTAATTTGCAAAGGTCATACAGGTTTTGTCCGGTCAGTAGCCTTTAGCCCTGATGGTCAACTTTTAGCGAGTGGTAGTGTTGACAAAACTATCAAACTATGGAAAGTAAGTGACGGTAAGTGCATCCAAACTTTACAGGGACATAGCGATCGCGTAGAGTCGATAGCATATAGTTCTGATGGTCAACTTTTAGTTAGTGGCAGTGTTGACCAAAGCCTGAGAATTTGGTCAGTCCATGACGGTAAGTGCTTGCAAGTTCTTCAAGGACATACTCGTGAGGTTTGGTCAGTAGCCTTTAGTCCTGATAGTCAAAGTGTTGCCAGTGGCAGTTTTGACCAAAGCCTAAGAATTTGGTCAGTTAATGACGGTAAGTGCTTGCAAGTTCTTCAAGGACATACTGATAAGCTGCGGTCAGTAGCATTTAGTCCAGATGGCAAAATTCTCGCTAGCGGCAGTCATGATACTACTGTGAGGCTATGGTCGGTTAGTGATGGTCAGTGCTTGCAAGTACTGCATGGGCATACTGATAGAGTCTTGTCAGTTAAATTTAGTTCTGATAGCCAAACTATTGCCAGTAGTAGTTCTGACCAAACAGTGAGGCTTTGGTCAGCTAGGGACGGACAATGCTACCAAATTTTGCAAGGACATACTCATGAAATTTGGTCAGTAGTATTTAGCCCTGATGGTAAAATTTTAGCTAGTGGTGCTTATGACCAAACAGTCAGGCTGTGGTCAGTTAATGATGGTAAATGCCTCAAAGTTTTTCAGGGCTACATTAATGCTGTAGACTCAGTAGCCTTCAGCCCCGACGGTGAAACTTTAGCCAGTGGTAGTTTTGACCAAAAGGTGAGGCTTTGGGCACTCAGTAATCATCAATGCCGCAAAATTTTCAACGCACATACTCAACAAGTACGGTCAGTTGTTTTCAGCCCTAATGGAGAAATTTTAGCTAGTTGCAGCAATGATCGAACAGTTCGGTTATGGTCAGTTAAAGATGGTAAGTGCCTGAACGTTTTAGCGGAACATACTCATAAAGTGGGGTCAATAGCATTTAGCCCCAATGGTGAAATTGTAGCTAGTGGCAGTAATGACAGAACAGTCAGGCTATGGTCAGTTAGTGAGGGTAAGTGTCTAAAAGTTTTACAGGATAGTACTAATCAGGTATGGTCAGTAGCATTTAGTCCCGATGGGCAACTTTTTGCTAGTGCTGGTTATGACCAAACCGTGAGGCTGTGGTCAGTCAATGATGCTAAATGCCTCAAAGTTTTACAGGGTCACACTGGCCAAGTTGGGCCAGTAGCATTTAGCCCTAATGGGCAACTTTTAGCTAGTGGCGCTAATGACCAAACAGTGCGGCTGTGGTCACTCAATGATGGTAAATGCCTGAAAGTTCTCCAAGGACATACTAATTGGATTTGGTCAGTTACTTTTAGTCCTGATGGGCAAACTTTAGCCAGCGGCGGTGATGACCAAACTATCAGGTTATGGTCAGTTAGTGACGGCAAATGTATCTACACCTTACAGGGACATACTAATCGAGTTTGGTCAGTCGCGTTTCATCCCAATGGTCAAACCTTAGCTAGTGGTAGCGGCGATGGAACGATAAAACTATGGGATGTCAAAACAGGTAAGTGTTTCAAGACGCTGATAGTCGAAAGACCTTATGAGAATATGAACATCACCGGGGTTACAGGCTTGACAAAAGCGCAGATAGCCACATTGAAAGCACTGGGTGCGGTGGAGAATTAGAGACTTCCAACTAAAAAAATATCCCATCGCTGTGTAGGCAGGGGAGCAGAGCGCAGGGGGCAGGGGGATAAAGAAAAATATTATTATCTGAGTAAATTGGATAATTTATTTTCTGCAAGTCCTTAACTTGAAAGTAGTTATACCAATTTGAAAAAAGAATGCGACAGATGGGTAGGGGCACAAAAATGTTGTGCCCTTACTTACAAATAATTTATCTGTAGCAAACATTATTTGAATTGCTATAACCTATCTGACTACGGCTGTATCTTTAATACTCGTGAATGAGGCTTTGAACTCCATTAATGAGTCTTTGATACTCGTGAATGAGTCTTTGATACTCGCGGACGAGTCTTTGATACTCGTGAATGAGTCTTTGATACTCGTGAATGAGTCTTTGATACTCGCGGACGAGTCTTTTATACTCGTGAATGAGCCTTTTATACTCGTGAATGAGCCTTTTATACTCGCGGACGAGTCTTTGATACTCGTGAATGAGTCTTTGATACTCGTGAATGAGTCTTTAATACTCGTGAATGAGTCTTTTATACTCGCGGACGAGTCTTTGAACTCCATTAATGAGTCTTTGATACTCGCGGACGAGTCTTTAATACTCGTGAATTAAAAATAAAGTATATACAGCAGATTGCAAATAAATGAGTGAGGTAAAAATTATTGTAAGGGCACAACATTGTTGTGCCCCTACCTCCTACGTGTACACTTCATTTACCTTAAAAAACGCTGTCAAAGCCAAATATTTAAAGAACTGGTTGACAAACTGTTGGTACTGTACCTCATAAACTTGCAAGTAGACTGAGAGTTAGCAATACTGCGGTCTTGGCGGTTCTGGAGGAAATTCCTTGATGATAGCTTCCCACTGCTTTGAATAGGGAGGCTGGTTACTAAAGACATTTAATACAATTTTTTGAGTTCTGTCGTCAGTGTAGTAGTAGTCAATGAATACTGAAGCGCTGTGTAATTGAGCAGAATTGTAACTTCCTCTAGGGTGGTTTGTTTTCAAAAGCAATTCACCAGAAACCAATGGATAGACTTGCCCATTGTCTTGATGCCAATTATCATGAGCCAAGCCAAAAGCATAATCATCACCTTTATATATCTCAGTGACTTCTCCAGTAATCAGATTAATCTGATATTTTGCTTCACTTTTACGGGAAGGGCCAGGAGTTCCTCCCATCCATTGGTGAATATAAAGTAAATGGATCTGCAAGGTTTGCTGAAGTAAATCACACACTGAGTAAGTGACTTCACCAGGTAGCCACAACTGATTTGATCGCATCAGCAGTTGACCATCTGTTGTAGAATATGCCGCGATCGCGTCACTTTGCACCGCCCAAAGGATTTAATCTGTGACTCGTAGTGGATAGCCAGATTCTTCAGATTGCCACTTAATTGCGCCAGAAGCTAACGAACAACTCACAATCTTTCCCTCAAGCGATCGATAAAACAAGCTGGACTCTAGTGGATCAACTGCAAGCTGATACGGTAATGTTTGAGCAACGGTGTGGCGGAGGGCTGGATGAAGAAAGGTTGTAGGAGGTGGCGGTGATTGCTCCTCTACAGCAGGCTTGGATAGAGCGATCGCTCTTTGCCAGTAGTTCAGCCATTTAAACATTTTATAGGCTCCTGTTCATTGGATTAGCACACCAGATTTCCTAAATACTTTCAGTTCTAAGTTGAGTAGTTTTGAGCAACGAGTATTTTTATTTACTATTCCCACTCCATAATCAGAACTCAGCACTTAGAACTCAGCGCTCATTGTTCATGTCCGATGCTGCCCCAAGACTCGTATGATCAAAATAATAGGAAAATATAACAGCCAGATTTTCACCTTAAAAAATGGGCAGTATTTGGGAACTCGATTTTTACTCTCGTCCAGTTCTGGACGAAAATCAGAAAAAACTTTGGGAAGTCTTAATCTGTGAAAGTCCTTTAGATATTCGCGCAAAAACAGATTCTCTGTTTCGCTATGCTCAATATTGCCCCAGTACTCAGGTAAATTCGGGCTGGTTGCGGGCGGCGTTGCAGGAGGCTATTACCAAAGCAGGAGAAGCACCAATCAAAATCCGCTTTTTCCGCCGCCAAATGAACAACATGATTACTAAAGCTTGCCAGGATGTGGGTATACCTGCCCAGCCTAGCCGCCGGACTTTGGTTCTCAATCAATGGCTACAACAGCGGATAGAGGAAGTGTACCCTAATGAGCCAGGGTATCAAGGGGGAGCAAATCCTTCGGTGCGTTTAGAAAGCCCTTTACCTCAAAGGTTACCAGATGCTTTGGAAGGACAGCAGTGGGTTTTTGTCTCCTTATCAGCTGCTGATTTGATGGATATGCCAGAGTGGGAAATTGGTTTTAGTGAAGCTTTCCCTCTAGAATTGGCGCAAGTTTCGCCAGAAACCCGCATTCCAGGTGTTTTGATTTTCTCACCTAGAGCCTTACCCTTAGCAGGCTGGATGTCTGGTTTGGATTTAGCTGTCTTGAAATTTGACACAAGTGTTGGGTCACGATTAATTTTAGAAACTGGTGTGACTGAAAGCTGGATTTTGGCAAATATCAAAAACCCTCAAACTCTGGCAGAAGCAAAAGGTTTTGAAGCAGCAAAGCAAAAAGCCAATGGAGTGCATTTTATCGGTGTGCAATCAAATCCCCAAGCAGAATCTTTTGCTGGATTTTGGCTGTTACAAGATGTCAATCTGCCGTAAATTAATGGCAGGGTAGTGAGAAATCGGGACGAGGATCAACAAGAAGGGCACTAATGGCTCTTGACCAATAACTAGCCATTCATGGCTAATTACTAATTACTAACCCAAAACAGCAACGGCTGATACACACTGATAGATGTCGATGATTTGGGATAATGATCTGCGCGACAGTTGCTACAAGTCGGCAAAGCCGACGCCACTTGCTACCCTGCGGGTTCTCCTTTGGAGTACAAGCCGGGAAACTCGTAAGGGCGCAGTGGCTCCCCAACGCACTGCCTTGTCCATCTGCGGTTCAAAATCCACATCCACAATTTACCAAGGGTCATGGGTTCTGAAAATTTTTCATCACAAGATACGCTAGCAGAATATTTGCTGGAACTAGCCATCAAGTCTGGAGCAGAAGCTGCTGAAGTGTATCAGTCGCGATCGCTTTCTCGACCAGTCTTTTTTGAGGCCAACCGCCTCAAGCAGCTTGAAACCAGCCAATCTGAAGGCACAGCACTACGGTTGTGGCGCAATGGATGTCCCGGATTAACGGTGGCTTACGGTTCTGTGGAACCACAAGCTATGGTCGAAAGGTCTTTAGCCTTGAGCCAACTTAATCAACCAGAACCAGTAGAGTTAGCTAGTAACTCTCGGCCGTCCTACCCAAATTTGGGTAAAAATGTGCCTATAGAAGTTTTAGTAGACTGGGGCAAAGAAGCGATCGCCCTAATTCGTGATACCTATCCAGATGTTGTTTGCAATAGTGACTGGGAATGTGATGTTGAAACTACCAGATTGGTAAATACCCAAGGTTTAGATTGCTACTACACCGACACCACCCTCAGCTGTTATATGTCAGCCGAATGGGTACGAGGTGATGATTTTTTAAGCGTTTCTGATGGTCAAACCCAACGGAACGAACTAGACCCGGAGAAACTAGCTCTCCAAATTTTACAACGGTTATTTTGGGCCAGAGAAAATGTTCCACCTCTAACTGGTCGTGTTCCAGTTTTGTTCACGTCTAAAGCTGCTGATATGCTTTGGGGTACTGTGCAAGCAGCGTTAAATGGTAAGCGTGTGCTAGAAAAAGCTTCTCCTTGGGCAGAACGTTTGGGCAAACCCGTACTTGCACCTAATCTCACCCTCTACCAAGACCCCCAAGCTGGGCCTTACAGTTGCCCCTTTGACGATGAAGGCTCTGCTACGAATTCTTTGGTATTTATCCAAAACGGAATTTTACAACATTTTTATAGCGATCGCACTACTGGACGCCAATTAGGTATTGGTAGCACAGGCAATGGTTTTCGTCCTAGTTTGGGCAGCTATCCCACCCCTGGTTTATTTAATTTTCTGATCCAGCCCGGTTATGCATCACTGCAAGATTTGATTCGACAAATGGATGATGGCTTGATTGTGGATCAAATGCTTGGTGGTGGTGGCGGCATTTCTGGCGACTTTTCAATCAATATTGAGTTGGGCTACCGTGTGCAAAATGGTCAAGTAATTGGGCGTGTTAAAGATACAATGGTTGCTGGCAATATCTACTCAGCCCTCAAAGAATTAGTAACTTTAGGCGGCGATGCTGATTGGAATGGCTCTTGTTACACTCCCTCTTTGATAGTAGAGGGGCTATCCACTACCAGCCGCAACAATTAAAAATTCAAAATCAATCGCATATTCATAGATAAACCAAGTAACAAAACTGATGGTCTTTAGTTTGATAGAGTAGTATTCTACAGATTTGAGAACTTATATCTTGTTCATTAAATTACTGATACTTCTGGCCAGACCTTTCCTTGAACCCTGGTAGAGGTGGGTGAGGGCTGATTTATCATAGGCAATTTGCCGGACAAGATATTAGCTTCACAATTAAATTGAATATCAGGATTTACCTGCTGAAGCTGGGAAGAATAATAGGATAAGGGTTTTTTAACCTTTGAATTATTTCTTTTTGAATTTTGAATTTTTAAATTTGAATTTTATGTCGCTTCCTGTTCTGACTCAGCGCTTTCGCAGTTTGTGGCAGCCAAGGAAAGGTTTAGCGATCGCAGAAGCTTCTGTTATCGGTCTCGTGGCCGCCCTATCAGCGGTGTTCCTTAAAGTAGGGTCGGGATGGCTGGGGACATGGCGAGTCCATAGTGCCAACATTTTACCAGTATGGCTGGCTCTACCCGCAGTTGGCATGATTTTCGGTTTCTTGGCGGGTTGGTTGGTGCAACGGGTAGCTCCAGAGGCGGCGGGTAGCGGTATACCTCAAGTTAAAGCGACTCTTGCGAATGTGCCGATGACATTATCTTGGCGCGTGGCAGCAGTAAAATTACTCAGCGCCATCATCGTTTTAGGTTCAGGGATAACTCTAGGGCGACAAGGCCCCACCGTCCATGTTGGGGCAGGTTTGGCAGCAGGGATGAGCCGTTGGGTTCCCACTTCCCCAGATCATCGGCGACAGATGATTGCTGCTGGTGCTGGGGCTGGTTTGGCAGCCGCTTTTAATGCCCCGATCGCTGGCGTATTGTTTATCGTAGAGGAATTACTTCAGGACTTATCAGGACTAACCCTGGGAACTGCTATTATTGCCTCGTTTATTGGTGGAGTCATATCTCGATTGTTGGGCGGCGGTAGTCTGGATCTGAATCTGCAATTGACCCAATCCTCTAGCCAATTCTCCATACCAGAAATTCCCTTTTTCCTGCTGTTGGGTATCTTGGCAGGTTTATTGGGTGCATTATTTAATCAGGGGCTAGTTTTTAGCATAAAGCTTTACAGAAGATTGCATATCAGTTTACCGCTACGAGTAGCCTTAGCTGGCTTAATTTCTGGTGTCGTCGTGGCAATTCTTCCAGCATCATTCCGTGATAATACAGGTTTAAGGGAGTATTTAATTACTGGTGAGGCTAATGCTTTCTTAGCAGCGATCGCATTTGTGGCTCAGTTCGTTCTGACATTAGTAGCATTTGGTTCAGGCGCACCTGGAGGCTTATTTGCTCCCAGCCTAATTTTGGGTTCTTGTTTAGGACACATAGTTGGTGTGGGTGAGTCTCAACTTTTGGGAGGTGGTTCTCCTACTACCTATGCTTTAGCCGGAATGGGAGGATTTTTTAGCGCCGTTTCTAAAGTACCAATCACGGCAATTGTGATTGTCTTTGAAATGACAACAGATTTTAACTTGGTGTTACCCTTGATGATTGTTTGTGTAACATCTTACTTGATGGCAGAAAAGGTAGTGCCTGGTTCGCTTTATGAAAAACTTTTACAATTGAACGGCATCACCCTGACTAAAGACGCTCCTATAGAGGGGATACTAACAAAGTTAACCGCCAAAGATGTTATGCAACAACGAGTGGAAACCCTGGATGTAGAGATGAGTATGGATGAAGCCATACAAGCATTCTCTCGTTCCCATCATCGGGGTTTTCCAGTAGTTGAGGAATGTAAATTAGTAGGGATTGTCACACAATCAGATTTACTCAAAATACGCGATCGCAACTTACCAAACGATACTGCCTTACGCGCAATTATGACACCTAGACCGATGACGGTCACACCTATTCACAATCTCAGCAATGTGCTGTATTTGCTAGATCGTTATCAAATCAGTCGCTTGCCAGTAGTGGAAGGACGAAAATTAATTGGAATTATTACTCGTGCAGATATTATTCGAGCCGAAGCAGACCATCTTAATTGTGAAACCGCAACTTTAGGGCCGCAACCAGAACCTTCTTATGTAGTTTACCAAACGCGAGCGCCAAGCATCGGCAGAGGTAGATTATTGGTGACAGTGGCTAATCCTGAAACAGCAGGTACTTTATTACAAATGGCAGCAGCAATTGCCCGCGATCGCCACTTTGAAATTGAGTGTGTACAAGTTATCTTAGTATCGCGCCACAGTTCCCCAACAGAAACCCAAGTCAGCACAGCAAAAAGCCGCCGCTTACTTCGACAAGCCGAAGTTTTGGCGAAAAAGTTGCGAATCCCACTGCATACGCAGATTCGAGTTGCCCATGATGTCGCTCAGGCAATTTTGGAAGCAGTCAACGAACGACATATCGATTTAATTTTAATGGGTTGGAAAGGTAACACTTCCACCCCTGGCCGGATTTTTGGCAATGTTGTAGATACCATCATTCGCCAAGCCACCTGTGATGTGGTGCTTGTGAAATTAGGTAACACTCAACAGTCATCCCCTCTACCCCTTTATTCTCATCCTCCCTTTTCTGTCTCTCCTCCTCTGTCTTTTTCTCCTCCTTTGCCCGCCTCTCTGCAATTTAACCGCTGGCTAGTACCAATGGCTGGTGGCCCGAATGCGCGCGAGGCAATTAAATTGCTTCCTGCTTTGGTGACATTGGGAGAAGATCCACAAATTCGGCTGACACGCGTGTTTAAGCCATCTGAGTTAGAGCCAGATATGACAGTATTAGAACAAGCAATCCGTCAACTCATGCGCCGTCGCAACTTGTCTAGTACTGTAGTTGCTACCCCAGTTAAGGCTGATTCTGTTTCTGAAGGCGTGATTAACCTAGTCAAAACAGAAAATTACGATGTAGTTGTTTTGGGAGCTTCTCGTGAGGGATTATTACAACAGGCAATTCAAGGTAATATTCCAGAAGCGATCGCCTCTGGTGTAGAAAGTACAGTAATTTTGGTTAGGGGTGCAATTAACAAGTAAAAAATTCCCTGCAAGCATAGAGCAAAGCCTGCATACAACAGCAGGCTACAACCAAAACCTATTCGTAGAATTTACCCAAAATTGGAGAGCCAATCTAAATTAATAATTAGAACGGGAACCAGAAGAGCCTACCACATCACGAGTGCCGTAAGCTGTAGATTGATCGTCTCTGCGGCTCTTACGACCGAACAGACCAAACAAACCAAGTAATCCCAACAAACCCCAATCGCCATCCGCATAATTACCATCGGTAAGAGGACGGTCTGTAGTAGTGGTAGTGGTGGTATCTGTAGCCGTGCCATCAGGAGTAGTAGTCGTCTGAGCAGAAGCAGGCAGAACAGCTAAACTTAGTGCTAAAACAGTACTTCCCAAAACCTTGGATACATCAGAGTGTTTCACGTTCAAATTCCTCAACTCAATTTCCGAAATTTATTTATAGTTACAGCTTATTAAGTTTTCGCAGAGCTAGAATCAATCGTTAGCTGGAGATTGATATCCGCTGGAAGTCGCATTTTTTGTTAACTGCTTTGATGAAAAAATCCGATAGGTTGATTTTCATCATAAATTTGCCAAATCTTGAGTAATGTAAGGTAGGCAATGCCTACCCTACGTCTGTATTTCTTAATTACGAATTACTATTAGTACTTCTTACTTAGAAATTTGCCAAATTTTGAGAATATTTCCAGCACTACCACCACTGGCAATAGTTTTTCCATCAGGGCTGATGGCTACAGAATAAATGTAGCCAGAATCTTGTGTTAAAGTGCGGATTTCTTGCCCAGTTGCTGTATTCCAAAGTTTAATTGTATTATCACTACTGCCACTGACAAGGGTTACAATGTTTAATTTGTCATTGCCTGCCTTTGGTACATAAGCAACAGAATTCACCTTTTCGGAATGCGCCTTTAAGGTATGAATTGTTTTTCCCGTCACTAGATTCCATAATTTGATTGTCTTGTCCTTACTACCGCTAGCAAGAGTCACACCATCAGGACTAAAAGCCACAGACTGAACTAATTCAGAATGCCCTTCTAGGGTACGAATTTCCTTCCCTGTCGCTAAATTCCACAGTTTAATCTTCCTATCCCAACTACCACTGGCAAGAGTCTTACCATCAGGACTAAAAGCAATAGAAGAAACCGCGTTAGAATGTCCCTCCAAGGTGCGTATTACCTGCCCATTTGCTAGATTCCACAGTTTAATTGTTTTGTCTAAGCTGCCACTGGCAAGAATTTTGCCATCAGGACTTAAGCTAACAGTAGCAATTCCCTGAGAATGGCCTTTCAGTGTAAAAATTTCCTTCCCGGTTGTTGTATTCCACAGTTTGATTGTCTTATCGTTACTGCCACTAGCAAGGGTTTTGCCATTATGACTCAAGGCAATAGTCCAAACCCATCCAGAGTGACCCTTTAAAGAACGGATTTCTTTTCCAGTTTCTGTATTCCAAAGTTTGATTGTCTTGTCGTCACTGCCACTAGCCAAGGTAACACCATCAGCAGCAAAAGCTACAGAGTTCACATCACTGGAATGTCCCTTGAGGCTGTTGGATTGAATAAAATTTTCTGTAGGTTGAACAGGATTAGAAGAGGTAACAATTGCCTGCGGACGAGACTGTAAATACCAAACTCCCCCTAATCCCAATAGGAAAATAGCAGCATTTATTAATAATCGGTTTTGCAGATATGGTCTGTGAACTAATGTGGTTGGCAGTACGGTTGCAGGTACTGGCTCTGATGATGGCTCATTTGTCAAGTCCCTGAGTACTTCATCAGCCGATTGATAACGTTTTTGGATGTCTGTTGTTAACAACTTATCTAAAACCTGCTCCAAATTAACACCTGATGTTACCCCATCTATATCCCGATTACGCAAATATTGTTGCCATGAAGTAACCCAACCATAGCCCTGTTGTATCCAAAGTTTAGATGGGCGAATCCCAGTTAGTAAATGAAAGCAAGTCGCACCCAAACTGAATAAATCACTAGCTGGATAAGCTTTGCCATCCTGCATTTGTTCAATAGGGGTGTAACCATGTGAACCAATGGTCGTCCCGATTTTAGTCTGCACTGTTGCTGTTAACTGTTTTGAAGAGCCAAAATCAATTAACACTAATCGCCCATCACTGTGACGACGAATAATATTCTGTGGCTTGATATCCCGATGAATTACCCCACGCTCGTGGATAAACTTGAGGACGGGCAGTAAATCTAGTAGAAGTTCGATAATGTTGCTTTCGCCGTATATTGCCCCTTTTTGCAATTCTTGCAATAAATTTGGCCCATCAATAAATTGCTGCACTAAAAACAGATAATTATCTTGTTCAAAGTAAGCGAAAAGCGTAGGAATTTGCTCATGCTCTCCCAATTTTTGCAGTTGCTTTGCTTCTTCTTTAAATAGCTCAACGGCTTTCTTCAATGTAGAACTTTCTTGGACTTTGGGTGCAAATTGCTTTACAACACACCATTCATTTAGCTTATCCACATCTTCCGCTAGATAGGTTTTGCCAAATCCGCCTTCATCAGATAGCACTTTGATGACACGATAACGTCCCCTCAACAGTGATATTAATGTTGTATTACAACTGTGACAATGGTTGTTACTATCAGGATTGTGAGGATTTGGACAATCGGGATTCAGGCAGCAACGCATACTGGAAACCCATTTGCAGTTTGGGTATATACTAATTCATGACATAATAATTTTGCTATAAAGTTGCCAAAATTATTCTTCTGTATAGAGAAATTAATTTATAGGTAACTCAGCAATTTAAAATAAAAAATGAATAGTTTACGGAGCGATCGCCAGCAGCATTCTCTCTGATTAATGTGCTTTATGTTGAATGAGCTATGTAACTGGATAATTCACAGTCAAAGAAAATTCCGATAATATTCCACTGCCTATGCTCATAAAATTGGTGCTTGTCGCTTCGTAATCATTCAAAATTTAAAATTCGTTTTTAAAACTTTGTGCTTGTCGGGAACCCCCCTTTATAAATTTTTGCAAAATTCCACAAAATGAGGAGTGATATGTTGCTAGAAAAAAACAATAAAAAATATCGTCGCCGATTGAACTTGGCTGCAATTCTTTCTATGGGTGGTAGTTTATTGATTGCCAGTTATTCTCTACCCATTAGTGCTTTAGAAATCCCAGTAAACTTTGGAAAATACAGAATTGCCAAAACGCCAGATGAAAGGCAACCAGAAGCAGTACAACAAGGAATTGAGCAAATCCCTGCTGCTGAACCCCTTGTAGCTCCACAACGCAGTCAACCGATTGATTCGCCTATACCTCCTACTGTATCGCCCACTACACAGCCCGATCCAACTCCAACCCCGCAACCATCTCAACCAGCAAATACTACGCCAACTCCAACCCCGCAACCATCTCAACCAGTAAATACTGCACCAACTCCAACCCCGCAACCATCTCAACCAGTAAATACTGCACCAACTCCAACCCCGCAACCATCTCAACCAGTAAATACTGCACCAACTCCAACCCCGCAACCATCTAGACCTAGGAATACAAATCCCACTCCCAGACCATCTCAACCAGTAAATACTGCACCAACTCCAACCCCGCAACCATCTAGACCTAGGAATACGAATCCAGTCCCCAATCCTGCACGAGGTGGGTCTATACCTAGACCGTCTAGACCAATAAATACTAACCCAACTCCTCAGCCCGCGAATGATGGCTATGTTAGTCCACGGCAGAGAGTTCGTCAGATTAATACCAAACCCCGTACTATTAGCAATCCCAGTGTTGAGAAATTACCTGGTTACCCATCCGAAACGCTTAATTATAAAGAGATTAACTTTGTAGATGTTGCCTTCGGCATTCTGGACAAGAAAGATTTCAAGTCTCAAGGTAGGTATTTTCATTTCTATCAGTTTGAGGGTAGAGAAAACCAACTCATCCAAATTAGGCTTGGTGGCAGTACTGATTCACGTCGCTCAAATAACTTAAGTCTAAGTCCCTTCATGTTTCTGCTTGACCCTAATAATAACGTTCTTGTAAAAAGAGGTGGCAGTGGAGCGAGTGCAATTAAGGATGCATTCATATTTGTGAGATTACCTGTTAAAGGTAAGTACACGATCGCAGTTACTAGCCGCAATCCTGGAGATACAGGTCGCTATAGTCTGGCGCTTAGGAATGACAGAGCCAGCTACAATCTAGATGAATCTGCACAACTCAGCGGTCAAAGTCTAACCCTGAAAAAAAATAAAAGCCCTTACGATGTTTCCAAATTTGAGGGTAAAAAAGATCAGCTGGTTAGTATTCGTGTAGATAGCCTTTTTGAAGAGTTTTCTCCTTACTTAGTCTTGTTAAATTCTCAAGGGCAGATTATCGCTACGGATAATGCCAAAGATGGTAAGTACAGCGCCCTTATTGACCGAGCCAAGTTACCTGGGGATGGTACTTACTATGTAGTGGTTGTTTCAGCCAGCCCACAAGAACGCGGCAGATACCGATTAACTGTCTACTAAGTACATCTTGCCATACTGACATCTCGCCTGGAACTTCAGTTCCAGGCTGATAGCGCAAGTCCACTGAAGTGGACTCAAATTATGATTCAGTCCTTTAGGATGGAAGATATTATTTTTTCCACGGTAGCTTGGTTCCCATCTCAGTAAGTGCCGAAAAAACTAGGTAGAGAATAAGTAAACTAGCACTGATTAAAAAAAGAACTAAGTCGTTATTCATTTGCGATGAAAGAATAATAAACAGTCATAAAGTTTAATCATCCACCAAAAGGTTGGAACTAAGTGCTGCAATTGTGAAGACTACTTGCACTACTAGCCGGGAAAGATTAATACGTGCGATCGCCCTTTAGGGCACTGCGCTCCGCACAATTGCCCAATCTAGCTACAATTTTAAAGCGATCGCTATTTCTCAAAATTCCATCATGAGCAACATTCCCCAAATCGGACAACCAGCCCCAGACTTCTCCACACCTGACCAACACGAAAGTCCCGTCAGTCTAGGTGATTTCAGTGGCCAGTGGGTTATCCTTTATTTCTACCCCAAAGATGACACCCCTGGTTGTACTACTGAAGCGAAAGATTTTACCGAGTTAAATCAGGATTTCAGCGCACTAGGAGCGAAAATCTTAGGTGTAAGTCCAGATTTAGGCAAGACTCATTGTAAATTTATCAACAAACATAACTTAACAATCACTCTCTTGAGCGACCCAGAACATGAGTTAGCAGAAACTTATGGAATTTGGCAATTAAAGAAATTTATGGGTAAGGAATATATGGGTGTTGTTCGCTCAACTTTCTTAATCAATCCTGAGGGGAAGATTGCTTATTCCTGGCCTAATGTCAAAGTTAAAGGTCATGCTCAACAAGTTTTAACTAAATTGCAAGAATTGGCAGCTATAACGAGTTCATCATCTTAGAATGAAGAAGAGGTTCCAAATAGTTATATTGCATATATTCAATAAGCTATGGTTCAAATTATCCAAGGGCAAAATGTCACTCTCGCATATCTCAAAGAAAACTTTGCTTTAAACAGATCTGAAAATGAGCAATTTTTTACAGAGTGGTTTGACAATTTACCTGAGATAACTGAATTAGAAAAAAAATATTTAGACCGAGTAAAAACTAATTATCTTAGCTTACTGGAAAATGCTCCCATTTTGGAAGATGCAGCCAAATTAGTAGTATTGTCTCCCTTGCTAGATTTGGCTGGTTTTTATCGTCATCCTTTTTACATCGCTACAGAAGAAAGCATAGAGATTAGTGAAGATGTAATTTTAGGTAATGCAGACAAAGAAGAAGAAGAAAAAGAAATTATCAAAGGCAAAATTGATGTATTAGTTATCCAAAATAAGCTGTGGTTACTAATAATTGAATCTAAAAGGTCTACTTTTTCTTTGGCTAAGGCAATTCCTCAGGCGCTTACTTATATGCTAGCTGCTCCTAACCCGAATGAGCCTGTATATTCATTAGTGCTAAATGGAGAAGATTTCCAATTTATCAAACTGAGCAGAAATAATAATCCTATGTATGCTTTATCTGATAGATACACGTTATATAGAAGCGAAAATGAATTATATATGGTCTTGAATATATTAAAAAAATTAGGACAAATTATAAATTAATTATGGTTCAAGTTATTCAAGCCCAAAATGTCGGTCTTGCCTATTTAGAAGAAAGATTTGGTTTGCGACAGGCTGAAAGTGAAGATTTTTTTCCGGAATGGTTTGACCCTCTACCCGAAATCACAGATTTAGAAAAACAATATCTAGACAGAGTTAAAACTAATTTTCTGCGATTGGTAAAGCGTCCACCAATTTTAGAGAATGCAGTCAAAATGGTAGTATTATCTCCTTTATTGGATTTGGCAGGATTTTATCGTGAGCCATTTTTACTTGCTACAGAAGAGTCTATAGAAATAGCTATAGAGGATAAAGGAGAAATAGTTAAAGGACGTATTGATGTTTTAGTTATTCAAGAACAATTGTGGTTGTTAGTCATTGAATCTAAAAGAGCTAGTTTTTCCCTTTTAGAAGCCATACCCCAAGCACTGGCTTATATGCTGGCTAATCCTCATCCAGAAAAATCTGTGTTTGGATGTGTAACAAGTGGAGAAGATTTTCAATTTATCAAGCTAATAAACCAAGCTAAATCTGAGTATGCTTTATCTGATAAATTCACTTTATCCAAGCGGGAAAATGAATTGTATCAAGTTCTTGCAGTATTAAAAAAATTAAGTCAAATTTTCAGTTAATTATGTCTATTCGTCCTATCTACCTAGATTCTCACGCTACCACTCCCGTCGATGAACGAGTTTTGGCAGCAATGCTACCTTATTTCATAGAAAAGTTCGGTAACCCATCGAGTATCAGTCATATTTATGGCTGGGAAGCAGAAGCTGCTGTTAAACAAACGCGGGAAATTTTAGCAGCCGCAATCAACGCTACGCCAGAAGAAATTGTTTTTACGAGTGGCGCTACAGAAGCGAATAATTTAGCTATTAAAGGTGTTGCAGAAGCATATTTCCAAAAAGGACAGCATATTATTACGGTTGCTACTGAACATAAAGCTGTTTTAGACCCTTGTGCATATTTAAAAACCCTCGGTTTTGAAATTACTATTTTGCCAGTTCAAAAAGATGGCTTAATTGATTTAACTGAGTTAGAAAAAGCATTTCGTCCTGAGACAATTTTGGTGTCGGTGATGGCTGCAAATAACGAAATTGGGGTGTTGCAGCCTTTGGAAGCAATTGGGGAAATGTGCCGCGATCGCAATATCATTTTTCACACAGATGCAGCCCAAGCTATTGGTAAAATTCCCTTGGATGTGCAGACGCTGAAAATTGACTTAATGTCGTTAACAGCACATAAAGTATACGGCCCAAAAGGTATCGGGGCGCTATATGTTCGCAGGCGCAACCCCAGAGTGCAACTGGCTCCGCAGCAACATGGTGGTGGACATGAGCGGGGAATGCGTTCTGGCACTTTATATACACCGCAAATTGTTGGCTTTGGTAAAGCTGTAGAAATAGCTTTGGCAGAACAAGCGACAGAAAACCCACGTTTAAGAAGTCTCAGACAAAGACTGTGGGAACAGCTTTCACCACTAGAAGGAATTCATCTCAATGGACATCCAACTCAGCGGTTAGCAGGAAACCTGAATATTAGTATTGAAGGGGTAGATGGAGCCGCACTTGGCTTGGGATTGCAACCAGTAATGGCGGTGTCTTCTGGTTCTGCTTGCACCTCAGCAAACACAGCACCTTCCCATGTGCTGACAGCGCTAGGAAATTCAGAACAGCTAGCATATGCATCCGTGCGGTTTGGGATTGGACGCTTTACTACCCAAGAAGAAATTGATACTGTCGCAAAACACGCGATCGCTACTATTCAAAGCTTACGTAAGCAGACAACCCTGGTGTGAGGGAGCAGCGGAGAGGGGCAGAGGAGAAATGACAAAACACTCTTGACTCTTGCCCAATGCCCTATGCCCAATGCCCCATGCCCAATGCCCTCATTTTTCAATAAGGATCTGAGCTAAACCTACCCCGCTTAACACTTCTGAGATAGTATCCTGATGTTGGTATCTTTCTGAGGTCGAATGTATCGCCACGGGGAACTCGCCAAATTTTGTAGTCGTAATATGTCAGGGGAGTGCGGGGTTTACATACCTCTGGCGGATGATCTCCTAGTACGAAATATGCTGAACCCCTCCCGATAACTTTGGCCATACCGTATTTATCCACAACAACCGATGTCTCTTCGCTAATAGCTATACCTAAAGCGCTTTTAGATACGCCATCCTGAATTTGACGGGCAATAAAAGCCATAATTCGGCCCATTCTTTTACGCCTGTCGAAGTGGGTATCTACGATGGTTCCCTTAAGATACTTCCATGTGAAAAAGTTGTAAGTAAAGGTAATGTCCCGGTAAGGGTCTTCAAGTGCGTCTCTTGTTTCAATGCCTTCTTCAGAAGAAGCGCAAGCATCATAAACGTATTCACTTTGGATCATTGCACCTGCACTCGTACCACCAATAGCACCACCTCTGGCGTAAACTGACTTCACAGCAGCCTCTAGTTTAGTGTTCTTCCAGTTGTGGGTGTATTGGCATTGGTCACCGCCAGCAAAGAAAATTACACCAGCATTTCGTACTTTCTCACAAATCGCAGAGTTGTTTGCATCTTGTCTATTGCTAATAACAAGAGTCTCCACAGATTTCACGCCTTTCATAGGAGAAATTAGGCGATTGTAATCATGATTACCAGCAGCACGGATGACCATAACATCAACTTTGGTGGCGCAGTTAGTACCTCCCCTCACCTGGTTGATCATCCACTGGATTCCCTCCTCGACATCAGGGCCGCCTCCACCCAAGCTATGAACAGGGCCAGCTAAGGAAGGCAAGGTAGGTAATGGCGATAAGGAAGGACTGACATCAACATCAATCTCCTGAAAGTAGCGTGTCAAGTTTGCTGTAATATGGGTTATGAGGGAGGTTCCCATCTTCAGCAACTTGGTTCCTACACTCTTCAACCACTTTGCTATATTTGGAAATGCCATTGACATACTAACCTTCTGGTGCAAACTGCAATTATTGCTAACTCTCTCACCAGAAGGGGTAGAATTCCCAGCGTACAGGGTTTGTACTGTTTTTTAACGCCAAAAATGCAGAGTGATCATTAATTCTCGGCTTGATTTTGTGTTGCTTGTTTAATTTAAAACCAAACTACCTGCGATCGCTCTTGTACAACTCGCTGATAAACATCTTCAGTTTGCTTGGCTAGTTTTGGCCAGCTAAAGCGCCGTTCTAAATCCTCATAAGCATTATCAATCAGCCATTGCCGATAACCTGGATGCTTCAATACTTCCAAAATTCCCCAAGCTATGGAATCGGGATTGTTTACCTTAGTAACAATACCTGTTTTGGTGTGTTGCACCACTTCAGGAAAACCACCAGTATCTGAAACTACTACAGGAACACGAGAAGCAAAGCTTTCTAAGGCAACAATACCAAAGGGTTCGTAAAGACTAGGAAACACAGCACAATCAGCTATAGTCTGGAATTTATCTAAATATTCATCTGAGAGAAAGCCTGTAAAATAGGTCTTATCCCAAATACCCATATCCCAGGCTTGACGCTTGAGATTGTCGGTGTTACCACCACCTACAATCACAAATTTCACGTTACCACCCATTTCCCAAAGTACCTTGGGAGCAGCATTCAGCAATAAAGATACACCTTTTTCATGGGTCATGCGCCCGACGTAGTAAACAATTTTTTCTTCGTCTTTGGCAAATCGGCGGCGAAAATCTTGAGCGTGAAAATCTTGGTGGTGCTGTTTCTTTTCTGGTCGAATACCGTTGTAGATCACATCGATTTTATCCCAAGGGCTGTGTAGCGCTCGTTCTACTTCCCGTCGCATATATTCGCTACATACGATAACTCGCCAAGCTTCGTAAGCTAATAAGTTTTCTTTGCCACTAATATAATATTGAGTTTCAGTGTAAATACCGTTATGGCGACCGTATTCGGTAGCGTGAATTGTAGCAATTAGGGGTATTTTAAAGTTATGTTTAAGAGCGATCGCAGCATCTCCCACTAACCAATCATGGGCATGGATTAAATCAAATGGGCCTTCTTCGAGTATCAACTTCCCGCCATGATGCCCCATACTGTTATTCAGGTTTACTACCCAGTGGAAAAAGTCTTTGCTAGCGGCTATTGGAACCCGATGCACATGCACACCTTCTACTACTTCGTACATTGATGCCTGACCAAACTCCGCTGTAATTAAGTGGACTTCATGTCCTCGTTTGACCATTTCTGGGTATAACTCCGCCACATGACGAGCAATTCCGCCAACTATCCTGGGTGGAAACTCCCAACTCAGTACGAGTATTTTCATTAACTAGACTCCCCGATGCTTTACAAATATCTAAAAAACTCTATTTATCTAAAGTTATAAGGATGGCAATTTCAGTAAGTATGTATACTTAAATTTTTAAATTTATTAACAATTTTTTATTGATATTCCCATTACTATAAACATTTCGCTTTACTAATCTTCATAGTCGAATAACTCTACATTATTTAATGAAACGCCATCATACAGCAATTTCGCAACCTTTGGATTTACTAGTTGCTGATAGAGGTAAACCCTTAGATTGTGCTGGCTCACCAACTGCCCATTAAAATTTTTTATAGCTTATACCAATTTGAAAAAAAGAATGCGACAGATCCACACTCCCAAATCCTTGTGATGTCTACGTTTCTTAATATTGAATTTTGAATTGGTATTAAATTCCCCTAAATCCTATCTCTAGTCTTTTACACAGCCACAATTGGAACAATTCTCAGCAGCACAGCTTTGACAACAGCCAACGGTGGAGTGCAATACAACTTTTGGAGTAGAAAAATAGGGGAAAGAATTTATCTTTTGCTTATTCCTACAATTAGCTTTGATCTAGGCGCAGCACTGCCATAAAAGCTTCTTGAGGAACATCCACTGTACCAACAGATTTCATCCGTTTTTTACCTTTTGCTTGCTTTTGTAAGAGTTTCTTCTTGCGGCTGATGTCGCCGCCGTAGCACTTGGCTAGTACGTCTTTACGCAAAGCAGGGATGTGTTCACTGGCGATCACTTTACTGCCGATAGATGCCTGAATTGGCACTTTAAATTGATGGCGAGGAATTAGTTCTTTGAGCTTCTCCGCCATTGACCGCCCGACGTTGTAAGCTTTATCCCGGTGAACGATCATCGCCAAAGAATCCACCGGATCGCCGTTAATCATAATATCCAGCTTCACCAAAGGATTTTCGCGGTAACCAATGAGGTGATATTCCATGCTGGCATAACCACGCGATCGCGACTTCATTTGATCAAAAAAGTCGGTCACAACTTCTGCCAAGGGCAGTTCATAAGTGAGTGTAGTCCGTCCTTGGGTGAGATATTTCATATCTTTGAAGATCCCGCGTCGGTTTTGCGACAATTCCATTAAAGTACCGACGTAAGTTTCCGGCGTAATCATCTCTACTTTAACGTAGGGTTCCTCAATTCTTTCTCGTTCGTTGGGAGAAGGTAAATGGCTGGGATTATCAATGTACAGTTCTTCTCCTTTAAGAGTAATCACCTTATAAACTACTGAAGGAGCTGTAATAATTAAGTCTAAGTTGTATTCCCTTTCCAAACGTTCTTGGACAATTTCCATGTGCAGTAAGCCCAAGAAACCGCAACGGAAGCCAAACCCCATAGCGCTTGAAGTTTCGGGTTCATAATGCAGCGCCGCATCATTAAGTTTGAGCTTTTCTAAAGCTTCTCGTAAGTCTTCAAATTGATCGGCATCTATGGGGAACATACCGCAAAAGACCATCGGATTTGCTTCTGCATAACCAGGTAAGGGGTCTGTTGCCTTAGCATTGGCAAGGGTAATTGTATCTCCCACACGGGCATCAGCTACAGCTCTAATTGCCGCTGCCAAATAACCTACTTCCCCAGCGTGCAGTTCTTCAACTTGCTTCTGTGTAGGAGAGAGAACCCCTAACTCGTCAATTTCGTATTCTTTGCCGGATGCCATGAGATAGATGCGATCGCCTTTTTTGACGCTGCCATCCATCACCCGGAAGTATACAATTACTCCCCGGTAGCTATCGTAATAGCTATCAAAAATTAACGCCCGTAAGCGCTGATCTACTGTATTAGGAGCTGGGGGTATCCGCTCCACAATTGCTTCTAAAATCTCATCAATGCCAATGCCCTCTTTCGCTGAGGCCAGAATCGCACCACTGCAATCTAAACCGATAATTTCTTCAATTTCACCAATTACCCTATCTGGTTCTGCCCCTGGCAAGTCGATTTTATTCAAAACCGGGATAATTTCCAGGTTATGCTCCAGCGCCAAATAGACATTGGCTAAAGTTTGTGCTTCTACGCCTTGGGAAGCATCTACTACTAATAGCGCTCCTTCACAAGCGGCAAGAGAGCGCGACACCTCGTAAGAAAAATCCACGTGTCCAGGCGTATCAATTAAGTTCAGCACATATTGCTGACCATCTTTAGCTTTGTAGTTCATCCGGGCAGCTTGCAGCTTAATTGTAATGCCGCGCTCCCTTTCTAAATCCATGTTGTCGAGAAACTGTTCCTTCATCTGCCGATCGCCAACAGTGCCAGTGGCTTGGAGTAAGCGATCGGCAAGGGTTGATTTCCCGTGGTCGATGTGAGCAATAATACAAAAATTGCGAATGCGAACTGCGGGAACGTCAGTCATATACTATCTTTGCTGAAGCAGCAACCAAGGTTAAAAGAGCAAATTACTTCATGTATTTTAATGCTTTCTTAGCCAACGTCACTGCTTGCTTTGTTGATATTAAAAATGGAGAGGTGGGAAGAGGGGTGTTACCCCTTTATCCATTAGGGTGTCTTCCTAGCTTCATCTAGGAGGCTAGACTTTCAAGAATCTATAAAAGTCTACTTTTAGCTGCTGGTATTGATCAACCAGAAGCGTACAATAAATATATATAAGTACATAGTGTAGAGATCGTGGGTAATTACAACCCGTAATTGCCCGGAACAATTGATTTACTGACATAACTTCTAAAGCTATTGTCTACTGACTGCTATGAAAAATGCCACTCAAGCCAGAAGCTGTTAGTTTGGTAATATTTCGGGGAACTATGTAACTATAACTTTTCGCGTTTGTCGGTAAACTAACCCGAAATAAGAATGGGGCTGCTTTCCTAAGCTGTTGACGAAACCATTTCTGAGTATATAAACCTATGAATATGAAAGAAAAAGCTACCGATGCGGAACAAAGACAAGCCGAGAAGGTAGAAATCGCTGTCCGTCTGGACTCCGAGTTAGTAGAGCAAATCCAGCATTTAACTAATGACCCTAGTAAAGTCATTGAAGTGGCAATTCGCCAATGGTTGCGGGGCGAGATTTCTAGAGATGATGAACTGACGCGTACCCCTGTACGCACACCTGTTCCACCCAGAGGAGAATGGAATGATTGAGATAATAAATAAACTGTAAATTTAAAATAAAAAAAAATGTAAAATTTGTCTATTTGGATTCTGAAACAACTAAAATACCCAATTCAACAATACGAAAGCTGTAATAATTTATGCCAAACTTAAGCAGCTTTAGTAGCATTATTATCGGCTGCTATTTGTTTATCCAACTCTATTCATGACTATTACTGCCAATTCCAAATTGCCGAACTTATTTCCTAAAAATCGCAAATCTATTGCTAGTCAGAGTGATGAGATATTACCAACTTTAGGAGCCGAGTTGGTATATACACAAGATGAGTCAGGGCGTTACCTGACTTTTTATTGGCAGCAAAGCGAACTCTTGGGATTAAATCCTGAGCAAATAGTTACCGAGTTGAATGAAAAGGAAACCTTCGTACCAGTGGAGAAGGTTGCCTACTTGGAACGTTTGCACAGGATTTTAACAAGTTTGGTACCCGAAAAATTGCAGTGCTGGTTTAGTCATCGCCAGCAGTTGTTTGAGTTGGAGTTGGCAATCAGTCCGATTATGCCGAAATTGGGTAAAGCCGCCACTACAGTTTTGGTAATGGGGCGCTTGCTGCAAGTTACAGCCAACAAAACAGAAGTAGATGCGAAATGTAAAACACCTACACAAATAGAGTTGGCTTTACGCTCACAGCAACACCAGAAACTAGTAAATCGAATTACCAAAAATATTCGACGCAACTTGGATTTAGACATTATTTGGCAGCAAACAGTTGATAGTCTGGGAAAAGCGTTGCGGTTAGAGCGCTGTATTATTTGTCCTTACCAGCCTTCTAGCCCAAAAGTGCGGGTAGCAGCAGAGTATCATCAGCCAGATCGCAGATCTATGCTAAGTGAAGAAATAGATATAGCTTCTGAGCCAGCTTTTGCTCAGGCATTGGCAACCCTGGAACCGATAGTCATGGAAGTGCCAGGTTATACTCTGTGTCCGCAACAGAAAATTTTGGTGGTGGCTACATCCTACCAAGACCAAGCAAATGGATTGGTTGCCTTGAGTTTGCGAGATGAATGCTACCCACTAACAGAATCGGAAATCGAACTAGCAAAAGAGGTGGCGGATCAGTTAGGAACTGCGATCGCCCATGCTACTTTATACAAAGAACTAGAAGCAGCGCGTCAAAAAGCCGAAGAAGCTTCCCGCCTCAAAAGCGAGTTTCTGGCTAATGTATCCCATGAAATTCGTACTCCCCTCAACGGCATGATCGGATTTTTGAAGCTGATTCTGGAGGGTATGGCAGATGATCCAGAAGAACAAAATCAATTTCTCTTAGAAGCTCATCACTTATCGATCCACCTGCTGAACATCATCAACGATATCTTGGATATTGCCAAAATCGAAGCTGGAAAAATGGAGCTAGATTGCGCTCCAGTTCAATTGGCTGAGTTATTTGGTGATGTAGATAATTTCATGCGTCCCCAGGCGGAGATAAGAAACCTCAGTTTTCGGATGCAAATACCTACCACTAGCGATGAAATTATTGTTCAAGGTAATTATCAACGGCTACTGCAAGTTATGCTCAATTTGGTGGGTAATGCGATTAAGTTCACTCAAGAAGGCGGCATTACCATTAGTGCTGACATAGTTATCAAAAAGGCCAATTTTCAAGAACAGCAATTTCCTGGGATGGTGAGAGTGCGAGTTGCTGATACTGGAATTGGTGTTTCCTTAGACAAACAAGACAAATTATTTCAGTTATTTTCTCAAGTTGATGGCTCCCGGACTCGCCAGTATGGTGGTACTGGTTTAGGATTGGCAATATCCCAGAAGTTAGTTGAGGCAATGGGTGGGGAAGTAAATTTTTACAGTCTAGGTGAAGGACTTGGCTCTACAGTCACATTTACAGTACCACTATATCAAAAACCTGTGATCGTTTCCTCAAGCGATAACGACTTACAATATGGTATGTGTTAGTCGAGCGATCGCTCTTTATTACTTACTGCAAAATTCATAATAGATCCTAAGTCCCAAACCCAAGCATAAAACCTGTTTTATTTGTAGATTCAAAAATCATAATCCAGAATTCTGCTGTATTAGTGGATTTTGTGTGGCTATGCCCCTCGATATAGTCTTATATAAAGATATTTTATCACCCTAATCTCAGCAATTAGATGCTTGAAAAGAGATAGGATTGATTGTTTTAATATTATTAAATAATTGCAGAATGTTAGTTTATTTTTTATAGACAATCTGCCAATTTTCGTAAATTAGTAATATTTAGCTAAGTGCTAATTAAAAATCATGGAAAATACATTAGTTGATAAAACCTTCCGTGACAGCAGTGGTAAAATTGTTTTAGCTCAAATGCCAAATTTACCACTTATTGTTTGGGTAGTCACTAGTTTACTAGCTCTAATCTTTACAAGTGGCAACATCAATACAGTGTTAGACGTAGTGGCTAATGGCTCCTTGTTTACTTGGGCTTGGCTGGAATTATTTCAAGGTGTTAATTATTTTCGCAGAGCGCTAGGTCTTGTTGTATTGATTGCTCTTGTTGCATCAAAAATTCAGTATTGATAACGAACTATCCCTGTTGTGTCACTCTCCGAAAAGATTTGCTATTGCTGAATTCTAGAGCTTTTGCATAGCAAGCGATTGGCTTCGCCAGTGCCGTAGGCAATCGCACGATTATTTTCTAATCACAAATACAAGACCCATTTTTTTCTAATAGGATAGCTTGTATTGATTGCCTCATGAGGCTTCTAGCAATCGCCCTCCCGGAAAGTGACAGAAGAGGGCTATAGCGTTTCCTTGTGTCCTGAGGTACAAATTTATCTCCACACCAGCTGCTTCTTGACTGCTGCGTAATGTCTTTTTTTTGTGTCAGCGAGCAACGTTGTAATGAACGATACATAGTACTGTTGCTCACCCATTGATTGTAAGCGTTACCCCAATACTCGCAGTATCCTGACAGCGTTGCGTCTGGATATTTTTCGCTATTTGGGCAAGGTGAGTTTGATAGTTGTCCAACTCACTTTTGATGCTGCCATCCTGTTTTCCGGGTTCCACGTGTCCTTTAAAGTCATCACAAACAAACAACTGACCTTTAACAACTAACAATCTAGCTGCAATTGGATCTAGGATCGTTGTAACAAAGCTAGAAAATAAAGTTTTGGGGAATAGCTTTATATTAGGACTTTAGCTCCCCTATAAACTAATCGCCCAGCGTCTTCGTTAACTTAGCAGGTCTAAAAGTATGGAACTTACAATTGACAATGTGGAAACAGTCTTAGATGAAATGCGCCCTTATCTGATTTCTGATGGCGGAAACGTGGAACTTGTGGAATTGGATGGACCAGTGGTTAAACTGCGGTTGCAAGGAGCCTGCGGTTCTTGCCCTAGCTCTACGATGACCTTAAGAATGGGTATTGAACGCCGCCTTCGGGAAATGATTCCTGAAATTGCAGAAGTCGAACAAGTAATTTAGGGACTGAGTACTGGATACTGGGGACTGGGAAAAAGCAGGGGGAGCGGAGGAGCAGGGGAGCAGAGGAGCAAAGGAGGACAAGGGAAAATAACCGATGCCCAATCCCCAATCCCCAATCCCTAATCCCTTATCCCCAATCCCCAATCTTTAATCCCTAATCCCCAATCCCCAATCCCTAATCCCTTATCATTCCCTATGTCCCATCCTCTCCACGTCGCCTTCATCTGGCATCAACATCAGCCGCTGTACAAATCCCCTGGCAGCGGCGTTTCACTGTCATCTAGCCAAAAGTACCGCCTACCTTGGGTTCGGTTGCATGGCACTAAGGATTATCTGGATTTGGTATTACTTTTAGAGCGGTATCCTAAGTTACACCAAACAGTGAATTTAGTACCATCTTTAATATTGCAACTAGAAGATTACATTGCTGGCACGGCTTTTGACCCTTATCTCACAGCTAGTTTGACGCCAGTTGAACAACTCGATCAACAACAGCGGGAATTTATAGTTCAACATTTTTTTGATGCTAATCACCACACTCTGATTGACCCCCATCCCCGCTATGCTGAGTTGTATACCCAAAGGCAAGAACGAGGACAAGCTTGGTGCTTGGCGAATTGGCAACTGCAAGATTACAGTGATTTGTTAGCTTGGCACAATCTGGCGTGGATTGATCCGCTGTTTTGGGATGACCCAGAAATTGCCACTTGGTTAAAGCAGGGTCGAAACTTTACTTTAAGCGATCGCCAGCGCATTTATTCCAAACAGCGAGAAATCATCAGCCGCATCATCCCTCAACATCGGAAAATGCAAGCGGCAGGGCAGCTAGAAGTCACAACGACACCTTATACTCACCCAATTCTGCCCTTGCTAGCCGATACCAATTCCGGCAGGGTTGCTGTACCAAATATGACGCTGCCTAAGCAGCGCTTTCAGTGGGCAGAAGATATTCCTCGCCACTTGTACAAAGCTTGGGAGTTATATAAAGAACGTTTTGGGCAGGAACCACGGGGTTTGTGGCCTTCCGAGCAATCTGTTAGCCCAGAGATATTACCGTATATAATTAAACAAGGATTTCAGTGGATTTGTTCAGATGAAGCTGTCTTAGGTTGGACGCTGAAACACTTTTTCCACCGCGATGGGGCGGGGAATGTACAAGAACCAGAATTACTATATCAACCGTATCGCTTAGAAACCCCAGCAGGTGATTTGGCAATTGTCTTCCGCGACCATAGACTATCAGACTTGATTGGCTTTACCTACGGAGCAATGCCACCGAAAAAGGCAGTAGCAGACTTGGTGGGACATTTGCAAGCGATCGCTAAAATGCAAAGAGATAGCCACAGTCAACAACCTTGGTTAGTTACCATTGCCTTAGATGGAGAGAATTGCTGGGAATTTTATCCCCAAGATGGCAAACCCTTTCTAGAAGCTTTGTATCAAACCCTGAGCAACGAACCTCACCTAAAACTCGTCACTGTCTCAGAATTTCTCGAACAATTCCCGCCCACAGCAACCATTCCTGGCAACCAACTGCATAGCGGTTCTTGGGTAGATGGCAGCTTTACCACCTGGATTGGTGACCCCGCTAAAAACCGTGCTTGGGACTACCTCACACAAGCCAGGATCACCTTAGCAAATCACCCAGAAGCCACAGAAGAAAATAATCCCGAAGCATGGGAAGCTTTGTATGCCGCAGAGGGTTCCGACTGGTTCTGGTGGTTTGGCGAAGGGCATTCCTCAAATCAGGATGCCATTTTTGACCAGTTGTTTCGGGAACATCTTTATGGTATATACAGAGCCTTAAATGAACCTATACCGTCTTATCTCAAACAACCAGTAGAGGTTCACGCATCACGAGCAGACCATACCCCAGAAGGGTTTATCCATCCCATTATTGATGGTAAGGGTGATGAGCAGGACTGGGATAAAGCTGGACGCTTAGAAATAGGCGGCGCACGGGGAACAATGCACAGCAGCAGCGTCATCCAGCGACTTTGGTATGGAGTAGATCACCTAAATTTCTATTTACGGGTGGACTTTAAAAGTGGCGTTGCGCCAGGGCGGGATTTACCAGCAGAGTTGAATTTGCTGTGGTTCTATCCAAACAAAACTATGATCAATAGCCCAGTTCCCTTAGCGGAGGTGCCAGATATAGCGCCGATGAATTATCTGTTTCACCACCATTTAGAAATTAATTTACTCACGCAATCGATTCAGTTTCGAGAAGCTGGCGATAATTTTCAATGGCATCCGCGTGTCAGCCGCGCTCAAGTAGCTCTGGACAATTGTTTAGAGATAGCAGTGCCATGGGCCGATTTACAAGTTCCACCAGATTATCCCTTGCGCTTGATTTTTGTCTTATCGGATGAAGGACGTTTCTGCAACTATTTGCCGGAAAATGCTTTGATTCCAATTGAAGTACCTTAATAAGAATGGAGGTTCACTCAGTGGAGTAATCCACTGAGTTTAATTGCTTCTTCATACTTGTATTTTTCCGATAATTTATAGAGAGTGATTTTCTCTGGCTTTTTAAATTTTTTATTGAAAATTTTGCAAAGATATAGTAATTCTACTAGCGTCAAGGCAGCTTTATCTTTAAATTAAAGGTAATAAAGACTACCTGTTCTTGAGCGATGAATCGATTTTCTCCACCAATAACGCATTATTCCGAGAGCATTTTGCAGCAAACTCGGCTTGGTCGGATGTGCGGTTCTCAAGAGCTATTTCGCGATCGCTATAAAATTGTCAAAATTCTAGGTAGAGGTGGTTTTGGTATCACCTTCTTAGCCAAAAATGCTGTACTACCTGGCCAGCCCTTGTGTGTAATTAAGCAACTTTGCCCTAAGGTAACTAGTGCTAAAAGTTGGGAAAAGGCTTGCCAGCGCTTTGAAAAAGAAGCGAAAGCTTTGGGTCAACTAGGTAGTCATCCTCAAATTCCCATGCTCCTGGACTACTTTGAAGTTTATGGGGAATTTTACTTAGTTCAAGAATACATACGTGGTTACACTTTGGCGCGAGAAGTGAGACGAAATGGTCCCAAAAATGAAGTTACAGTTAAACAGTTTTTGCAAGAATTTCTACCAGTATTGCAGTATCTTCATCAACATCACGTCATTCATCGAGATATTAAGCCTCAAAACTTATTGCGCTGTGAGGACGACCAGCGATTTGTGCTGATCGATTTTGGCGCGGTGAAAGAGGAATTGATTAACGCTGGTGAAGACTCCAGCAATAAAAACGCTACTACTAATTTTGTCGGGACGATGGGCTTTGCACCACCTGAACAGTTATCTTTACATCCAGTTTATGCAAGCGATATTTATGCTCTTGGTGTGACTTGTCTTTATTTGCTAACTGGTAAAGCACCTTTAGAATTTGAATATGACCCGAATACTGGTGAGATATGTTGGCAAAAAGAGGTAAATGTGAGTGACACTTTTGCTAATATTTTGGGCAAAATGGTAAAAATTTCCTTAAGGGAGCGTTTTAAGACTGCTCATGATGTCATTAGGGCCTTGGAATTGGAAAACTATGTACCATCTTTGACTAACTGTTTAACTAACCAACCACTCAGAAGCAAAAATCAGACAAAAGCAGAAGTTTCTCAAATCTACGTGTCACCTGTCAAAAGAACTGCGATCGCTATTCGCAAATGGAAAGAAAAACTCCAAAATAAATAGCCATAGAGCAAATTGAACTAGTATTTACCTCAAGTATTAAATTAACAATTAACCAATCAAATTTTTCTATAATAAAATAACTAGTATGAATTTTAACTATAAACTTTAGTATTCAATGTTACATATTTTTAGTGTTACTGTTATATAAGCAAATTTGCTAAATTCAGCAGTTTTAAAAGACTTTCAAATTAGATTAATATATAATCGAGAAAATAATTCTTTGGCTCTTCAGGTTTTCCCTTAATTAGGAAAACTAGTTATAATCTACAAACGCTGACTATATTAAGTAATTCCCCATCCCCAGCACAGGGGTTTTCTACCAAATTTACGCAAGAGCCAATTTTAGAACAAGGGAAATGGCGGAGCAAACTTAGCATAAATTGTCATGCAGTCACGCCTGTCAGCTCATGATCTGCTGCTTAAATCCCGATTGCCCTAATCCTCTAAATCCTGATGAAAATAAGTTTTGTCAAACTTGTAGCACTCCACTGATAGCACTTTTGAGAAATCGCTTCCGTGTTATTCGAGTGCTTTCAGATGAGGGAGGATTTGGCAGAACATATCTATCGCAAGATGTCGATAAACTACATGAACGCTGTGTTATCAAACAATTAGCTCCAAAGTTCCAAGGAACTTGGTCGCAGAAGAAAGCGATGGAGTTATTTGCTGAAGAAGCAAAGCGACTGCAACAACTCGGAGAACATCCGCAAATTCCCACTCTGTTGGCTTATTTTGAGCAAGATCACTGCTTGTATTTGGTGCAGCAGTTTATTAATGGGCAGAATTTGTTAAAGGAGTTGCAGCAACGCAAAACGTATAAGGATAGGGAAATTCAAGCAATTATGCTAGATTTATTACCTATCCTCAAATTCATTCACAATCGTGGAGTCATTCACCGAGATATCAAGCCAGAAAATATTATCCGGCGTCACAGTGATGAACGATTAAGCTTAATAGATTTTGGCTCTTCAAAACAGTTATCGGCAAGAGTACAGAATAAAAGTGGCACCTCTATTGGTTCTCATGGTTATTCTCCAATTGAACAAATTAGAGATGGTAAAGCGTATCCAGCCAGTGATTTATTTGGTTTGGGGTCTACCTGCTTTCATCTGCTAACTGGAATTTCCCCCTTCCAGTTATGGATGGAACATGGATATGGATGGGTAGCTAATTGGCGACAATATTTGCGTAGTCCAATCAATGCTGAATTGGATCGAGTATTAGATAAACTGCTGCAAAAAGACATTCGCTATCGCTACCAATCAGCCGATGAAGTTATTAAAGACTTGTCTAAAAAACAACCACTTCTACTGCCACCAGCTAGTAAATATGCTGAAAAAACAGCAATAAGTCAGACACAATATTTACCTAAAAAATACAATATCCTGCGAATTTTTATCTTGGTATCTGCTGTTACCTTGTTGTTAGGATTTAGTGAATCTTGGTATAAGCAATATCACCGTCTGCAAACTGGTTTATCTTCTCGTCTGAGTCAACCAAATAATAGTTCCAGCAACAGTGAAGCAGTTCTGGGTCAGCAACCAAAAATTACTTTGAGAAAGGTTTCGTTAGCTAACACACTCAAAGGTCATGAAAACTCGGTTTTATCCGTTGCTATCAGCCCCGATGGACAGTTGCTTGCCAGCAATAGCGATCGCACAATCAAAGTGTGGAAACTAGCTACGGGAGAAGAAGTCTCCACCCTTAAGGGTCATTCCCAAAAAGTTAATGTCGTGGCTATCAGTCCAGATGGAAAAACCTTGGTGAGTGGTAGTGATGACGGTACGATCAAAGTCTGGAATTTGGCAACAGGTGAGGAAATTCGTACCCTATCGGGGCATTCCGACTCGATTCATGCCTTAGTCATCAGCCCAGATGGTAAGACCCTTGTTGATGGTAGTGATGACAACACCATTAAAGTCTGGAATCTAAATACGGGGCGGCAAATCCGAACATTAGCAGGACATAAATTCTGGGTGCGGTCTATCGCCATTAGCCCCGATGGTAAGACTCTTGCCAGTGGCAGTTTTGACAAAACTATTAAATTGTGGAATCTGTCCGAAGGATACCTAATTCGTACACTTTCGGGGGATGCGAAAACCATAACATCGCTTGCCATCAGTCCCGACGGTAAAACTCTTGCCAGTGCTAGCCGCGATCGCACAATTAAATTGTGGAATTTGTTTAGTGGAGAACCAATTCGCACACTAGTAGGCCATGAAAACACAGTTACCTCCCTCACCATTAGTCCAGATGGTAAAACCCTTGCTAGTGGCAGCCGCGATCGCACGATCAAATTGTGGAATCTAACTAACGGAATAGAACTATTAAAACTAAGGGGGCATGACAACACGGTGACATGCGTTACCTTCAGTCTTGATGGTAAAAACCTAGTTAGTGGCAGCGAGGACAATACTATTAAGATTTGGCAGATATCTAGTTAATTAAAGTTTGGCAAACAATATAATCTGCTCTTAGTAAAGTGAGTAAAGATGAGTGTATCTAAACACTAGTCAAATACTCGCTATATTATGTTTAGCAGCACTCTAATGCTGCTAATGGGAGATTATGATGTCTGTGAATATAACTGACTCAAAAATTAAAGTTTTAACGGCTACAGTTTTTCTCATGTTGGGAATTGGGGGAGTTTGGTATTGGCAATCTTCTCTAGCCGCGAACAATGCAGCCTCTACCCCCAGTAGCCTTCTAGTATCTGATGCCTTCACCATCAAGGGTTATTCTGGCTCATTTAGGGTTGTATCCATTAGCCCAGATGGGAATACCCTTGCCAGCGTGAATACAGATAATACTATCAAGCTGTGGGATCTAACTACCAAACAAGAACTTCGCACCTTAGTTGGGCATAGTGGTTGGGTTAATTCTATTGCCTTTAGCCCAGATGGGAATACTCTTGCCAGTGGTAGTACAGATAAAACTATCAAATTGTGGAATTTGGCTACTGGAGAGCAAATTCGTACTCTCAAAGCACATAAACTCTCGGTTCAGTCTGTGGCGTTCAGCCCTGATGGTAAAACGCTAGCTAGTGGCAGTTGGGATCAAACAATCAAACTTTGGAATTCTGCTACCGGAAAACTTATACGTACCCTCGAAGGGAATTGTGACGTAGTTAATTCCGTAGCTTTCAGCCCAGATGGAAATACTCTTGCCAGTGGGAATCATTTTGAGAGGAACATCAAAATTTGGGATCTGGCTACCGACAAGGTACAACGTATTCTTACAGGCCATGCCGATGTAGTTTATTCTGTCGCCTTCAGTCCAGATGGCATAAACCTTGCTAGTGGTAGTTGGGATGGCACTGTTAAACTATGGAATTTTAGTACAGGAAGAGAAATCAGTACCCTTAAAGGAGACGCTAAAAGAGTTTGGTCTGTAGCCTTCAGTCCAGATGGCACAACCCTTGCCAGTGGTGGTTGGGATGGCACTATTAAATTGTGGAATCTACCTCTAGCAAAGGAAATCCGCACTTTAATAGGACATTCCAGCAGGGTTTGGTCTGTTGCCTTCAGTCCTAATGGTAAAACTCTTGTTAGTGCTAGTAAAGACAAGACTATGAAAATTTGGCAAGTGTCGCCATGGGGGTCGGTAGATGGGCAGAATAATTTGCTGTAAAAGAAGCAATTATTATAACCACTATGATTTACGCTCCAAAGCACCACAGCCGCGAGTAAAACCCACAAACCTACTTTCTAAGATAATTTCCTGTTTAATAACTTGTATCGCCTCATAGAATTGACACTCCCACGGCTTCAAGTCCGGGGATTCTTCTTTCATCCAGTTAACTTATCTAGAAGAGTTTCCTCATCTAGATAGAGGTGTTCTGTTTTTTCATGCCGTCCTTGTAGGCAATTGCCTGTGGGGTTTTAGCTTGAAAGTACAACCAATTAAAATTTTCGTAATAAAGTAGGACTTACGCACTGAAGTCTGAAACCCTGATCCCCCCTAACCCCCCTTAAAAAAGGGGGAACGTCTAAAGCCACGCCACTGAGGGAGTCGGGGAACCCGCAAGGGCGCAGGGCTGCCCCTTTTTAAGGGGGTTGGGGGATCTGAGTGCGTAAGTTCTAATAAAGGTGAGATATCGAGAATAATTTCATGCCAAGTATATGAATTTACGTAAAATCTCGCTAAAAACTTCATTGAATTGATGAGAGATTAATCATGAAATTCTTTAAGGAGTACTGGTAGTGGATCAGATTCAATTAACTTTAGGTATTAGTTATCTACTAATGACATCCTATTTTTTTTGTAATTGGTTAATATTTTCCCTACGTCATCCTACTTCTTCTCCAGAAGATAAATTTTTATCTTTTGTGATGTTTTTAATAACAATTATATTTTGGCCGCTAACGATTCCAATATCTTGTATAAAAATGTTAAAGCAACGCAAACTTGAGTTGAGCAGTGTAATTCCTATCCTTTTGGTAATGTTTGCCTTTAGCATTTCATATTATATGTTTCATAGTTTCTAATTTATCTGCAATAGCAGAACTCTTTTATTACAGTTACTATGATTTAAAACTGCCCTTACGCTTCACAATTGGGTAAGTTGAGTTCATCTTCTCGGAAAGTTAAACATTCTATCGGTGCTTGGGTATTAGCTATTCTACATTGAGTTTGCATAAGTTAGCGGCTAGAAAGGTTGCCAATGCAGTGTTTTCAATTTTGAATTACTTACCTTGTTTGTGTAAATCAAGGGAAATTGCAGAGATTGTCGCTTTTTATTTTGTAAAGCTTTGCCAGCGCTTGGTACAGGGTTTCAGCACCACCTGATATTTACTACCTACTTCAGTATTAGTACTTCTGCTATGTTCCCTTGATTACTTCCTTAACAATTCCTGCACTACCGGACGGTGCTTTTTTAGGATATCTATGATTGATTTACAACACATTTAGTCAAACTATAGTGTTTTCTTAACCTTTAAATGGGTTTTATCTTAACAAACCGCAATTAAATTTTGCATGAAGATAGTTCGCAAAAACCTAACTGGTTGAGAGGTTTTATGGCAAGCGGTAATCATGTAATTTTCATACATCCAGATGGAACCAGCCCATCTCACTATGGGTTCGCACGGTTTGTTGATAAAGGCCCTGACGGACGCTTGAATTGGGACAATCTGGCTCATGCTGGTGTCTATCTGGGACATATGGAAGATCAGCTGGGTGGAACATCGAATGCGGGTGCTGTTACCCACGCAACAGGAGCCAAGGTTTATGCGGAATCCTTTGGTTTAAACGCAGATGGTTCAGAGGTTACTTCGCTATCGGGCAAAATCGGTAAAACGATCGTGCAAGAAGCAGTAGCCGCTAATAAAGTGACCGCCCTGGTTCAGTCTGGTGCAATTTATGAGCCAGGTACGGCTGCATTTGTTGCTCAGGTAGGTGAACTAAACGTCGATGGTAAGCGGACTCCGCCTCGCCAGCAAACTGCCGAGATTGCCAAACAAGTCATTCTATCAGGCGTAGACTTTATTCTGGGTGGTGGTGAACTCAACCTCTTACCCGTAGGTACTGATGGTTTCCACGGTACAGCTGCTGAACTGGATACCCTTAGTACTAACCCTCTTCAACGTCCTACTGAAAACCTGATTGAGCTGGCAAAGAGCCGAGGCTACACCGTTGTTTATACCGAGCAACAACTTAATGACCTCCTCGACCCAGCAAAGTATTCCACACCACCAACCAAAGTGCTGGGTGTGTTTGCTCCTATCCATACCTTCAACGATCGCCCAGAAGAAGTCTTAGCAGAGCAAGAACTGCCTCTGTATGTCGAAACAGCGCCAACGATCGCCGAAATGTTGGATGTGACCCAAAAGTTGATGGAGAAGCACCCCAACTTTAACAATGGTTCGATTGCGATCGTTGAGGAAGAAGGAAGCGACAACTTCGGCAACAATAATAATGCTGCTGGCACTTTAGAAGGTGTGCGCCGGGCAGATGCCGCAATTGGTGTAGCACTAGACTTTGTTGATAAATACTCGAATACCTTATTGCTGACCGCTGCCGATAGTGATGGAGGTGGTTTACAAGTACGTGACCCCCTTAATCCCGATGAGCCAGTGGGTACTATCAACAACAACCCGACTACAGAACCACGCCCAGTTCCTTTAGATGGTCAAACCGGGGCAGATACACTACCCTTTGTTGCTGCACCAGATGCAAATGGTGATGTCTTCAATTTTGGTATTGGTTGGGCAGGTACACCCGACTTCAGTGGGTCTATCGTTTCTAAAGCACACGGTCTAAATGCCGAAAAACTACCTGCCACGGTAGATAACACTGGGATGTACGAGTTGATGTATGAGACTCTGTTCGACACAGAACTCACCTCCCGGAATCCCGCACCAACACCAGCGCCCGAAGCAACAAAAGAAACTGGCAATGTCATCTTTATTCACCCGGATGGCACTAGCCCCTCCCACTACATGGCACTGCGGAATATAGACAAAGGCCCTGATGGTAGACTCAACTGGGACAAAATGTCTAACACAGGTGTCTATCTGGGACACATGGAAGACCAATTAACAGGTACTTCCAACGCTGGAGCAGTCACCCATGCTAATGGCGTTAAGGTGTTCGCCGAGTCCTTCGGTCTGAATGAAGATCAATCTCGTGTTACCCCTGCTTCTGGCAAAACTGGCTCTACCATCTTAGAAGAAGCTATTGCTGCTGGTAAAGCTACTGCACTTATCCAATCAGGTCACCTAGCAGAGCCTGGTACTGCTGCCTTTGCCGCTGAAACCACTAACCGTGTAGGCAATGACATTCGGGCGCGGGATAAGTACGCCGAAATTATCGAGCAGGTAATCCGCTCCGGTACTGATGTGATTATGGGCGGTGGTGAACTATATATGTTGCCGAAAGGCACTACTGGCTTCCATGTTACTACTGAGTTAGATGCCTCAGAAAGCCGCCCCGAAAGACGACCAACCATCAATCTGATCGAACTGGCTAAGTCCTTGGGCTACACAGTAGTTTATACCGAGGAAGAAATGAACCAGGCGGTCAATAACGCAAATCCACCGCAGAAGCTTTTGGGTGTGTTTGCGGCTATTCATACCTTTGATGACCAGACTGAAGAAGAGCTAGGACTCAACAGCGACCAGCCTCTACCGCTGTATGTAGCAACAGCACCTACAGTAGCCGAGATGCTAGATGCATCTTTGAAGATTATCAATAAAGATCCTGATGGTTTCTTTGCGGTAGTAGAGGAAGAGGGCAGCGACAACTTTGCTAATAACAACAACGCCGCAGGTACGATTGAGGCTATACGACGAGCTGATGCAGCTATTGGCGTAGCACAAAATTACGTTGATACCCAAGACCCGAACACCTTGGTTGTGACTGCCGCAGACAGTGATGCTGGTGGGTTACAGGTCTTCCAATATACTCCTTACACTCGTCCTGCTGGGAACTTCACAACAGAGCCAGCGATCGCAGATACCGAACCGCAAGTTCCATTCATCAACGTCAACCCAACAACCAACAATACAACTCGCAACTATCTTGATGGTGCTAACGGTAGCACTGGTAGCCCAGAGGCTCCGTGGCAATCTTTTTCAGCTGAGGATAGTATAGATGGCCCAATGGGCAACTTTGGTATCGCCTGGGTTGGTACTCCCGACTTTCCCGGTAGCATTGTTTCCAAGACCTACGGAATGAATGCTGACAAACTGCCCAGCACTCTCGATAACACCGAGATTTACAAGCTGATGTACCAGACAATGTTTGGTGTAACAGCAGAAGAGTCCGCAGCACAGCAAAAAACTGAATTGGTGTCTGGAAGCTCTGGGGGTGACCAGTTAATAGCAGGTGCAGCTAATACCACTTTTGACGGGATTAATGATGCTGTGTTTACTGGTGCAGGCAATGATGAAGTTGATACACAAACCGTAACTTCTGCGATCGCTGGTGGTAACCGCATCAATTTAGGTAGCGGTGATGATGTCATCTATGTCAGCAAGGGTAATCGCGTCTTTGGTGGTGAAGGCGATGATACCTTTGATGCTACCGACGGACAAGGTGATAACCGGATGTCTGGTGACGCTGGTAATGATATTTTTTACCTCGGTAGCGGCGATCGCGCCCTTGGTGGTAATGGTGATGACCAGTTCTATGTCCAGACTGGTGGCGATAACCTAATTTCTGGCGGGAAAGGTCAAGACCAGTTCTGGATTGTCAACGCTGAATTGCCAGAGACTGCCAATACCATTCTCGATTTTGAGAAAGGTGTTGATGTCATCGGTATCCTTGGTAGTGCCAGCTTAGGTATTAATGCTACTTCTTTGGCGTTGAACACAGTCAACGGAAATACAGAGATTCGCTTTGGTGGTCAAACTCTGGCGACTCTCAGCGGTGTTACAGATGTAGATGTCAACACTAGCTTTGCTTTTGCTTAATTCACAACGCCTAGATTAAGTTAATTTTTTGTATAATGAACCACAGATAAATATCAGTGTTTATCTATATCTGTGGTTCTTTTTAGTTTTATTTGGATTTTTGTCATTCGTCTAATGCACGAAGATATTGTACAGATAACTGGTTTTCACGCTCATATCTACTTCGATACCGCAAACCGTGAGGCGGCGGCGCGTGTACGCGAAGGATTGGGAGCTAAATTTGAGGTACAACTGGGACGCTGGCATGAACAGCCCATCGGCCCCCACCCAAAAGCAATGTATCAAGTAGCTTTCTTACCGAATCAGTTTGACAAAGTTGTCCCCTGGTTGATGCTCAATCGTCAAGGGTTGGATATTCTCGTCCATCCTGAGACAGGCAATGATGTAGCAGACCACACGGATCATTCTCTATGGCTAGGAGAGAGGCTAAAGCTGAATATTGAGTTTCTTAAAGGTTAAAATAAAAGATTTCAGCATTACCACAAATAGCTATTTCACACCAGCGCAATACCTCTGCAACAAAAGCGTCAAAAAAAATATCTATATTAGTAGTACATCTAGTTATCCTTCCAGACAGCAAATGCAAAAACAACCACGCGACGGAGAACACTTATCAAACGGCATTTCATTTAACACTTCTGGCACCAAACACCATAATCATGCACCCTGGAAAAAGGCAGCCGCCTCTCTATCGCTGGTGCTGCTGGGATCTGGGATGACAATGGCAGGTGGCTATTTGGCTGGAAACCATCAAAAGGTGTCTCAAAGTGCATCGAATTTGGCAGTTAGTCCCGTAAATGCTGCCCCCCCACTACCAGCCGCTACAGACCCTAACTTTGTTACAGAAGTTGTGCAAAGGGTTGGGCCTGCTGTAGTGCGGATTAACTCTTCCCGCACAGTTAGAACCCAGATACCAGAGGAATTTAACGATCCGTTTTTCCGCCGTTTCTTTGGTTCTCAACTACCGATACCACGAGAAAGGCAAGTGCAAAGAGGTACTGGCTCAGGCTTTATTATTAGTAAAGATGGTCGGATATTGACCAACGCCCACGTAGTTGATGGTGCTGATAGGGTGACAGTAGTTCTCAAAGATGGGCGCAGCTTGCAAGGAAAGGTGCTTGGAAAAGATGAATTAACAGATGTTGCCGTAGTGAAGGTTCAAGCAGACAATTTACCAACAGTCGCTATAGGTAACTCAGAACAACTGCAACCAGGACAGTGGGCGATCGCGATCGGTAACCCCTTGGGTCTAGATAATACCGTTACTACTGGCATTATCAGTGCTACTGGACGCACTAGCAATCAAATTGGTGCTCCTGACAAGCGAGTAGAATTTATTCAAACCGACGCAGCGATTAACCCTGGTAATTCTGGTGGGCCTCTACTAAATGCCCGTGGTGAGGTAATTGGCATGAATACAGCCATTATCCAAGGCGCGCAAGGAATAGGCTTTGCGATTCCCATCAGTACAGCACAACGTATTTCCAATCAACTAATAAGTACAGGCAAAGCACAGCATCCTTATATAGGAATTCAGATGGTAGGATTGACACCTGAGTTAAAGCAAAACATCAACTCAGATCCCAATAGCGGTTTGAGTGTGGATGAGGATAGAGGTGTCTTAGTTGTAAGAGTCATGCCGAATTCACCAGCTGCTAAAGCCGGGCTACGTGCAGGTGATGTCATCCAAAAACTCAATGGTCAACCAGTTACAGATGCCAGCAGTATCCAAAGGGCAGTAGATAATAGTCAAGTTGGAGGAGATGTGCGTCTAGAGTTGCGTCGCAATGGACAAAGTGTCAATGTAGCTGTACGGCCTGGTACTTTCCCAACTGAAGTACAGTAAGTGTATTACTGCTATTAACGAGCAAACATGAATTTTGAAGGATGGGTTTTTCAACCCGTCCTTATGTATATACAGGGTTTGAAATCATCATTTAAGTGTATTTATCGGCCCTTTCCAATACTTCCCGAATGACGGTAGAGCGCTCCTGGGCATCCGCCGCCTCTTGTTCCATGCGTTTTGCAGCTAAGGTTAGGTTGCGATCGCGCATTCTTGAAGCCATGCGTTCTGACAGCATAGCTTTCTCTTGCAGTGCCCTCACAGCAGTCCACAACGCCTCTTCTAACTCCTCGGACTGTAATGCTAGTAGAGTTTCTGCACCGAAAGCATGACCTACGTGGCACTTAAACCGCAATAATTTTCCTTCCTCATGTTCCCAGAGGGTACCACCGCAATCAGGACAAATAAAGGTTGATGGTTTACCAGGTAGAACACCGGAGTCTTCCACTTCCATATTGAATTGCCCTATATCGGATTCCGGCTCTATGTTACTTTGTATAAAGTTTTCTGGTTCTTGTGCCATTGGCGTATTAGCCAGAGCTACTAAGATGGATGGTATTTCTGACATTGGCAAAACGTAGTCAATGTCTTCTACATTTTCGAGGGCGCTGCGCGGCATTCCCGCATACATGGCATCGTCGGGGTCTTGAACAACTGCCACACCACCCCGCATTTTCACCGCCATCAGTCCTGCTGTACCATCGTCCAACATCCCTGTTAGCACTACAGCTACTACTCGCTTTCCGTAGGCTTGTGCTGCACTGCGGAATAGTAGATCAATGGCTGGGCGATGACGGTTTTCTTTGGGGCCCCGTGTCAAATGCAAATATCCAGGTTTCACCCGCAGATGGTAGTCAGGTGGGGCAACGTAGATTCGCCCTTTCTCGATGGCTTCTCCATCCTGAGCCGCAGAAGCTGGCAAGTTTCCCGCATTATTCAATATCTGTGGCAGAATACAGGGGCTTTGGCTGTGTACGTGAAGAACTATAAGTACAGCAGCATTTAGCTCAGTTGGCAAATGCTGAACTAAATAAGTTAATGCTTTTACTCCCCCTGCCGATGCTCCGACAACGATGAGATCGTGTACACTTACCTGCTTTTGGTTATGACCCATTTATATCCTTGGTGGTATTAGCAGAAACGTCGGTTGCCATCCAAATCTTGTCTCTGCGCTTGAGTACACTCTACAAATTAAGCTAAGAAATTTCTCAGAAATTATCTTTAACCCTAAGGTAGATCCACCAGTATTAACTATTTTCTTAGAGTGATGTTCGGATATAATCACTATTTCTGGATAATTCTGCCATTTCTCATTAAATGCTTACAGAAATTAACGTTTAGTTAGCACAGAACAAAATTTATATCAATTCTCCAATCAGTTTTAGCAAGCTCAAAATTAAAAATGCTACGTGAATTTGTTAATCGTGAAGAGTTAATAGCTTATCTCCGCCAAGAATTCCCTGCTGCGGCAAAACGTGATGATCGTATTAGCGAAATAGTGGGAGGACGCCAAGCCGCCGAGCAAGCACTACAAAAAGTAGATCCCGCAACATACGAAAAAACACGTAACTTTTTAACTGGTGCAGTTACGCGGCTTTCGCCTTATATTCGCTATGGGGTTTTGAGCTTGCGAGAAATTCGGGATTATGTACTAGAAAATGTCCAGCAACCAGAAGATGCGACTAAAATAATTAACGAATTGGGCTGGCGTGACTACTGGCAGCGTTTATATGCCAAGCTAGGCGATCGCATCTGGCAAGACCAAGAAGAATACAAAACTGGCTACACTTCTCAAAATTACGCACCTGATTTACCACAAGATATCCTAGACGGTAGTACAGGGAGAGTTTGCATCGACAATTTCAGCCGTGACTTGCAAGAAACTGGATATTTGCATAACCATGCCCGTATGTGGTTAGCAGCTTATATAGTCCATTGGCGGCGAATTCGTTGGCAAGCAGGAGCCAAGTGGTTTCTCCAACACCTTTTAGATGGCGATCCAGCTAGCAATAATATGTCATGGCAGTGGGTTGCCAGCACCTTTAGCCATAAACCCTATTTTTTCAACCGTGAAAACTTAGAACGTTACACTCAAGGCGTTTATTGCCGAAAATGTCCTCTTTACGGTCATTGTGACTTTGAGGGCAGTTATGAAGAATTAGAACAGCGACTTTTTCCTCAAGGAGAATTTGCTAAAAAACCTAACAGCCAAAGTTGGCAGCGTGGAAAGAAGCGGCGATAGACGATAATAAATTCCCATGCGAAAACAATTCAAAATTTGATGAATAAACCAATTGTCTGGGTGCATGGAGACTGTCTCAGCCCCAACAACCCCGCACTCCAAAATTACCCCGACGCGCCAGCCATTTGGGTTTGGGACGATGCTTTAATAAAGGAATGGCAGCTAGGTCTTAAACGCTTGACTTTTATCTATGAATGCTTGCTAGAACTACCAGTTGTCATTCGTCGAGGTGATGTAGCAAAAGAAATTTTAACTTTTGCCGAAGAGCAGAATGCTAACTTAGTTGTGACAACAACCAGTCCTAGTCCTCGCTTCGCTCATATCTGCCAAGAAATTGAACGTTCTTTAACTGTAGATGTGCTAGAGGTAGAACCATTTTTTGAGTACGACGGCTATATCGACCTGAAGCGGTTCTCACGCTATTGGAAAGTTGCTCAAAATTATGTTTTTGAATAAGGGCGGGCATTGGGTATTTATATTGATGTTGGTCGAAGTAGTATTTTTAAACTAGGAGGTAAGAGGCAGAAGGGAAATTGATGCAAATTAAAATTTATTTTGGATACCCTCCCCAATACCCAATGCCCAATGCCCGCAAATCATTAGCAGACATTGCCCAAATAATTGCAAAATAAATGAGGTTCGTCATTGTTACTATGTAGAAATGCCGACTAAACTCGTTGATACACAAAATTTGCTTTCTGACCTCATCGCCCGCTACTCATCGCGTGTGGATTATCTGATGATTCGCCTCGAAGAAGCAGAAGGGACTGATATCTTGTTGCGTGGTGACAAAGTAGAAACACTGAGTGAGGGTATCTCAATTGGTGGACATATCCGTGCTTGTTATAAAGGTGGGTGGGGTCTGAGCTGCTTTAATCGGCTTTCGACAATTAAAGAGCGGATCGAAGAAGCGATCGCGGCTGCTAGGATGGTCGGTGATGAAGAAACTGTACTCGCCCCCATTGACCCAGTACAAGCAAGATGCAGGCTACCTCTAACGGGAACTGACCCCCGAAAAATTTCTCTAAGCCAAAAAAAACAGTTGTGCGATCGCTATTCTGATTTACTTAAAAGCGTTGACCCTCGTATTAGTACTACTTCAGTACGCTACGGCGACAGTGCCCAAAAAATTATCCTCGCTACCTCAGAAGGAACTTTAATCGAGCAATCCTGGGTAGATATGGAAATGCGCTTCGCTGCTACTGCTAGAAATGGCGAAACCGTACAAACTGGAAGGGAAACGACTGGTTCTCGCAAAGCCTATGAAGATTTAGCAAATTTGGATGAGCAAGTTAAAAGTGCCGCCCAAAGAGCAATTGCGGCTTTATCTTTGCCATCAGTTAAAGGCAATACTTACACAGTAGTTATTGACCCTATACTCACGGGTTTATTTGTCCATGAAGCCTTTGGGCATCTGTCTGAAGCTGATATGGCTTACGAAAACCCAGATTTACTGGAAGTGATGACCTTTGGTCGGCGATTTGGCCCAGAAGAACTGCAAATTTTTGATGGTGCTGCGCCTGAAGGACATCGTGGTAGTTATTTTTACGATGATGAAGGCACACCTGCCACTACTACCCAACTAATTAAAGATGGGATTTTGGTAGGACGTTTACATTCGCGTGAAACCGCTGGCAAGTTGGAGGAAGCACCTACAGGTAATGCACGCTGCCTCAATTATCACTTTACGCCAATTGTGCGGATGACAAATACCTGGATTGAACGAGGTACAACGCCAGTTGCAGACTTATTTAATGATGTCAAAGAAGGAGTATATGCCCGGAATTGGCTAGGTGGGATGACCAATGGGGAAATGTTCACCTTTAGCGCTGGGGAAGCATGGATGATTAGAAACGGCAAAATTGCTGAACCTGTGCGGGATGTAACACTTTCGGGTAATGTATTCCAAACCTTAGCCGATATTGAAGCAATTGGTGATGATTTTTACTGGGATGAATCTGGTGGTTGTGGTAAGGGCGGACAAAATGGTTTGCCTGTAGGCTGTGGTGGCCCAAGTCTGCGAATTCGAGATGTAGTGGTTGGAGGGGAAATATAAATTCAAAATTCAAAATTCAAAAAGCAAATCTCGTTTGAGTTTCCTTTCCACGAAGTACTCATTGAAGCGTAGGCTGTAGTTGGCATTTGTTAAGCAATCGGTACTCGCTTTAATAAAGCTATCCACATATCTGATGGCTCTGAGTAGTAATCAATTTCCTCAACTTGATATCGATAAGATTTACCACCTTGCTGCAAAATAATGTAATCAAGGGGTTGAACACCTTTTCCTATGCCAGTCATGTACCCAGCCATCCCATTATTTAGCGATTCAAACGCGTAGTCTTTTCCCCAGATGAATCGGCTGTAGTCGTGTGTTGTATTATTCGGTTTTGTGCTGTTTGCTGGGATAAGCATCGGCAATAACCCATTCAGCAAAGTGAAGCTTAAATTAATACCTGTTCTGATAAGAAACATAAGTGAGTGTTTCAAAAGATTATGTCTACAATAAAAAACCTGGCTAGGTAAAACTTAATTGTTGACAGCAACCGAACTCAAAAATATTGAATATAAAAGTCTATTCGGTCAATCACCTTTATTGCTGTACCAAGACAGACAATATATTTTCTGATTGTAAAAATCTAACTATGGCTATATATAGCATCTAAGCTAATACAGTTCAGTTAGTAATGTTTAGTCCACGGATATTCACCTAAACCTAAAAGAATCAGGCTAGGAAGTATTAAATATTATCTGAACCGTGTTAAAACATAAACAAGAAAATTATGAGCTATGTTTTGAGAATACATCTAAAAATAACTTCAAACTAGGGTGTATATTTGAAAATAGTTTTTTAGCCTAGTTAGAAATTTCTAATTTTTTATTACTAGATGCTTCTGTTATGCAAAACAATGCCAAATATAGTGTTTATATGAAGCCAATGTGAAGCTAACTGTTAATGTTGTTATAATTACTTGTATACTCCTAACATCAGAAAAACTACTTAAGATTTTACAGCAATAGTAACTGTGCCGTCTACTGTAAAATTACTAAAATATTGAGCATGGTTGGCTTAATATATTAAGTCTTGCCTGATCAAATTTGGCATATTTATTGATTAATTTATAAATTCGTTATAACTTTGGAGTTTTACTAAATATGTATTTAATACCACAGAAATGCTTTAATTGGAGCTACCCTTTTCAAAGACCGCATCAACCTGCTGAAGCAATATTTCTAATGTAGAGGAGTTATCTAATACGACATCAGCCTGCGCTGCCTTTTCTTCAATAGATATTTGGCTGTTAATACGCGCTTGTGCTTGCTTTTGACTAAGCTGATTTCGCTGTATTAATCTTTGTAACTGCTGCGACGGGGAACAACGTACTACCCAAATTTCTGTAACTACATTAGTCATCTGAGCTTCAAACAAGAGAGGGATCACTAATACGAGTGTTTGTGCAGAGGATTCAGTAATAGCTTTGCGAAAGCGATCGCTTACGTAAGGATGAATTAAGTTCTCTACCCAATTGCGTTCATCTTGTTGATTAAAAATGATTTCGCCGAGAACTTGGCGGTTAAGGTTGCCATCTTGCAGTAAAATCTGTTGCCCATAACGTTGGGCGATCGCATCGAGAATCGGCGAACCCACAGCTACCGCATCTCTGGCATAAATATCTGCGTCCAAAATCGGCAGATTGTAAGCACTAGCTAAATAATTGGCGACAGTAGTTTTACCTGTAGCAATGCCTCCAGTTAAGCCAATAATACGTTTATTCATTTATCTATAATAAATAACCGAATATTGTTGTTTGTGTGAGTTAATAATTGTTTGCCCATTTAATTAGTGCTTGAGTTAATCCATCTAAAGTATATTCTTCAGCTTCTACATCCACGCGTCCGATTAAGGCTTGACAAGTTTTTGAGGTTTGGGGCCCGATAGAGGCAATACAAACTCCTTCTAAGGTATCTGCAACTACAGATGATTGATTAACGTTGGAGTAGTTAGAGAAGATGTTAGTTACAAGTTCACAGAAAAATTGCACAGTTTTAGAACTGGCAAAGGTAATTATATCCACCTCGTGATTTTGCAGCGCTAACTGTGCGGATTGTGGAATAGTTTTAGGGCAGCAAGATTGATATGCAGCAACTTCTATAACTTCTGCTCCCTTGGCAGTTAATTCTTTAATTAAAACTTCTCGTCCGCCGCTTTCAACTCTGGGAAATAAAACCTTTTTCTGTGCAAGTTCTTCTCTTAAGTTTTCTGCTAAAGCATCTGCAACAAAGTTGGCGGGAATAAAATCAGGTTTTAACCCGTGTTTTTTGAGACTTTGGGCTGTTTTTTCACCAACAACAGCAATTTTAATGCCAGCCAAGCTACGAGCATCTTTACCCTGTGCGGTTAATCGGTCAAAAAAGTAGTCTACACCATTGGTAGAGGTCAGAATTAACCAGTCGAAGTTGGATAAATTAGCGATCGCATGATCCAAAGCTTCCCAACTAGAAGGCGGGCCAATTTCTAAGGTAGGCATTTCAATGACAGTTGCGCCTGAAGCAGTGAGGCGATCGCTAAATTGGCTCGACTGTCCAACTGAACGTGTGACTAAAATTGTTTTACCAGCAAGAGGTGTGAAAGTTGGAGAGAGTTTGCTATCCACAGTTTGAAGGTGAGGAGTTGTAAATTTTAGAGAATCGTTTAAATATATATTCTCAGGTTGTAAGAACTTATGCAGCCCAACAACTTCACCAATTACAATTACCACCGGGGATAGAGATATACCAGCCGTTTGTTCCAGAATATTACTTAGTTGGGCTGTCCAGATTTGTTGATTAGGAGTTCCTGCCCAACGGATAATCGCAATGGGTGTGGAGCGCGATCGCCCTTGCCGCAACAACCGATGTACAATCTCTTCTAGGTGTTGTCCTCCCATCAATATTACTAGGGTTTCTAAGCGTGACAGCGCTTCCCAATCTAAGACATCTGGTTCATGGGCTGTCAACACTGCAAAACAGCGACTCATCACCGGATCTGTTAGGGGAATTCCTGCAAGTAGCGGTGCTGCTAGGGCCGAAGAAATTCCTGGTACTACTTCAAATGCACACCCAGCAGCTTTCAATGCTTCAATTTCGGAAGTACAGCGTCCAAAAATAAACGGATCGCCTGACTTTAGCCTGATAACTTGTTTTCCTTGTTGGCAGTACTTAATCAGTAACTTGTTAATCTCAGCTTGGCTGGTGCTAGGTTTACCGCCACGTTTACCAACATCAAGTTTTAGACAATCAGATGGTACACACTGCAACAATTGAGCATCTACTAGGGCATCGTAGACCAATACCTGAGTTTTACTCAAGAGATTGTAAGCTTTTACCGTCAGGTATGCCACATCTCCTGGCCCAGCACCTACTAAGTAAACTGTACCCTTTTGTTCACTCATAGCTGAGATTTATTGCTTGATTTATCAGATTCTAGAATTGACTTGACTTCGCACTCATTTTATCTAATAGATGACTGATTCTCTTAGCCTGTTCGGGTTGACGTTGTTTCTGCAATAAATCTTTAGCTAGTTGCAGATTAATTTTGGCTTCTTCTGGCTGATTTAGCTGCATCAAAATATTTGCTAAACGCAAGTATGCTTGAGGGTTTTTCGGACTACGACGAATTACATCCTCAAACCATATCGTTGCTTCATCTACTTTACCTTGTTCTCTTAAAACATCTCCTAACAGTAAGCGAACTACATCATTAGTAGAATTTAAAGAAATGACTTTGCGAAAAGCTGCTTCTGCACCTTGATAGTCTTTTTGCTGATAAAGATTGATACCTTTTTGAAAAAAGTTTGAGGTAATCAAAGTTTTAGCAGCGAAATAAACAAGCAGAGCAATACTGGCAACTACTACAGCAATGGCAAAAAAATCAGTTGGTTGAAACGTTTCTAGCATTGTTCTAAGCCAAAAGACAGGCAACAGGAAAAATTAGATATTCGATGAAGAAAAGTTTCCAGATAAATTGGTAGAAACGAGCGATCGCACTTTTATCTTGCAAGTCTACAGCCCAACTTTGCAACCACATCCAAACCAACACCACTAAATGAGTAATTACTAAAAATAGTGGATTAACTGAAGCCAGACGCAGTACACCAACTAAAATCATTCCCACGTAACAGGAAGTTAGCACCCAAAGCGCAAGATTAAAGACTGCTTGTGCCCCAAGTTGGATAGTCAAAGTATTGATATTGTAGCGGATATCTCCTGCCATATCAGGGATATCTTTAAAGATAGCGATCGCAAATGTAAATACTAAAATAAATAACGTCAGTACCCACACGGGAGCCGGAATTGATCGGTTCTGTTGCGATAGCCAACTAAAGTGCAAAAATAGCCCTAAATTAACAATAGTCCCTCGTACTGAAAAAATACAGAATGCTGCCCAAAAAGGAAACCGCTTCAAACGAATTGGTGGTAAAGAATAAGCAGTACCAATCGCCAAACTAATAGCCACCATTCCGAATAAAAACGGCCCAGTTAACCATGCCACAACTAGTGCCAAAATACCCGTAATCGCAACAATTAATTGTCCTTGTAACTTAGAAAATTCTCCTGCTGCTAGCGGTAAATGAGGCTTATTAATCTTGTCAATCTCAATATCCTCTAGTTGATTCAGCCCCACAATATAAACATTGCCACATAGACAAGCAATCCAAGGCCCTAAAAGTGGTAATAAGGAATAATTACGATTGCCAACAGCTTCGGCAATTAAATACAAAGCCAAAACACTCAAACTCGTGCCAATAATTGTATGTGGACGAGAAAATTTCCAAAAAGCATAAAGCCAGCTACCTGTAAGATTAGGAGACTTTTGCTTAGAAAACTGATTCATGATAATTCTGAATGCATTTTAAATTTTGAATTTTGGATGAACAAAGTATTAGCAATGAGGCATATTCTTCACCCAGTTTCTTATTTATTGCCGCACAATAACCCAAACCGAATCAAGCCACGCTGATAACCTCGACGCATCAACCCTAGCGACAACGCCCCAACAATAGTAGACCATCCCGAATTGAGTAATCCCCAAATTGCTTGGGGAGTAAAGGCTGAGTCAATTACAAAATCCCAAAACGGGGCAACAGCGGTTGACCAATCAGCAGTGCGAATATTTTTTAATGAAAGTTGAGTGGCGATCGCAGCATACTCTGGCAACGAAATCACATAAGGTAAACAATATACCCGATAAATGTCTTGCAGATGCTTTTGTTCATCAGCTGTTAGTGGTGAGTCCTCAATCGGGCGATGGCACCAAGTAACCATAATCAACTTGCCACCAGGTTTTAGCACTCGGTAGCACTCTTGCATAAACTTGGTTTTATCTGGCATATGTTCGCCACTTTCCAAAGACCAAACTAGGTCAAAAGTATCGTCATCAAAAGGCATTGCTTGAGCATCTGCCACCAAGAATTGACTTCTAGCACTCAAATTAGCCTCATAAGCACGTTCTTTGGCTCTAGCAGCTTGTACTGGGCTAAGAGTAATCCCTGTTGCCCTAGCATGAAATTTTTCTGCCAAGTACAGAGAACTACCACCAATACCACAGCCCACATCCAAAATATTCTCTGCTGTTACCGCCCCTGCCCAATTAAGTAGTTCTTCGATTAAATCAATTTGCGCCTGACGACGATCTTTTTTCTGAGTTCCATTTGGCCCGTAGTAGCCGTGATGCATATGTTCGCCCCAAATCTGTTCCCACAGACCAGAGGAAGCATCGTAAAACTGCTGAATTTGTTGGTACAATGTTGTGCTCATGAAGAAAGCAGTATAAAAACAAAGCAAAATTCAAATAAACCTACTCGTTAGGCTACCATGTGTGTTTTTAATTAAATAAGGATGTTTTTGCTTCCAGGGCGGGTAAACTTTGTCTACTCTCCCTGGAAAAGTTTATAAATCTTACTTTGGTATGACGGCTTCTCGCACAGTTTGCTTAGGTTTTTTGGCTCTCATCACCGTAGGAACCATCCTACTGATGATGCCTTTTGCAACTAGTAGTGGTAATTGGAATGACCCAATTGTGGCGTTGTTTACCTCAACATCTGCCGTTTGTGTTACCGGATTATCTGTAGTTGATCCTGGTACTTATTTTTCCTTTTGGGGGCAGTTGTTTATCGCACTGTTAGTGCAGATTGGGGGATTGGGCTATATGACAACCACCACCTTTCTGATTCTGCTTATTGGACGCAAGTTTGACTTACGGCAAAAAATCGCAATTCAACAATCTTTAGACCGTCCGGGAATCAGCGGTAGTGCCCAAGTTATTCGCTCAATCATTGCCACTACACTAATTTTTGAAATCACTGGAATATTTTTACTACTGCCAGCTTTCGTACCCGATCACGGTTGGTCTCAAGGACTATGGTTAGCGATTTTTCATAGCATTAATTCTTGGAACAATGCTGGTTTTAGTTTGTTTAAAGATAATTTGATTGGTTATCAGTCATCTGCACTCGTAGTATTTACAGTTACAGGACTGATTATCTTTGGGGGCATTGGTTATCAAGTAATTTTAGAAACTTATCTTTGGTTACGCGATCGCCTGCTCAAAAAAACAACTTGTCAAATATTTTCGCTAGATTTTAAAGTGGCAATAAGCACGACTTTAATCCTTTTATTTGTTGGGGTAATTGCATTTTTATGTATCGAGTTCAGAAACCCAGGAACCTTTGGTAACTTGAGTTTGCGTGACCAGTTATTATTAGCTTGGTTTCAAGGAGTTACTCCTAGAACTGCTGGTTTTAACACTATTGATATTGGCAAAATGACAACTGCTGGCTTATTTATTACGATTGCACTAATGTTTATTGGTGCAAGTCCCGGTGGTACTGGGGGTGGGATGAAAACTACAACCCTGAGAGTTCTCACAAGTTGTACACAAGCAATCCTTCAGGGAAAAGAAGAAGTTTTATTATATGATCGCAAAATAGCAATACCTTTAATTTTAAAAGCTGTTGGTGTATTGGTCGGTTCTGTGGCAACCGTGATTTTTGCAACAATTTTAATTGCCCTCACAGATCCCAAATTAGATTTTATTAAAATTCTGTTTGAAGTAGTATCAGCCTTTGCTACAGTGGGTCTTTCCACAGGTATTACGGGAACTGTCTCTGTAGGAGCAAAGCTAATATTAATCGCCACAATGTATATTGGAAGAGTTGGCATTTTACTTCTCATGTCTGCCATATTAGGAGACCCCCGTCCCAGCAGAATTCATTATCCTGAAGAAAACTTATTAGTGGGATAGTCAAAGGACATAATATAGATGGGAAGGATACCTTACTTAGTAATGAATAAACTGATAAAATTTAGATTATCTGGCAAAAAGTAGAATTTTTAATTAATTGTCTAAAACCTTTTTTTGCCTCAGATACAGGGAGCGCTAATAAGGATAAAAATTGTGAACTTGTCAGCATTAGGTTTTTTTCGCAGTTTACGTCAAGATAACCAACAATTTGCTGTAATTGGATTAGGTCGTTTTGGTCGATCTGTCTGTTCTACATTGCACAGATTAGGCTACGAAGTGCTAGCAACAGATATTGATGAAAAGCGAGTATCAGAAGCATTGACCGAACAGATAGTTGGTCATGCTTTACAACTCGATTCAACAGAATCTGCTGCACTGAAAGAAGCGGGAATTTTTGAATTTGATACGGTGATTGTAGCAATTGGCAACTATGTTCAGGAAAGTATCATTACTACCCTAAATGTCAAAGAAGCTGGTGTACCCCATGTAGTTGCCAAAGCGTCTAGCGAAGTTCACCAAAAGTTATTGAAACGGGTGGGAGCAGATCATGTTGTTTTTCCTGAATACGAAGCAGGTTGCGCTCTAGCACGTACACTGACTAAACCGTCAATTCTAGAGCGATTTGACCTCGATCCCGATAACAGTATCGTAGAATTAATTGTGCCTGATGAATTTCACGGTAAAACAATCACAGAACTCCAACTGCGTAACCGCTATGGGTTGAATTTACTAGCGGTAAGTCACGATGGTAAATTCCTAATTAATCCCGACCCCACCAAGCGTTTAGAACGTGGTTCAGCGATGGTAGTTATTGGTCATAACAAAGATATTAATCGCTTGCCAATTTAGTCGAGATTATCAACTATGAAAAAACGGCTCTGTTTGTGTTTGTTTTAGTTGTTTATTACAATGCTGTCGTGTCTATAAATTGCAACATGAGCATTTTATGTAAAAGCTGCAAATCTTCTTCTTTACCCCTCTACCGTCTCAATGTGCAACTTAAAAACACAACAGCTTACTAAAGACATGAAATTTAGCATCTATACCACTCCAGACTATTGCCTTAACGGGGACTCATTGAAGTTGGACGTGGTTCTGTAGAGATTGGCACATAGCTAGGTTCTACTGGCGTTTCTGGAGAGATTTCCGGTTGATTTGGCTTCTGTGACTCATTTTCCGTTGCTGCATTATTTGTAGAGCTTGGAGCCTGGGATGGGGTAGATGTTTGACTGACTTTAGGTTGTTGAGATGCTGCTTTTTGGGCAATTTGCTGGGCAATTTGCTGCATTAGCTGCTCAGTTTTTTCAACTTGCTCTATGCTACCTTGCTCCCGATACTCATTGCGGGCGCGTTTTAATGCACTGCTGGCTGTTTTGAGATCGCCTTGATTATATAAAGTTACTCCCAAATTATAATAAGCTGAAGCATTCTTGGGATTATGACGAATAGCTTGCTGGTAAACGGCAATAGCCTCAGATGGTTTACCTTGAATTGCCATCAAACTTCCCAAGTTGTTGTAGGCTATGGCATTATCAGGATTGATTTGCAAGGCTTGTTGGTAAGTAGCGATCGCTTCTTGTATTTGACCTTGCTGTTGCAAGGCGATCGCTAAGTTATAGTAAGCATTTGAATTTCTAGTATCTATATTTACTACTTGCTGAAAAGCAGCGATCGCTTCCTGTAGCTGTCCTTGCTCATATAGTGCCAAGCCTAAGTTATACTGGGCTGCTGTCATTCTCGGATCTATCGCCAAACTCTGACGATAAGCAGTAATCGCTGCCTCTTTTTGACCTTGACGATGCAACGCTAACCCTAAATTGTAATAAGCTTCGCCAGAGTTAGGATTTATCCTAATCGCCTCTGCATATTCTTGCACGGCTACATCCAAACGATTTTCCTGTAAGAGGATATTGCCTAGATAACTCCTTGCTATTCCAAGGTTGGCGTCTCGCCGTAAAGCTTCACGAAAAGCATATTCTGCCCCCTGGAAGTCTTGGCGGTGATAGCGCATAACTCCCTGCTGGAAAAAGCTAGCTGCTTCCAAATCCTGAGTGACAACATTCTGAGCCAATAGCTTGCTTCCTGGTAAATTAATTATTGCCGGTGCAGCTAATACCAAAAATGCAGCGGAAGTAGAGAGAAGCCGCCGATAAGAACTTCGGTGCGGCGCTACCTTGGCGAAACTGCAAAACCACTGACGAAGGTGATATTTTTCAGACATGAGTGGCAGGCCTATACTTATTGTTAAATCCCTATAAGTCAGAGTACCCACCACAACATGAAAAATTAAAACTTCAAAGTTAAAGTTTTTTCTGGGGCATGGGGCATTGGGCATTGGGAACTAGTATTTTTACTCAGCACTCACAACTTACCACTCACATAGTTTTTCGCTTCTGGCAAAATTAGCATTGCATCACCAAAAGAATAGAAGCGATATCGAGAAGCGATCGCTTGTTGGTAAATATTTAACAACCTCTGTCTACCGATCAAAGCACTCACCAGCATCAGCAAACTGGAGCGTGGCAGGTGAAAATTAGTAATTAGACCATCCACCACCCGCCATTTGTAACCAGGATAGATAAATAAATTTGTCTTACCACAAAATGGTTGTAAATGTCCTGATTGAGCCGCCCCTTCCAAAGCACGTACTGCCGTTGTACCTACAGCGATAATTCGACCGCCAGATGCTTTGGTAGCGGAGATTTGCTCTACTGTTGAGGCTGGCACTTCTATCCATTCTTCATGCATCTGATGGTTAGTTACGTCTTCTACTTCCACAGGGCGAAAAGTTCCGACGCCAACATGCAGCGTTATAAAAGTTTGATTAATTCCGCGATCGCGTAACTTTTCTAATAATTGTGGGGTAAAGTGTAACCCTGCCGTTGGCGCTGCGATCGCTCCTAAATGTTTGGCGTAAACTGTCTGATACTGTTCGTCAACAGCTTCCGATGCAGTAATATAGGGCGGTAAAGGTACTTCACCAAATACCTCTAACAGTTGTACCAAAGACAGTCCCTCTGGCACATCAAATTGCAACAGACGCCCGCCAGTTGCCTTGTCTGTTTCTAGCACTGTAGCCGTTAGTTGAGCGCCCAGTTGTGAGTGCTGAGTCAGAAAGTCTGTTTCTACCTCCCCTGCTCCCTGCCCCCTGCTCCCCTGCTCCCTCTCCCTGCCCCCTGCTCCCTTAGCGTTAAAAATCAGCTTTGCTCCCCGTTTAAAGCGTTTTCCTGGTTTAACTAAGGCTAACCAACAGTTATACTCTCGTTCCTCTAACAGCAAAACCTCGATTTCAGCACCAGTAGATTTATGACCATACAGGCGTGCTGGCATAACTCTAGTATTATTCATTACCAGCAAATCTCCAGGCAGTAATAGCTCTGGTAAATCACGGAAAATGTGATGTAGAGGTGCTGTTGTGTTGCCTGTACTTTGAGAATTTACCACCAGTAAGCGGGAACTATCTCTAGGAACTACTGGGTTTTGAGCAATTAGTTCTGGCGGAAGTTCGTAGTTATACCCAGTTAATGAACAATCTAGTTGAACATTTTCTACTCTTAGGTTAGAGTTTTGGTTCACGTTGGGTTGTGTTGGTTGTTGCTCCATTTAAATTGATACTGCCTTCTTGAAGCCGATGTGAGCTTTCCTTACTAAGGGAACTTTCAGGGATGATTGCTAAATTTCATCCCTAGATTTTGATATGGGTACTAATAGGTAACACTGAAATACTATATAAAAATTGGGTAAACCTCCCCATCTAAAATGGAGGGCTTTTACCCTACCGGGAACTACTGTTTATTGACGAATATAGATATGTAGGATTGGCTTTGATCCCAAGCACCAACATGGAATATTTGTATTACCTGGCAAATGCCAGCCTAACTCTGAGGGTTGTTCAACACCTGCACGCCAGACCCCAGATGCCTGTTTCGTTCGTCACCGTAATTCATCAAATAGATGGCTGGGTGGTTAGGATCAAACTCAAAGGTCAAGTTTCGCCCCAGGTTGATGGTGACTTTCGCGCTTTTCTAAACGAATTAGGAATTAGCTACGAGCCACCAATGCGGGTACAAATGGCCCTTTGGAGTTTGGAAGCAGGACAATGTCCTGTAGACGTAATGCGTCGCTACCAAGTAGCTATAGTCTCTCATGGTAGCCCAGAAAGAGATGAAATTGAGGCATTCCGGCAACAGTTTGTTCGAGGATTGGGCTACTGTCCTGAAACACTAGCGTAATCACCTTTGGTATTAATACTGCTTCATAATAATTGGTAGTTGGTTATTAGGAATTAAGATATTTTATCTCTTACTAGTGGCCAATTACGCATTATCATCTACAGAGTCGAAAGCAGCTGGAATGTATTCTTGTAATTGGAACTCATAACCACCGACTAATGAACTAGCTAAAACTTCCTGGGTAAATGTTGCCCCAGTGAAGTTTTTTGATATTTTGTGACAGTAGACAATAGCAACATCAAATCGGCATGGATAATCTGCCTTTTGGGGGTAATTAGCTAAAAACATTCCAGCTGTGCGCCAAAGTTTTGTTTGTTTTTGACGAGTGATTGCGCTTCTTCCCCCACCATCCCAATTGCCTGCGCTACGAGTTTTAACTTCCACAAATGCTAGTGTAGAGTGCTGAGTCGAAGATAAGTTGCCTTTTGCCTCTGTGCTTCCATCATATTGAGCCACAATATCGATTTCTCCCCAACGGCAAGAAAACCGACGGTGCAGAATCAACCAACCTGTAGATTGCAACCATTGTGCTACTAGGTCTTCACCAAGGTCACCAATGTCGGGATAATGAGATGGAGGAGGTTTCGCCATTGGCTAAAAATAGCATGAATAACAAATTAAGTGTTCGCATTTGGGCAAGCATACTCAGTGTATTGCTTTGGGGATTAGTTGGGATTACAGCAATGATAGGTTGTGTTCCCACAGCTTTGGCGCTGGAATACAATAAAGAAATTTTGATAGAAGCTGATTTTGTAGGAAGAGATTTAACAGACTCTAGTTTTACAAAAGCGAATCTCAAAAAGAGCAACTTCAGTCACGCCAATTTACAGGGTGTCAGCTTTTTTGCTGCAAATCTAGAGTCGGCAAATTTTGAGGCAGCTGATCTCTCGAATGCGACTTTAGATTCAGCTCGCTTCATCAAAGCCAATTTAACAAATGCGGTGTTGGAGGGTGCGTTTGCTGCTAATGCTAAATTTGATGGCGCGATCGTTGATGGCGCAGATTTTACCGATGTGCTGCTGCGTCCGGATGAGCAAAAAAAGCTGTGCCAGGTTGCTAAAGGTACTAATCCCACTACAGGAAGAGATACCCGTGATACGTTATTTTGCCCTTAAGCTTTAGTTTTTAAGAGGTTGGTGGGGCGGGGCTGGAGCGATCGCCCACTTATTTTTCCGTATTTTCAAACCTTACTCAGTATGTCACCTATCGCTATATGTCTGTAATTTTACTTATACAACCGTTTCTCTTGAATGTTGCTACACATGGGTAGCAGTGCAGAATGATTTTTAGCTTGATTTTAATGAATAGGTTGTTAAGACTGCGTTATCGGTTTCGGCAAATTTTGGTGATAGATAGTCTACTCAACTTGCTTAAACTTCATTAAAAGTGGATTCAAGTGTTTATAACTCTTGTGTTTTAGCAACCACGCTGTGCAAACTTCTTTGACTAGTTCTGTCTCTTCTGGGGTCAAAAGCTCATTTGGCTTTTCAGAAGCTATGATTTTAGCCGCTTGTACTGCTTCTTCATAATTTACACCATGTCTGATGAGTTCTGAGTGGTATACCCGCTCTTTCTCCTCAATAGATGTTAAAAAAGAGCCGAAATTTTTTTGATGCATTAGCTGGCCAAGATTAAGAGTAGCTTAAACTATCTTGTTTACATTTCGAGTTGGCTCACACCTATCTGTAGGATGGTAAGTATTTATATCTTTAGATAGATGAATTAGAAATAAAAGTATTAATAGCTAATACAGCAAGCTTTACAGGCGAGTTGGCAGATTTTTGTAACTCATTAATCAACCGCCAGAAACTGTCAACGCCTATCAAATTGCATCGGTTCAAGAAAAATTCTGCAATTGATATGTAGCACAATACGGTTCAGATAAGAGTTGATCCTCCCTAACCCTCCTTAAAAAGGAGGGAATTAAGCCCCCCTTTTTCTAAGGGGGGTTGGGGGGATCTTCTGGAATCGAATACCACTAACTGAACCGTATTGATATATAGCGGCCTCGACCCAGTGAAGTACAGAAAGAAATAATTAACCACAGATGGACACCGGACACTTGCTACAAGTCGGCAGAGCCGCCCAACGTAGTGTCCTCCAGATAAACATAGATAAATTCGTACCTCAGCAAGCTAGAAACCGCTATAAACGATTGTCTTAATAACTAAATTTCAGCAATTCTTCTATAGAAAAATTCCGCTGTTCGTTTAATTCCAGACACCGCCGCTTTTCCGCTTCAAAAGCTTTACCATAATATTCATATCGCTCTGGTTCAGTTTTTTCATCAGTTTGTTCCCATAGTTCCCAGAAGTGGCGATACCGCTTTTCTCGCATTACTCGTTCCATACAAGCTAGCGCTGCTTGAATTACTTGGGGGGTACGCAATATTTCTTTCTGGCTTTTCTCATTGAGATGAAACAGATGGGACACCAACCCCATTTCTTCAGGAAAATCTGAGTATTTGTCTTGCAAACTTGAAACTAAATCTACTTCTATCCCCTCTGAAACTTCTACAATTTGTTGCCACAAAAAACGGTGGTGGGAAAGACTAAATTGTAAATCTCGCTCTTCTAGCGCTTCCACAATAGCCTGACGTTGTTCGGGACAATGTAGGTAAATTCGCAGCAATAAGGCCTCTGCCAGTTCTAAAAGACCGCGATCAGTAGTTGGGCTTGCAGATTTGGTACTGGAGACTGAGTGAGGAGTATACCTACCACTACGCCATTCTCTTCTCCCTGGCATAGGCTTAGAGTAGGCAGCTTCAGGAGTAATCTGAGTTAATAGATTTTCTACTCGTAGGGGTATAAGTCTGGTATCTCCTAAACTGAGTATTTCAGCACAGTAGGAAACATAATAATTTCGCGTATCGCTGTTAGCTATATTTTTCAGTAATTTGACGACCTGCTGAGTTACTTGCTGAAAATCAGTAGCCTGTCTCAAGTCGCGGTTCTTGGTGATTTGCTGAATCTGCCAATTTAACCACAGTGGGGCATTAGCTAATAATTCCCGATAATCTTCTGGTGTATGACTATGCAAGTATTCATCAGCGTCTTTGCCATCAGGTAAATTAAGAATCTTGAGCTGGACTTCGCCTTTATATGCCAGTTCAGCGATTTCGCCGATCGCGCGTTCTGCGGCATTGGTTCCCGCAGCATCGGCATCAAAGTTAAGAACTAGTTCCTTAGAATCGGTATAACGTAATACCAGCCGTATTTGTTCTAAGCTTAAGGCTGTGCCGAGGGAAGCGACAACGTTAGTGATTCCGGCGGCGTGTAGGGCGATCGCATCAAAATATCCTTCTACTACCACAGCTTGATCGAGTTGGGAAATTCCAGCTTTGGCTTGGTCAAGGGCAAATAATGTTCTACCTTTACTAAAAAGTTCGGTTTCTGGGGAATTGAGATACTTTGGCTGCTGAGACACTGCGTTGCGGGGGTTCCCCCCGTTGAAGCAAGTGTCGTCATCAGTCAGAGTTCTGCCACCAAAGCCAATTACTCGCCCTTGTACATCACGGATGGGAATCATCAGGCGATCACGGAACACATCGTAATAACCACCCGATTCCTTGCGAGGTTTAATCAATCCGGCTTTTTCTACTAGTTGCACTGGGTAGTGCTTAGTTTCTACCAAATAACGATAGAGCGTTTCCCAACCAGCGGGAGCATAACCTAAGCCAAACTGCTGAATTGTTTCTGATTGGAGTTGGCGATCGTGCTGTAAATACTGTATTGCCTTCTGTCCTTGGGATTGTCTCAGAGCATGTTGATAAAACTGCGCCGTTGAAGCGAGAACTTCATATAGCTGTTCGCGCAAAGACAACTGACGCTGTAATTCTTGCCTTTGTTCAGGTTCTAAGGTTTGCACTGGTACTTGATAACGCCGTGCCAAATCCAGCACCACTTCAGGAAATTGGCGCTTCCCCAAGTCCATCAAAAATTTTATGGCATTTCCTCCAGCTTGACAGCCGAAGCAGTAGTACATTTGCTTGGTCTGGCTGACAGTGAAGCTAGGAGTTTTTTCATCGTGGAAGGGGCATAAACCAAGAAAATCTTTACCACGCTTGCGTAAAACTACGTGTTCTGAAATCACATCTACAATGTCAACACGTTGTTTAACTTCCTCAATTGTGTCTGGGTGCAAGCGGGGAATTTGCATATTAGTAGTTCTGAGTGCTGAGTGCTGAGTGCTGAGTAAAAGAGAAAGGGGCATGGGGGAGAATTAATGGAATTATTCTTGCTTCCAATCCCCAATGCCCAATCCCCAGTCCCCAATCCCTATGGCTATTATATTGTTGTTGCTCAACCAAGAATGATATATAGGATTGCTTACGCTTAATTTTATACGAGGAAATACTGAAGATGGGGCGTATTTTTATTTCTGCTGCTCACGGAGGCAAAGAAGCCAGAGGAATAGATCCAGGCTCGATCGCAGGTGGTACAACAGAAGCTAGAGAAATGATTCTGCTGCGGGATTTGATTGTAACAGAACTAAGAGCGCGTGGTTTTGAAGTTTTGTCAGTTCCTGATGATTTAAGTGCTGCCCAAACTATCACCTGGATCAATTCCCGTGGTCGTTCGACTGATGTGGCGTTAGAAATTAATGCTGATGCGGCCAGCAGTCCAAATGTGCGAGGGGCTAGCGTTTTCTACATTGCTAGCAATAATGAGCGCCGAAGCAATGCTGAACTTGTGCTGACGGGATTGTTGCGCCGCGTACCCCAGTTGCCCAATCGGGGAGTCAAGCCAGATACAGATAGTGGATTAGGACGTTTAATATTTTGCCGCCAAACAGCGATCGCTGCTTTGGTAATGCAAGTAGGTTTTCTTAGCAGTCCTGAAGATCGCTCTTTGCTACAAACTCGCCGCCGCGATTTCGCTTTAGGAATTGCGGATGGACTAGCATCTTGGAGCCGCGTCATTGACCCCGGCCAAGGAAACCCCCAAGACCCAAATTATCCAGCGATTAATATTAACATTAACGGGCAAAATTATTCAGAACAAGGAATACTTATTAATGGTAATGCTTACATTCCTATTGATTTAGTAGATCGCTTACGAATTGATTTATCAAAATCGCCGGATGTCCGCCGTATTACCTATCGCAGAGTAGTATATGTCAAAGCAATAGAATTACGAGATTTTAATGTTTCTGTTAACTGGGATGCTGCAAGCCGCACTGTAAAATTGCGTTCAAATTTGGTAGTCTGCTCTGGTCAGATTGACAGAATTGTATCAAATGGTAATACCTCAGAAGTGCAATTGCAGCTCTTCTTGAGAAATAACAATGAAAACGCCTTGGTGCAGTTTCCAGACTTGCCGAAACTCTATCGAGAAGAAGCAAGTATAGAGGGAATAAATTATGATATTGCTTTTTGCCAAATGTGTGTAGAAACTGGATTTTTACGCTTTGGCGGCGATATTAGACCTGAGCAAAATAACTTTGCAGGTTTAGGGACTATTGGTGGTAGTACACAGGCAGCATCGTTTCCAAGTGCCAGAATTGGTGTGAGGGCACATATCCAACATTTGAAAGCTTACGCCAGTCTAGAACCTCTAGTAAACGAAGTTGTAGATCCAAGATTTCGTTTCGTTACACGCGGTATTGCCCCATTAATTGAGCAGCTATCAGGGCGCTGGTCGGGAGATTTGGATTATGGTGCGAGGATTAAAGCTATGGTGCAACGATTGTATGAGTCAGCAGGACTTTTATAAGTGTTGATTAAGCTGATTTAAAAAATCGGATAATTTCGCGGACATGATCGAGAAATTGCCCATCAGTAGAAAGTTGAGCGATCGCAGTTCTGGCTTCCCTCGCCAACCTTTCATGTTCAGTTTGATTTGTTGCACGTAATTCTTCTAAATTAGCGCTTATTCTAGCTAAGTCTCTGCGAGTCTCTTCACTAAATCTTTGTTGAGTTGTAGGAATTGAGTAGGGTTGTTCTGCATCAAGTTGTTCTTCTAAGCGCTGCACTTTCTGTTCCAAATCAAAGAAGCGATCGCGGAGTTCCACAATATCTTCACGGGGATACTTCCATTCTTGGCGAATCATTGTTAATCGCGTATATAAATATTCGTAAGCACGAATGGCTGGACGCAGAATAGTTAATAACAAAGCTGCACCAGAACTGATGTATCCTACAGTACTAATGCCAGTAGCCGCGAGTGTATACAAACCAACGGCTGAAAATATATGTAAGGCAATGGCAACCCAGAGCGATCGCTGGGCTAAAACTCTGACATACTTTAATTGATTTTCATCTACAGGAATTCGTTTTTCTATCGACTGCGCCGCTTCTGCTAAGACTTCTTTCGCCTGAAAATGCACATTCCAAGGTACGGTAACAATTACCAATAGCCACCAAAAACTTGCACCAGCAATTACCCAATCAAGGAAGTTACCAGCAGGTATATGTAACCATTGCAATAAGCCAAAAGCTGCCAGTACCAACACTACAATTCCGACAATGGAACTGATGAAAAAGTTAATATACATCTTGCCCTGTACCCAGTAAAGCTCATACCTCGATCATGGCTAACCTGGGCAGTTATACGGAAATAGTTGTGATGGTTTTTCTAGTTGCACATATAGCTATGGGATAAGATAGCTATGCCAAATTGGTTGAGTATCTTTGCTTCCCCTTTCAGGTAACAGCAATCGCCAGGTTTTACCTTCTTGCTGAATTTGCAGATAAACATCAAACGGTTGTTGCAGTTGCGTTAAGCGTCTTTTTGGTAGCTTGATAATCAAGTCGTAGGTTCCCCGCACGCGGAAAGCTGGCAAACTTTGAATCGTTAGGGGTTTTTGCTCGGTAATTGCTAACCGTTTGATATCAAATCCTTGGAAATCTAGATCCAGCTTTTGGCTAAGTTGTTGTTGAGTTTGTTCTAGCTGAAGTGCGATCGCTTTTTGCACTAACTGGTTAGTTGGTAGCAGCCCAATACTACCACAAGCTGTCAATAGCACCAGTAAAGCCGTCAACACTAGCCGCACCATGTTATTTCTTATATAGCACTCTCCAGCGATAGTATAGCGGTTGATGGACTCGAATTTTTTAATTCACGATGTCAAAACGAACTATTGGTCTTGATAACCAACTCTACAGCTATCTTTTATCAGTTTCGCCGCGGGAGCCTGAGATTCTCCAAAAGTTGCGCCAAGAAACAGCCAGCCATCCTAGCGTTGAATGCAAGCATCTCATTAATCACAGTTTGATTTGAATACTTATACTATCAATGTTGCGTTGCTGCTAACAAATAATGAATGGGTAACGGGTTTGACAAATTACCCATTACCCATTTATTTACAAACAAAAGACAATAAATTCTTACTATCTGAAGTTGTAGCCAACCCCCAATACTATCCCGACATCAGTGTCATCCAAAAAAGCTGCATTTACAGCACCATTCGCCGTAAAATTACCGCCTAAAGGAACATCTATACCGCCAGTTAGCAGCAAACCAAGCTCGACATCATCCTGAGTGTCAATAGCTACGCCAGCGCCTAAATAAGGAGATATTGGGAACGGTTGTACGACGTCCACATCTGCTGCGCGTGGAGTAAAATCCAACGTCAAGGGAACCAGAACCAGTGTATTGTCTCCAAAAATCGCTGACGGACGCACTGATATATTACGTGTCAACCCGATTTTGCTGATCACCGCAATGTTACCTTCGCCCAAGGAGGAGGTATCACCTGTTAAACCAATATTACCAGCAACCCCTATATAGCTAGAGCCTCCGCGAGTAGCTCTACCTGGCGTAACACCATCAGTAGTTTCTCCTTGATTAGTATCGCCTGGTTGTTGGCTAGTCAGGTTAGGCGGTATCAGGACTTGGTTAATTGCATGAATCACACCATTGCTAGCTTGGACATTCGCCTGAATAACTCTGGCATCGTTGACTGCAATTTGATTGGTGGCGGTGTCAACCTTAACATTGACTGATGCGTCTTCAATCGTTTTTACTTCCCCAGTTGACAGTTGAGTAGATGTTACTTGACCAGGCAGCACATGATATCTCAAAATCTTAATCAATGTTTCTCTGTTTTCTGGTTGCTGTAACTGCTCTAAAGTGCCAGCTGGTAAAGCAGCAAATGCTTCATTGGTGGGAGCGAAAACCGTGTAAGGGCCTGCTTGTTGTAAGGTATCTGCTAAACCTGCTGTTTTTAGTAAAGAAGTCAGAGTTGTAAAAGAACTGCTAGAAGCAGCCAAGGAAACGATGTCAGTGCCAGTAGGTTGCGTGGTGCCAGTAGGACTACCTGCAACAATATAAGTAGCGGCTGGGGCATTGCTAGCAATTGGTTGCACCTGTCCTTGTCTGGCTAAAGCTTGATATAAAAGTGCTGCGGCTTCGGCACGAGTTAGAGGTTGTTGCGGATTGAGTTGTCTGACATTTGGATAGTTGACAACCATATTGGCTTGTGTCGCAGCTGCCACACTATTAACTGCATAGTCTGGGATTGCTGTGGCGTCTGAGTAATAGGTACTCAACACATTAGATGCAGCATCGGTGCTAGTTACACCCAAGCCGCTGGTCAAAGCAACGATCGCCTGTACCTTAGGAATTTGTTGATTGGGCAAAAATACGTTTCCCGGATAGCCTGACATAAATCCGGTTTCGTATGCTTCCTGAATTGCAGCAGCTGCCCAGAAGTTAGACGGAACATCTGAAAATTGCTGTGATTGCCGAGTTGGGTTCTGGTTAAAGGCTTTTTGAATCATTGCGGCAAATTCAGCACGAGTCACAGCCTGATTCGGCCTGAAACTGCCATCAGGAAAGCCACTAATTACGTTTCTTTGAGCTAAGGCTTGAATGAATGGACTAGCCCAGTAATCTGAGCCAACATCAGACAAATTTGTCGTTGTAGCTGGTGTTTGAGTTGTACCTGGTGTTTGAGTGGTACCTGGTGTTTGAGTTGTACCTGGTGTTTGAGTTGTACCTGGTGTTTGAGTGGTACCTGGTGTTTGAGTTGTACCTGGCGATTCAGTTGTACCTGGCGATTCAGTTGTACCTGGAACAGTATTTTGAGCTGAAGCTCGGGTAGAAATTACAATAGGGCTTAATGTAGCAGCTATCACTCCCAAAGCTAGGAAACTGTTCTTTACTGACGATCCACGAAAGAAACTACACATGAAAATATCCTCCAGAAAAAAGTAGAGCCATTTCTCAATTCATTGATTGACTGTTAAAAACTGGTGTATGCAAGGTTGAGTGGGCACACATATTCAAATAATTTCGGGTTTGCTTCGCCATAAAAACTACGAATGCGAAGTGTTCAATCCTGAAAATCAAAAAATTTGCATTTATAGCCACCTGCCCTTGCGCCTTATAAAGTTTCTTCAAATGTTTGCCGCATATAGCAGCCTTAATTGGGTTGTGAAAGTTCAATGTTTAAATAACCAGAGATAACCCCAAAGACAGAGAAGGCTGCTATGGTGATTTGCTTGGCGTCAAAAATCAAGATAATTACTATAAACGCATGGCTTAATCAGTTTTAGGATTGCAGTCTGGTAGCTGCAAAAGTAGTGTTTAGTAACCGTTTTAGCATCTTGAAAAAGCTTAATTACATCAATCTTGAATAGCATGAGTCTAGTCACGAAAGAGGAGAAAGTGTAATTTCCATACAGTTACCATTTTTCATCTTTAACCTCACTCACACAACTAGCTAATGGCTATACTTTGATATTTGTTTTTTCACACTTTAGATAGTTGACTACAGTGATGAATAGGTGAGCATGGGCGTGAATTGAAAAGCTTTAGACGCTAAAACGGCGATCGCATTTGTGATTTTTTAGCATGATTAGCCAAATATTTGTGTCTGGTATTGGCTTTGCTGAGATTATTATCTGAGCAAGAAAAAATTTAATGTCTAAAATACCAAAATCTACGATTGGCAATTACACAATAATTTGTTGATGCTAGGTGTTAGCAGATAATAAACTATCTATTGATTATCTTATGGAAATTTGCTCAACCTTTACTTTATATTATCAGTTGTAGATAATTAGCTAAGGTTACCAGGAGTCTATCATTGGGTGTATCTTTGTAGAGCGATCGCCAATTAAGCTGAGTAAAAAACAAGACTGTGGCAGATAAAACAAAAAAATTCAAATCACCCTAATATCACTTCAGTGTGGACAACTCCTGCACTTCATGGCGGGCTAATAGCTTAACTTTGCTACCTAAAGGCGCACGTACCACCCATTCCACCTTTGCCCTATCTTTGGTAGAGTCACTTTGCCCCCTAGTAGGAGCAGAGGGTTTGTAGGCGCATCCTTCTAATTGTCCTAACTCTTTACGGAGTTTACCGATTTCCAGAGTTTTTTCATCGCTCCAACGTAGCAGTTTCAAGTCGTCTTCTAGGGGGTGTTCCCGCTGCCATTCTATATATTGATACTCAGTAATTCCAGCTTGACGCTGCGGACTCCAGATTTCTACTGTCCAGGCAAATAAGCCTTGATATTCATAAGCCCAGTCGCCGAATGTACGGCAGATGAAGTCTTTCAGGTCATAACGGAACTCATGAAAGGTAGAATAATTACTAATTCGTAATTCTTAATTTAAGTAAAATAATAATCCAATTCCAGCGATCGCTATTCCTACACCTGCGATCGCTCTGAGGCTGATTTTTTCACCCATCTGCATAGCGATGGGGATCACAAACAATGGACTAGTTTGCAACAATGTTGAGGCTATTCCGGCCGCAGTAAATTTAATTGCTATCTGCTGCAACCAAATTCCTAAAAAGGTTCCACAAAAGGCAGCAAAAAAACTTGCTAAAATTATACGCTTTGATTGCCAGTAGGGATAGGAAAATGCCGTTTCCCTACGATTAGAAAACCATGCCGAAACTAAGATAGTTAACACACCTGCAATTAATCGCAATAAGGCAGCCCATAACGGTGTAACGCTTCCAGTCGCAAATGCCATACGAGAAATCACAGTTCCAGCGGCGTTTGTGATTGCTGCTAACAAACCAAAACCGATTCCCTGCCATAGGTGCGTTGAGCTAACCTCGTTTGTACCTGGGATTCGCTCTGTTACTACCCAAGCTACTCCCAAAATTGTGAGAATAATACCACACCAAGCGTTGACATTGAGTTGTTCTTTGAGAAGAATCATTGCCGCGATCGCCGTGGTTGGTGGCGCAAGTGTTCCCAAGAGTAAAACGCGACGCGCCCCCAAATAATTGATGGCAGCAAGGAAGGCTGTATCACCCCAGCCAATGCCTACAGCACCGCTGAGGAAGAGTAGACATACAGGTAAGGGGGAAAGCTTCGGTAACAGTTCGCCACTGAGCAAAATTGTTAGGAGCAAGAGGGCGATCGCAATTATTCCTTTAATCAAGTTCAGCTGCATTGGTGGAATACGTTGCCCTAAAAGACCATACACCACCGAAGCTACAGCCCATAAGCAGGCAGCAGCTAAAGCTGCCACTTCACCCTTTAAATCTGTAAGCGAGAAAATTAAGAAATTATTAAAAATAGTATGCACCCATGAATTAATGCTTGAAACTATTTAATAATACAACAGTTAATTAACTAAAAATTAGCACTCAAACGAGGCAAGTGCTAATTTGTTACTGAAGTTTAATACTTCTGATATAAGCGGATATTGTACTTTTTATGGATGGCATTTAAGTAGACTTTCAAATATAATTAATCATACTAAGCTAAAGCTTCCATGTAACTGATTAGCAATTGAGAGGACTGGAATGAAATACACTTTTGACATCATAGGGGTATCTCCAGTTTTACAGTATTTTAATCATCAACCACAACAAAAAGGAGTGGAATACCTGGGAACGCCTACTTGCACTTTAGATGCATTTTTAGAATCTGTAGAAACAGTTCCAGCAAAGTGGAATTGGAATCTTGATCAAGTGGTAGACACAGTAATTCAATTTTGGTTAAACAATGCCGAAAGCATTCGCTATTGGAAAACACGTTTAAGTGATGCTGGCAAGGATAATTTAATAGTAGCGAGAGTAGCGGATTTCACGGCTTTACAAGCTGAATTTGAATCCTTATTGGGTAAAGATTGGTAATTATATCAACAGCAATAATATTGCAGATGATTGCGGTGCGTTAAAGCAGCACTTAACGCACCAATACAATTTATTTATGGGCGTTGCAGAGAAAGCGGGATGATTTTGCAACGCCAGAAAATTTTTAGCCCTGCTTCCCAGCTTACCCCACTGTTCTGCAAGGCCTATTTTCGTGTTCTTTCTCCAGCGCTGTCAGGAGTTTGAGATATAAATTTTCTACTCTCTGAATTTGCAGTTCCCCAAATGATGCATAGTTAAGTAAGCCAGGAGAGCCATTCACTTCGATAATGGTATACTCTATCATTGGCATAGTTATATCACTGGTAATAATATCTACGCCTGCTAATCTTAGCCCCATATCTTTTGTAATATTGACGGCTAATTTTTTAAAATCTGGATGGATAGTTTCAGTTACATCTACTGCTTCACCTCCACTCGATAAGTTTGCATTATCTAAAAGATAAACAATACTATCCTTTGGTATAACGCTATCAAAAGTTAGTTTTTGCCTTTGCAATTTTCTTTTAATTCTAAAATCATCAAAATTTATAATTCTTCTACCAGTTTTGTTAAGAATTTCTTGCTTGTTATGCAAAAGTTCTAAAACACTAGATTTGGCATCTCCTACTATAAATAAGGGAATCCTCTGATAAGCTATAAGAACTTCTTCATCTAGTACTACGATTCTATAGTCATTCCCGCTATGGAACCTCTCGACAATAAACCCTGCGGTTATTCGCAATATTTTATTAGCTACTTGATAATATTCGCGTTTATTATAAACTTTAGTAACTAATATTCCTTGACTGAGATTCAGCGGCTTAACAATTACAGGAAATCCTAAAGTTTTAGCATAAAAAAAACCATCATCAGTATTTCTGAGCGTTTTTATTTTGTTACACAATTGGTCATTAAAAAACGTCTTTCCTTCGGGAACTTTATATCCAAAGTGCCTCAGAAAAAAACTAGCGCTACCTTTATCTTTTGCTATTTCTGCTGAACCGAAACCATTGATATTAAATTGGGTAGAACGAAAAACAGTTTTATTTCCATTTTTAAAAGTAATGTGTCCAACGAATTTACATTCTGGATCTACTATAAGCACTGCTCCTATTTTATCAACAACTCTTTGAATTATTGATATGACAAATGGTGTTTTCATTTTATTAAATAAAAATTTAAAGTTTAAGAGAATTTACATTTTTGACTTAATTGCCCTAAAAAATTATGTGCGATCGCACATATGTAATCTTTGCTATGTCTCCAGCTTTGGTGCTATGCTGTGGTTTTCTCGGTGAAAAATTAAAAAATGGGCACAATATATATTCCAGTGCTATGTCCTAGATTGTCAATCCTGAAATTTCTCTTCAGTTCTCAATTTTGTAGGTTACTGAAGATATTAAAGTGACAATAACTAATATTTAGCACTAAGTGTTGACAAGAAAAAAATAATGTATTAATAAGGGTGCAGCAACATTAAAAAAGCGTTAGTGCATCCCCGCCAAAAGACTTGCTAACGCCCTTTATTAAACTCCTCACGGATTATCTAGATCATGCCACAAAATACCGATTACATAGATTCCAGCACAGAAAATCAGGCGAAAGCTTACAGGAAACGTCTTAATACTTGGGCAATTACTCGTGTAGTTCCCAATACGGAACCTGTGATTGTTGCTCGATTCCGCAGTCGTTCTGATGCAGACGGATATTTACGACACTTACGCCAAGTAATTCCTAATACTTCTTTTGAGATTATTGTTGATTATCAACGCGATGAAGCTGTAATGTAAATTTTTTAAAAGGCGATATTTAATGAACAATCGCCTATTAAGTTCTAGACGGAGGAAGCCGAATCTTAGGCTTCTTCCCGTCTATAAAGATTTATTGTGAAATTAAAGGTGCGATGTCTCTTGATTCGCCGCTTTACGTCTACGCAACCTATGAAAATAGAGATAAATATCTTTACGGTGTAGCACCCGTTGAAACATAACTGTTTCACCGTCGAAGATAATGCCGATACGATAATCACCTATCCGAATTCGATATGCGTTTTCGTATCCCTTGAGCTTTTTTAAGTTGGTAATTTCTGCAAAACTTTGAATTTTTGGTATTTCTTCAAAAGTCAAAGCCCTAATAGATTCATAGTAAGGCGTACTTTTAAGAGCTTTGAAGAGCTTTGATATCTTTCAAAAAACTAGGTAGATATTGCGTGTTCACTCTTTCTCTAGTTCTGCTAGTGCTTCATCAAGGTTAAGCGGCATTTCATTTTGTACTTCCTTCATAGCAATAATTAGTCCTTCGTCCTCAATAGCCTCTAAGAGACGTTTATAATCATTGAAGTCTATGATCACTTTACGGATATTACCTTCTGTGTCAGTGATCAGTTCTTGAGCAAATGGATATCTATCAGCTTCCATTGTATTTTTCTAAAATCTTACATCTTCAGTTTAAGGCGATTGCGCGGAGCGCAGTGCCAAAGGCGATCGCACATCAGATAATTATCTTGTTTACTTTAATAAAAATTCAATTTCTTCATCACTAAAACCAAACTGCCGAAAAATCCGCAAAACATAACTAGGAGACATTTCTCCTGCACCCATATCTATAGGAACGACTCTACGTTGTCCATCAACTTCACGAGTATATAAGCAGTGATCGCCTTTGCCTTCTCGATAAAATGTACAGCCCCCTTTTTCTAAAAGCTTAATTAGCTCTTTTGGTTTCAGGGAAGGTATATTTTTAGGCATAAACCTTTCTTAATTCATATATTTCGGAATCTTGCTGTTGTTCTTCTATTAGCAAAAATTCATGTAGTTCTTCTATAGAAATTGGAGATTTATAGATATTAGTTTCAGTTTCATAAACTACTTCAAAAGACTCAATTGCTTCTTTTAACTTGCTAATGGCATCATCTTGAGTCTTTCCCTGTCCTACAATTCCGTTTTCTAAACACAAAGCAATCCAATAATCAGCGCTTTGCCTAAGTACTACAGTGTAAAATTCCATTTGCCTTTACAATACTTATTTTTATTTACTATTCTAAACGATCGCAAAATCAGTGTATTGTCTCACCTCTGGAGGCTGAAAAGCCAGCACAATATCGCTTCAAATTTAATTAATATTTTGCCATTCACGAGCATCTACAAATAATGATAAATGTTTAACATTAGTAGTAGCAATAGTAACTTGATGCCCTTTTAATTCTTCAATTTTCGCTTGTGCTGCTAAAATAACATCACCATCAAGAGATTTAGGATCAGCAGTAGGATTTCCTGTATTTCTAACTTCAGCCCAAAAATTTGCAGCTAGAAGCATTACAGAAGTAGTAATAGGTAAATAAGTAATTGCTTGTTTAAGTTGCTCTAACCGTTTAATACCTGATATTTTGCCTGCTCTCAGTAGTTCTCGCCTTACTTCATAATCAGCAATTTCAGGTAAAACTATTTGATACCCTTTTAATGGTAGTTCATCTAACCATTCTTTACATTCCTGACAAATAGGATTAGTATTTTTAGGATTTGTTACCATTCCTAAGATATTCGTATCTAAGAAAACCAGTTTACTCATAAACGCTAATGCCAATTTTACAAGGCATTGTCATCAATTGCTTGATTTAAATATTCCCAAGTTTCTGTTTGTTCATGTCCATCTCCTTCTTCTAACCATTGTTTTGTTAATTTTTTAAGTGCTTGATGTTGGTGATGTAAAATTTTTTGTTCGTGTTTATCTAACTCTTCTGGAGAATTGGTTAACAATTCCGGTTTAATAGTTACACTTTTACGAAAAACTCTGATAATTTCCAGCAAGTTCGACCAATATTCTTGAGGTGTTTCTTGGATTTCACTTAACAGTTCTATCAAAAAACTTTCTTCACGACTCTTACTGACTTCAGATTTATTAATTAAATTGGATTGAGACATTAGAAATTTTTCCTCATTATCATTAATGAAGGTGAACTAAAATAGCCGCACCCTAATTAAACTATATCAACAAGGTAGGAGAATTAAGGGAGGCGATCGCACTTGGGAATTAAGGAGTGCGATCGCAATACAATTGCAAAAACAATGGTCAGCTTGTTGGAACGCTGCGAGTTAAAATTTTCATCACTTTGCCTGGTTCAGAAGCCGCTAAAAGTGGACTCCACTCGCTAATCTCAGCAAAACCCAGTTTATAGAGAGTGTGAATAGTATTAGTAACAGTCTGCCGCGAACCAATGATGAGGAAACTAACGAGTTCTCGATCTGGATCTGGTTGCATGGAAGGTAGAGAGCTTTTGTTCATTAGAGTTAACCTAAAAATTATGTTCGGAATCACGAACATAATCACTTTAGCATTTTGTTCGTAATTACAAACATTTACTTAGTTATAAGCCTCTGACAAAATCGGAGGCATGGGAAAAGCAGGAAAAGCTCTCAAACGGGTACTAGAAATTTATGGCATTACTCAAAATCGATTGGCTGTAGTGATGGGAGTCAATCGTTCTAGTGTTTTTGGCTGGGTAAATGAAATTGCAGATCCACCAGGTGATACGGTGGTGAAAATTCGCAAGGCACTTCAAGAAATTGAGCCTGCTGCGGCTGAGGAGTTTGTCAGGCTGTTCTGGGATGATTTAGAAAAGGATGAGGAGCAGTCCTAGTTGCGAACTAGTTAAGCTACTGAAAAAACAAGACGCGATCGCGGATATTGTTTATTTTAACAAATATTCAATTTCTTCATCACTAAAACCAAACTACCGAAAAATCCGCAAAACATAAGCAGGAGACATCTCTCCTGGCCCATATCTAGACTCTCCCTCCATCCTCAAGAGATTAACATCTTTTTTACCTCATCTAAAGGTACAGAAGGACTGTCTTTTTCTTCTTGTTTGGCTTCTCGTAAATCTCTCAAATCTTCTAAATCTTCTAACAGTTCTTGAATTTGCAAAAATTCTTCGTAGGGCAGAACAGCAAATTCCTTTTGCCCATTTTTTGAGATAAATTCAGGATGTAATTTAATCATTTTGAGCCTATCCTTTTACTCATAAGCTTTACTGCGATGTTTCACCCTATAAATCATTATAGTTTGTTCTTCAATTTCAAACAAAACTCGATAATCACCAATTCGTAATCGGTATTCTGGAGTAAAGTTAGTTAAATGTTTAACATCGCCTTGCAAATTATCTTGCATCGCTTCAATTTTAGGAATGAGCCGTTCTCTAATATCGCCAGAAAGTTGCGCTAAATCTTTAAGAGCTTTTGGCTTAAATTCTATTTGATACTGCAGATAATTTTCCCTTTTGATTTAAATTAATTTAAACATACGCGTTTAATAGTAGTTCATCTAACCATTCTTGATACTAGCAAAATTAAGAGAGGCGATCGCGCTTAGGGAATGAAGGGTGCGATCGCGTGATCATAAAAAGAACGAATACAAAATTTTCTCGCGATCGCTTACAAATAACGCTTGAATCCTTGGGCTATTACCCGTCTACTTCCCGATATGCAACAGGTAACGGTTGCTAGATTTCGCAGTCGGTCTGATGCTGAGGGTCATTTGCAACGGTTGCGTCAACTCATACCGGACGCTCGCTTTGTTGTAGTGTTTGATTGCCAGCGTCATGAAGCGGTGATTTAAAGGAATAGCGATCACATTTTTTGGGGTGAGGGTGCGATCGCTAAATAATTATCAATACAATAATCAGCTTTTTGAAATGCCGCAGGTTGAAATTTTTATTACTTTGCCTGCTTCAGAAGCCGCTAAAATATGAAGATAATCATCTGAGTCATGGATAGCCAGAAACCTATTTCTACTCCTTTTAGATTTGAGGCTTATTCGTATATTCATATAAAACTTCACTTACTTTTTCATTCATCACCTTTTGAAACCTTATCATTGCATTTACTGCCCATTTTTGGAGATTAGCAAGTTTTTCCTCAGAATCATTAATAGAACCATGATGGTATAATGCAATACGTGACTCACGACGATATTCATGTGATTCCCAACTTAAATTTTCTCCTAACTCAGCTTCTATTTCGTTTTTACGTTTATGAAGGCTATCAAATATACGTTTATTTTCTTGTTGATCATTTTTAGCAATGTACAGTTCTACTCTCAATTGATTAGATCTAGTAAATGCAAATGCTAAAGTTGCCGAGTATGCTCCACCTTCGGGTATCCCAGCAATAGAAACAAAATGCCGCCCATCTTGAGACTGAGGTGGTTTTAATGAAAATTTAGCAGACTCTTCTAGTTTCGCTATCAGAGCGCTAAAAAAGTCAATATAAGCTTTCTGCTGTTTTTTTATTCTAGAAAAAGTTACTTCTTCGGCACTTATATCTACGGTAGATACGCACCATCCTATATTTAGCCATTGTTGGGATTGAGGATGGTTAACTGAATCATTTGCCCACCATGAACGATGTCTACGTGCAACAGTAGGTAACTCACTTTTTATAGTATTTTCTATATCTTTAAATTTGAGCATTAATTTATCTCTAGTAACAGGCTGATTCTGTAAATATAATGCCAAGAGGGCTAATGGACTTTCTTCAGGAGTTATTTCTTCGGGAGTTATTTCTTCTGCCTCAAGAATAATATCTTCTGTACTGGATACTAATACAGTTGATTTATCATTTGGTAATTGTTCAGAATGGATTAACGTATCTTCTATAAATTCACTAAATTTAACTTGCTCAGATTTTACAATAACCGATTGACACCGTTCTAATAAATCTGAACAATACCTCAGTTGATCGCGCTGTGTTGCAGATATCTCATCTCGAAAATGTGCCAAGCGATTACGAGTTTTTCTTACATTATCCAGTAAGCCAGACATAGCTTTTTTATCACCCAATATAGTTCCATAGTGAGACCAAGATTTATTATTTAAAAAAAGCTGACTGTATTCAAAAAGGGTTAATTCATCAAAAGATTTGATTCCTGATTGTTTATTTTCAAAAGATTTTGAAAAAGCTTCTTCTAAAAATTGTTGGTTTAATTCAGACTGATTATTATTAGATATTTTAAGATAGGAATTCACTCCATTTCGGAAACGTCCTATATTTTCCTGTCTAGATCCTAAACATTCTTTGATTACTTCTTTTAACTCTTGTGTATCATCTTCCCCAGGAGCTTGGTTAAAAGCAGCACGTACATAATCTTTGATCATACTTTCAATATCTTCTACAAGCATTGTATCTTCAGCACGACGACGGAAATAATCTGTAGTATCATAACTAGTAACAATGCCTGTAACTTTACCTTCAACATCTACTATAATTACTGCATAAGTATCTTTTAAAGTATCGAGTAACGCAAATAATTCTTCATTAGCTGTGAATAAGTGTTTTTTAGACATTTTACTCATAGCATGAGGATTAACTGTTAAGTCACTTAGAGTAACATTAAGATTTTTCAAAGCTCGGAGAATAGAGTCACTTGTAACTATTCCTAAAAGTTTATCTTGATTATCAACTACCGGAATTTGACTAAAGTCATACTCGATCATCAGATCTACAGCTTTCTGTACAGAATCATTACTATACACAGTGACAGGTTTTTGTTTATCTTTAATTAAATCTTGAACAGTAAATGGCATAATAGTCACCTGATACTACCATACTACTGTAGCTATCCTTACAAAGGATGTCAAATTAATACTTAAACAAATTACGTATAAGAGAAAATATTAATATAGATAGATTGTGTTGCTATATTAATAGCTAAGATTATTTACTTCTTTTCTAGAATTAAATATATTGACAAATTTTATACATTAAAAACAAAAACTTGAAAAGGTGGGCAAGGCTAACCCTACGTTACTTGAAAATTTAAACAAATAAAACTTCAGGTGGGCATTGCCCACCCTACTATTACCTACCTTGCTGCTGTAGGCATACCCAAAATATCCTCAATCCTGGGCATTTGTTCTAATGGAATTACTCGCCCTTCATCTTCAAAACCGATGATTTGATCGAAGTTCAAATACCGATACAAATTATCAGCAAAAGGATGAATTTTATTCGCCACAATATCCAGGTATTCCTGCACTGTGGGAATGCGTCCTAGCAAGGCACAAACTGCGGCTAATTCTGCGGAACCGAGATAAACTCGCGCACCTTTACCCATGCGGTTATTAAAGTTGCGGGTAGAGGTAGAAAATACAGTTGTGCCATCAGCAACTCGCGCTTGGTTACCCATGCACAAACTGCATCCTGGCATTTCTGTTCTCGCACCAGCAGCGCCAAAAACGCTATATACACCTTCTTCTTTAAGTTGGTATTCGTCCATGCGGGTGGGGGGTGCTATCCACAGGCGTGTTTTGACTTCACCTGCGCCTTCCAAAACTTTTGCTGTTGCGCGATAATGACCAATATTTGTCATACAAGAACCAACAAATACTTCTTGCACGGGATCATTAGCAACTTCCGATAATAATTTGACATTATCGGGGTCATTGGGAGCAGCAACAATTGGTTCTTTGATTTCGTTCAAATCAATTTCAATTATTTCGGCATACTCTGCATCTGCATCAGCTTCAAGTAATACGGGATTGGCTAACCATTCTTCCATTTTGGCGATGCGGCGGAGGATAGTACGCTCATCGTGATAGCCCCTGGCTATCATATTCTTTAATAGCGTAATGTTGGAACGCAGATATTCAGCAATTGTTTCTGTACTCAGTTTAATTGTGCAACCTGCACAGGAACGTTCTGCTGATGCATCTGTGAGTTCAAAGGCTTGTTCAACTTTTAAATCTGGCAAGCCTTCCATTTCTAAAATCCGCCCAGAGAAGATGTTTTTCTTGTTCTCTTTTTCTACTGTTAGCAATCCTTTTTGAATTGCGACGTAGGGAATAGCGTTAACAACATCTCTGAGGGTAATACCTGGTTGCAATTCTCCTTTGAATCTTACCAAAACTGACTCTGGCATATCTAAAGGCATGACACCTAAAGCTGCGGCAAAGGCTACTAACCCGGAACCTGCGGGGAAGGAAATACCTAATGGGAAGCGGGTGTGAGAGTCGCCGCCAGTTCCGACGGTGTCGGGTAGTAGCATCCGGTTTAGCCAAGAGTGGATGATACCATCACCAGGACGTAGGGCAACACCACCACGTTGGGCAAAAAAGTCTGGTAAGTCGTGATGGGTTTTGATATCAACTGGTTTGGGATAAGCAGCTGTGTGACAGAAACTCTGCATCACCAAATCAGCGCTGAAACCAAGACAGGCGAGTTCTTTTAACTCGTCGCGGGTCATGGGGCCTGTGGTATCTTGAGAACCAACGGTAGTCATGATCGGTTCGCAGGACGTACCTGGACGCACACCGGGTAAACCGCAAGCTTTCCCTACCATTTTCTGTGCCAAGGTGTAGCCTTTACCTGTATCACTGGGTGGCTGGGGACGGATAAATAAGGTGCTAGGTTCTAAACCGAGTGCTTGGCGGGTTTTGTCGGTGAGGGTACGCCCGATAAGTAGAGGGATGCGTCCACCTGCACGGACTTCATCAAAAATGGTGTCGGGTTTGAGAGTGACAGTAGAAATAACTTCGCCTGCTTCGTTGGTGATTTCGCCTTTGTAGGGATGTATGGTAATCACCATACCTGTTTCTAGTTGGGTGACATCACACTGAATAGGCAAAGCACCGGCATCTTCAGCAGTGTTAAAGAAGATAGGCGCGATCGCACCACCTAAAATATATCCCCCAGCTCGCTTGTTGGGTACAAAGGGAATATCATTTCCCATGTGCCACAATACGGAGTTAATAGCAGATTTACGAGAAGAACCTGTACCAACTACATCCCCAACGTAGGCGACAGGATGCCCTTTTTTCTTTAATTCAGCAATAGTTGCTAAACTTCCCGGTTGGCGTGTCTCTAGCATTGCTAAGGCGTGTAAGGGAATATCCGGGCGAGTGGTAGCACTTTGTGCGGGAGATAAGTCATCAGTGTTAGTTTCACCAGGAACTTTAAACACTGTGACAGTGATAAATTCTGGCAGTTTTGGGCGAACAGTGAACCACTCAGCTTCAGCCCAAGAGTCAATCACCCGCTTGGCGAAAGGATTGGTTTTAGACAACTCTAAAACATCGTGGTAAGCGTCATACACCAAGAGGATTTTACTTAAGGCGTTGGCGGCGTATGCAGCGATGGGTTCCTTTCCTTGTGCGCCCATCACTAGAGGTGTTTCAGATGAGTCTGAGACGGATACAGTGGGAAATTGCAACAAATCGATTAAAGATTGCACATTGTAACCACCTATCATCGTCCCTAACAATTGCACCGCTTCTATGCGCGAAATCAAAGGGCTAACGACTTCCTTTTTAGCGATCGCAGTCAGAAACCCGGCTTTAACGTAAGCTGCGGCATCAACACCAGGGGGAACGCGATCGCGCAATAAATGCAATAATGTATCTTCTTCCCCTGGTGGCGGATTTTTTAGCAATTCACATAATTCTGATGTTTGCTTTGCATCCAATGGTAGGGGAGGAATACCGAGTTGGGCGCGTTCTACAACATGCTGACGGTATTGTTCTAACATTTTTGTGTTCTCCATTGGGATGTTCTCCCCTTAATTATGAAATATTTTTAGGACAGACTTGGCTATAAAAGTTTACCTTATTTTATAGCTGAAAACCTTACTGGTAATCGGTTATTAGTAATCTTTCATTATACTAAAATTATAGTTTAATTACTTATTCAAACTGAGATATTTTAATTCCGGCAATTGCTATTATTAAAAGATAATTGTTGTTTCCGATGAAACTAATTAGTTAAAGTTTAATATATTAACTATCAAAAATTAGGAACACAGCACCAGTCAGATAAAATTATATACAAAAAGATTGTGGATGCCGTGCCCTACCCATCTGTTGCTGATAACGTAAAAGGTAGGGTTACTCAAGTTTTAAGGGTTTACTTTACTCGCTTAAACTCTCGCGCAACGGTACTAGTACAGCACGGCGTAAATAAACCACCCATTCCAAATCAACAAAACTCTTACGCTATATTCCTTTTGACTTTTGACTTTTGACTTCCGCCTTGCGGTACTAGGCGGTTATTGCATTTTCATCTGATGTTTTATCTGTGTTAGATTTCAAGCGTGTCAATCTGCTTTTACGGATACGTTCGCTGTCTCGAACGCCACCTGCAAGTTCATATTCATTGCTGTTTTTGCCGTACTTGAAACCAACCCCCACCAGCATTTTGTCTGAAACCTGACTTAAGGTTTTTTCCATCTCATCCAGCTTTTTTCTAGAAGAGTCAATCATAGCTATAGCAGCGTTATAATCATCAAGCATATTGTGAAACTTATCTATTAATTGAGTTAGGTTTTGTAAGTTGCAAGTATCATCAAAATTGATATTTGGATCAATAGCTTTTAGTCCAGCAACTCTAAACTCAGCTTTTTCTAGAATCCGGGAACTACGTTTTCTTCGAGGCATAATTTGGCACTTTTAAGAGATTTACAGAGCTATTTTGTCTCAATTAACCTGGATTCTGGTTCAGCAAAAAGCGCATTTTTTTAGTAAGAATTTTTATTTATGCCCGTGATTTCTCGGAATTTAATTATCAAAGGTTGATTTTTAGCCAAGCATTGCTCATTGGTGTCCAAATAAGCAAAAGTAGCTTAACTGTTAGTTGACTCACCCGCCTGGAACTGAAGTTCCTTGTGGGACATGGTTTTTACGTTAAGTTGACATTAATGAGCATAGCTGTGCCTCTACAAATGGTTTGTATTCCATGTTGTTTTAACTTTAAGCCTTAATGTTGTAACCTTAAGGCTTTATGTTCTAGCTCTAAGGCTTAATGTTGTAACCTTAAGGCTTTATGTTCTAGCTCTAAGGCTTAATGTTCTAGCTCTAAGGCTTAATGTTGTAACTTTAAGAGTCAACCTTATAACATTGATGACTAAAGTTTGTTGGTGAGTGCATTATAGCAAGCGTGGTATTTTAACGATTTTTTTCATGTCTCGCCCAAAACGCAATTTACAACCTGGCTTTTGCTATCACATCACGACTCGCTGCAATAACCGCGAATTTCGCCTAACGCGCTTAGACGAAGTCTTTCTGTATGCCATCAAGAAGGCACAGGAAAAATATCAATTTAAGCTTTATGCCTTGTGCATTATCCCCCACAGGTCGCCTTGCTTCCCACGCTTGCAACAAGGGATGCCATTTAGCCAAAAACGGCCTTAACCCATTATTCAACACTGTGATCGCAATTCCCCCTACAGAATCACGAGAAGCACCCACATCCGGCCCGGCGGCTTTGAGAACTTCGCGGGTTGTACCAAATAAACTATAAAGAGAGTTCATAGCTTCCCGTACTAAACCCTGGTCAACTTCCAAAGGTTGTACAGCAATGCGCGTCACCAATTCCACATAAAGCGACCAAGCCGCCTTCTTTTGTATGGTGTCAACTTTCCAAGACATGGAACCAATGCCAAAAGGCAGACTTAGAGATACAGTCTCTAAGGAAACGCGATGCCTACGGCGGGCTATGCCTACACGCATAATGATAATTAAGCAAATTTAAGTAATTTCTTTGTGATTATTATAGAACTCTGGTGAAATTCCCCAACACAAGCAAAATCACAGCAGTCTCAGGATGTTACTTTTAAAATGCGATCGCACACCGAATTGATCAATCGAGAGTGCGATCGCATCACCTCTAATTAGGACTGTGGTACATTAACATCAAATACTGCCAAAAGTTTCATCAGTATGACAATTTCAACAAACTCTCGTTATGTCACTCGACAGCCGGGAATTTTATCGGGTGAACCGATTATTCAAGGAACTAGAACGCCTGTGAGAGCAATTGTTGAAAATTGGCGTTTAGGTATTAGACCAGAAGAAATACCGTTACATTTACCTCATTTAACTTTAGCGCAAGTCTTTGATGCTTTGAGTTTTTACTTAGATAATCAAGCAGAAATAAATGAATATATCGAACGCAATCATGTCCCTGATGAATTAGTTCATCCAGCTATTAAAGCTAGATTAAATCAACAATGACAATTTTCGCTCAAGTTTATTATGGAAGTTCAACCAAAGGAGATCAGGAATTATTTAAGGACTGATGGCACAGATATTTTTTCTGAGTGGTTTGACTCTCTGCGGGATAGAAAAGCAAAAGCTAAAATCAGAGCAAGACTTGACCGAGTATAAGAGGGTAATTTAGGTGATTGTAAATCAGTTGTTAATGGGGTTTTTGAACTTAGAATAGATTATGCTTCTGGCTATCGCATATACTTTGGTCAAGAAGGTTCAACAATTATTATTCTTTTGTGTAGTGGTGATAAAAGCACTCAAGATAAAGATATTGATAAAGCTAAAGAATATTGGCAAGACTACAGGAGTAGAGATGATGCCTAGAAGTACAAGCTATCACGAAAAACTGATACAAGACCTTCAAAATCCCCTAGAAGCAGCAGCTTATATTGAAGTAGTTTTAGAAGAAGGCGACCCAAAAATGTTAAGTAAAGCACTGAAAAATGTCATAGAAGCACAGGGGGGAATTAATCAATTTTCTGAACAAGTCCAGCAACTTTACCATCAAATTGAGCAAATGCTTTTAGAGAAAGAGGATATTAAATTTTATAATTTAAATTCTTTGTTGGATGCTTTGGGATTACATTTAGCAGTAACAGTCAAGTCTTAACAGCCTATTTGTCAGTTATTCTCATTACTTGCCAATTGCGAATTGTTCCAATCATACCCCTAGCCTTCATCAAGTCATGTCAGTCGCCCAAGAATTAGAACCAACAGCAGATATAATATTTCCACCAGGAGATATCGAAAGTGACGAACCACCATTGGAAAGCGATTTACATCTACGCCAGATTATTCTGTTATTACAATGTTTAGAATTGTGGTGGCAAAACCGCAATGACTTTTATGCTGCTGGGAATCTGACAATTTACTACAGCCAACGTCAACTCAAATCAGAAGAGTTTCGCGGGCCAGATTTTTTTGTCGTGCTAGGATGCGAAAAAAACCGCGCAAAAGTTGGGTAATCTGGCAAGAAGACGGTAAATATCCCAATATCATTGTCGAGTTACTTTCATCTTCCATAAAAGCCACAGATAAAGGCTTAAAAAAACAAATTTACCAAGATATATTTCGCACACCAGAATATTTTTGGTTCGACCCGGATAATTTAGAATTTGTCGGGTTTCATTTAGTAGATGGAAATTACCAACCCATAGAACCAAATCCTCAAGGTTGGTTATGGAGTCAGCAGTTAGATTTATATTTGGGTGTGCAGAACAATCAATTACGCTATTTTACGGCACAAGGGGAGTTAGTACCGACACCGGAAGAATCAGCAGCACAAGAAAAGCAGCGTGCGGATGAAGAAAAACAGCGTGCGGATGAAGAAAAGCAACGTGCGGAACGCCTAGCCGCCAAGTTGCGCGAATTAAATATTGACCCCGATATTCTATAAAATTATTGATTATATTAAGCGATCGCGCCAACCCCGTTGGGTAAGTCAAAAGTCAAAAGTTTATTTAATATCTGCAATATTGTTAACGAATTCAGATAGAATAATAAATTTGTCTGTTACATCCGATTTTAGTATATGTCCAAGACTTACACCGTTGAAATTAAACACCAAGGTAAAATTCATACTTTGCAAGTTCCTGAAAATGAAACCATTTTATCTGTGGCTGATGCTGCTGGTTTAGAGTTACCTAGTTCTTGTCATGCAGGTGTTTGCACTACCTGTGCTGGTCAAATTACTGAGGGAACTGTAGACCAAACTGATGGTATGGGGGTTAGCCTAGAACTGCAAAAACAAGGTTATGCTTTACTGTGTGTTGCATATCCCCGTTCTGACGTAAAAGTGGAAACGGAAAAGGAAGAAATAGTTTATCAATTGCAATTTGGTAAAGACTAATTAAAAAATGAAGAATAAAGGCTAAAGGATGAAAATTTGATAGAAATTTCTATTTTAATACTTCATCCTTTAAGCTGATATCAGCTATTCTAGAAGGCACGAATCAAAAGGATAGGGCCAGAATGACTACCCATTTTATTACCGCAGAAATTGACCTCCAAGAAACTTCCACAGAGTTAGAGCAAGTAATTTCAGCAGAATTGCAAAAACAGGGTGAACCTTTACGTTGGGCAATTACCTCTGTAGATACAGAACAGCAAAAAGCTACTGTGGAAGCTGTTGTCACCAAAGTTAGTGCTGAGTCCTGAGTTATGAGTTCTGAGAGTTGGAAGTACTAGAGGAATCAAACAACTGTCTGGTAACTTAAGAATCGAAACTTCATAGTTCAAGAATTAATTTGAAACTCTTCTTCCTTCTTCTCACTCAGCACTTGAAATGAATCGTCCATATACTGCTATTTTAATTGTACCTACTGGCGTTGGAGCAGCAATTGGGGGTTATGCCGGAGATGCCTTACCAGTAGCAAAAGTTATAGCACAGGTTTGCGATCGCCTGATTACTCACCCCAACGTCCTTAACGGTGCAAGTTTATACTGGAACATCCCTAATGCCTTCTACGTTGAAGGTTATGGACTTGACAAATTTGCTGCTGGATGCTGGGGATTACGTCCTGTATATAGTAACAAAGTAGGTTTGCTACTTGATCGGGGTATAGAGCCAGAATTGCGGCTACGACACTTGCAAGCAGCAGATGCAGCAAGAGCAACTCTAGGCTTAACTCTGACAGATTATGTAATTACAGATACGCCATTAAATATAGAATTACGAACATCGCCATCGGGAGCGAGTTGGGGGACAATTGGTAACCCGGATAGTTTGTTAAGGGCGGCTGAGGTATTAATTAAGCAAGCTGGGGCTGAGGCGATCGCAGTTGTAGCCAGATTCCCCGATGATATGGATGAGGAAGCAGTGCAAAACTACCGCCACGGTAAAGGCGTTGATCCCTTAGCGGGTGCAGAAGCCGTCATTAGCCATTTGGTAGTACGCACTTTTCAAATACCTTGCGCCCATTCACCGGCTTTAGCAAGCGCACCCCCATATCCCGATTTATCTCCCCGTTCTGCCGCGGAAGAATTAGGCTATACTTTTTTACCAAGTGTGCTTGTCGGCTTAAGTCGCGCCCCACAATTTATTATAGAGAAAGGATCACTTACATCTTTACAAGGGGATATTTGGGTAGATCAAGTTGATGCTGCGATCGTACCTGCAACCGCTTGTGGTGGCAGCGCCATACTGAGCTTAAATCAGAGACGATGCCAAATCATCACTGTTGAGGAAAACACAACTCAAATTCAAGTTCCTGCCCAACCGTTACGGATCAAACCCATACAAGTAAATTCATATTTAGAAGCAGTCGGAGTATTGGTAGCACACAAAGCTGGCATCAATCCATCTGCACTCCGCCCTACATTAACTTCTTTACAGTCAATAGTCTAGAGTCAATATTTACCCCCATCTCTCCATCACCGAAAATAGCCGTGGTTGAACAACAAAAACAAGAGCCAGAAATTCCATACCTGTCACGCATCCAAGTGCTGGGGGCGATGGGAGCAACTGCTATCATTTTGTGGATAGTTGCCAAGCTGTGGTTGCGTTTTGGTGACTTTTCCATATTTTCTTGGCGCTGGTACGAAAGAGATTTGCTTTTTGGGGTGGGGTTGGGTTTAATCATCACCTTTTTGAGTGGCTTAACTTATCGCTTTTACCCTCCGTATCGCAAAAGTGCAGATTATTACCTGGAATTAGTACTTAAACCTTTAGCTTTGCCAGACATAATTTGGCTAGGGTTGCTACCAGGATTGAGTGAAGAATTATTATTTCGAGGTGTAATGCTTCCAGCCTTGGGATCAGATCATGTAGCTGTCATAGTATCAAGTTTGTGTTTTGGTGTCTTGCATCTAAGTGGTTCTCAACAATGGCCTTACGTGATTTGGGCAACTATCGTTGGGCTAATTCTAGGGTATAGCGCGTTGTTCACTGGCAACTTGTTAGTGCCGATTATTGCTCATATTATTACCAATTTGATTTCTAGCTATTTGTGGAAGTTGCGGCGTGGATGAAGGGGACTGAGGATTAGGAATTAGGGATTGGATGACAATCGAAAAATTAATTATTGTTGCTCAAAATCTTTCTTCTCCTCTGCGCCTGTGTGGTTGAATAACTAAAATCTTTTCTAGAAATCAGATGAGACTGCGATCGCAGCCCATATTGTTAAAAATTATCAAAATAATGCATCGCGCTTGCATCATTTGAGGAAGGCTGAGAAATTTGAAAAATACCGTCGTGATTTGCAAAATCCTAGCAGTATTTGGCTATCAAATACAACGAACAGGGGCCAGAGCCGCGATCGCCAGCTTATGGTCTGTTGATGATGGGGGGACGCAACATTTAATGGATGCTTTCTATAGCGCACTCCAAAAGCCTAACACCACCAAAGCCGAAGCCCTACAAGCAGCGCAAATAGCATTAATTACTGGAAATTACGAAGCTTTGAACCAAAAGCGGGGCATAGTATTAGACCCAATCCTCCAGAATAACCAACTAACAACAGCTAGCAATAACCTCAACCACCCCTACTATTGGGCCCCTTTCATTCTCATCGGTAATGGGTTGTGATCAATTTATACCTATGTCAATTGTGATCGCCGTTGTCCTGCTAGTGCGTTGAACACATCACCGCGGGCGTATGGGGTGATGCCACCATAACCAGCATCGAGCATAGCGCATTGGGAATTACCGCCAACATTGAGGTCAGACCAACCGCCAGGCGTTAAATCGATCACAATATAAAATCTCTAACTTGCTGTCAATACCGATTTGCCTAAAGACAGGCAGATAACATCATTTTGCGGTGTATGAATACGACTGCATAAAACATCCCGGTAGTGTCTTTCTAAAGGATTCTTTCTTAACAAACCAGGATTACCAGTAAGTTCTAAGCCAATCTCTACAGCGCGAATAGCGTTAGTTGTAGTTAGGTATTTAACAGTTTGTGCCTGTAATCCTACGGTAGGCTCGTACTCACCCCGATCAATGTCTTGCGCTAAACCATAAATCAGTCTCCGGCTAGCGAAAAGTAATGCTTCCATTTCACCTACAGCAGTTTGGAAGCGTGGTAAAGTCGCCAATGGCGCTCCGAGATTAGATGGTGTACGCTCATTGAGATATTTTATTAGCCAGTTTCGCGCACTGGTGGCAACTCCCAAGTACAAAGCACTTAGTGTCAAACTACCCCATGTAGCAGTCAGTGGGTCAACAGATGGTGCAGCAGATACAGGGCGAATATCGAGGGCATACTCTAGAGGAATTAATACATTTTCTAATATCAGGTCGTGGCTACCTGTAGCTCGCATTCCCAAGTGATCCCAAGTTTCAACAATTTGCAAACCAGGAAGGTCGTGGGGGACAAGAAAATTCCCAACTTGGGGTTCATCCTCTGTTGTCTGTGCCCAAACAATGAAGTAGCGTAGGATAGGGCTGCCTGTGGTGTACTGTTTATGACCTGTTAGCCGCCAACCATCATCTGTGCGATCGGCAATTGTGGCTGGTAATCCACCTCTAGCTGGTGTGCCTAACTCTGGTTCGACACGGGCAGCATTGATGAGAGCAATGCCTTCGACTGATTCACGGCACAGCCGCTTGTAAATGTCTGGATGCCATCGACGGTTGCGAGCAGCATGAGCATGTTGAAGATAGTGCATCGTCAATACTAAGGCAGTTGAGGCATCACCACGGGCTACCGCTTCTATTACTTGGCAAATAGTCGCTAGACCTAAACCCTCACCGCCCAATTCTTGCGGAATGGTGAGGCTTAACAGTCCCGCCTCGTGCAGAGCCGCAAAGTTCTCAAAGGGAAAAGAACCTTCCCGGTCGTGTGCAGCTGCACGAGTTGCAAAGTCCTTGGCAAGATTCTCAATTCGTTCAAAAAGATTCTGGAGACTTTCACAGCCTTTGTTTACCAAGGTTGCTGGTACTACCTCGTTCAACTTTGACATAGATGCTCCGATACTTTTTTTGCTGATATATTACTGTGCTGTTAACGGCAAGCAAATTGTAAAAGTTGCTCCATGACCTAAAATGCTACTAGCTGTGATGCTACCATGATGAGCTTCTACAATACGTTTAGCTAGCGCTAACCCTAGACCGCTACCACTACCTTTACGGGAGGGGTCTGTAGTATAAAATTGTTCAAAAATCCGCGGTAAATCGCTCTCGCTGATACCTGAGCCTTGATCTTGTATTTTCACAACTGCTTGTTTTCCGTCTTTGTACCCAGAAATTAAGACCTGAGAATTAGGTAATGAGTGCTTAATAGCGTTATCTAGCACATTTAGAAAAACCTGTAATAGCCGATCCGGATCGCCCTGTAGTGATAAGTCAGCTACATTGATTTTTACAGATATGCCAACACTTTGCATTCTAGGTTCTATCGCATTAACAGCACGTCCGACCAAATCGCACAATGAGAAAGTTTGCTGTTTTAGTTGGGTAATTCCTGCTTCTAAACGTCCTAGATCCAGCAAATCATGGATTAGTTGTGACAAGCGTGTAATTTCGTTTTCGATTGTTTGGCAGAAGCGAGCAAATAATTCTGGTTCTTCATAGGCTCCACTTTTGAGTGCTTCTACAGTTACCTGAACGTTGCTAATTGGCGTGCGGAGTTCATGAGAAACATTTGCCAAAAAAGCACGACGTTCTTGATCGAGTGAAGCCAGCCTTGTACTCATCCGGTTTAGCTCCCCCGCTAATTGATCTAACTCATTGTTTTGGTGAATAACAAGCTTGTCACCAAAATGACCTCTACCTAAATGAATTGCAAAGTTTCGCATTGTTTCAATCGGTTTGGAGAGACTGCGAGCAAGGCGAGCGCTAATCAGCGCGCATAGCACAATCACCAGCACTAGTGTTCCCAAAACACTCCAAATCACTCTGGCAAACTGACGCTGATACTGTTCCAAAGTGATGGACATTCTTAGGACACCTAGCATTTGACCGTTACGCGAAATTGCTTTAACAATGTAGAGGCGGTCTTCGTTTGATAAAACTCCTTTGGCGAATCCTTGTGCTGTATGCTTTTCCAGTCCTTCACGAATTCCAGCAACTTGATACCAGTCTTTAACCTGTTGGTCTAATTTGGGATCGGAAGTGGCCAGTAGACGAGCTTGTTGATCAAAAACACGAAGTGTCACTGATTGCGCTGAACCATACCGCTTCACTAGCAATTCTACCCGTTTAAGATCCTGTTCTTCTAAAGCATCGGCTACACTCTCGCTCAAAGCTGTCGTCCAGCTCTCCAAATCAGCTTGTCGTGTCCGGATGAAGTAGGTATGAAATGACCAAAGAATGTAGCCAGCCATGAGGGAAGTTCCCAAGGCGGTCAGCAATACGTAAGTAGCTAACAACCTGGCATATATAGAGTTGTAATTTATCCGAGGTAACCAGCCGATCATTTAGATTGCTCCCTAGAACGACTATGCAAAACTGCTTTTATGCTTGCTAGTAGTTCAGAGGTTTTGAATGGCTTAGTGATGTAATCATCCGCTCCTGCTTCTAATCCCCAAGCTTTATCAACATCTTGGTCTTTTGCGGTGAGCATGATGATAGGAACATCAGAAAATGCTCTAATTCGCCAACAAACTTCCATACCGCCAACCTCTGGTAGCATCAGATCGAGCACAATTATATCGGGTACTTGCTTGTGAAACTGTTTGATAGCACTATGCCCATCGGCAGCTGTTGTTACTGTATAGCCTTCTTTGTGTAGTGTGTAGGTAAGGCTTTCGCGGAGGGGTGCTTCATCATCCACGAGTAAAATGTGAGGCATCTTATATTTATTAATTTATCGTTCAAATCCCAATTTTAACCCACATTCTGCACTGAAATCAAAGCAGTAGGTGGTATTCGTAATAGGATGCTTCCAAAGAAGAGAGTACGCAAATAGTGCAAAATTAGTACCAATTCGTAATTAAAAGCCAGATTAAATCTGGCTTTTAAAATTTAATGTGTAGCTTTATTTTGGGAAATTTGTATAATACGCCTGCATTACGAACAAAGAGCCAGCAATGATAAAAAAATTTCACTTGAAGTATATCTTAATTTAAAAAATGACTATTAGACCCTGAATAGTTCAAAAGTTATGTTGAACAAAAATAGATAATAAGAAATAAAAATCTAGAGACATTTGGCAAGAAAGCCTCTAGATAAAGCTTGAGATTAAGTTATATGAATACAAACTATTCAGCAATCGTAGGAGAACGTAGATCTTCTACTAGTAGTTGAATTTCTGCTGGAGGGGGTGGGGTGAGGCGGGAAACCGCCAGAGTAACTACAAAGTTGATCAGCATACCCAAAGTGCCAATTCCTTCAGGAGAAACTCCAAAAAACCAAGGTTGCATACCTCCGAATTTGACACCAATAATATAGATGATGGTAAAAATTAAACCTGTTAACATCCCAGCGATCGCCCCTTGGGAATTGGTGCGCTTGTCAAAAATACCCAAGAAAATTACTGGAAAGAAGCTAGCAGCAGCTAAACCAAAGGCAAAAGCGACTACTTCACTTACAAATCCCGGTGGATTTACCCCGAAGTATCCGGCCAAGACAAGGGATAAGCCTACCATGACACGGCCAACAAACACTCGTTTTTGCTCTGAGGCACTGGAATCAACTATGCGGTAGTAAATATCGTGAGCAACAGAACTAGAAATTACCAGTAATAAACCAGATGCCGTAGACAAGGCTGCTGCCAACCCACCAGCTGCTACCAGGGCAATCACCCAAGGAGCTAGTTTAGCTATCTCTGGAGTAGAAAGCACAATAATATCTCGGTCAATCTTAATTTCGTTGGTGTCTTTATTCGGAGTTAGCTGGAGTCGCCCATCTTTATTTTTGTCCTCAAAGGCTAGCAGTCCAGTTTTTTCCCACTTGGCTGCCCAGTCTAGTTGCTGCACTTCTGCAATTGTATGATTGTGCAAAGAATCGATCAGGTTATAGCGGGCAAACATCGATAGAGCTGGAGCTGTGGTGTAGAGTATGGCAATAAATAAGAGTGCCCAGCCAGCAGAGAAACGAGCCGCACGTACACTAGGTACTGTGTAAAACCGGACGATAATATGGGGTAAACCAGCAGTCCCTACCATCAAGGCAATGGTGGTAAACAGTACATCCAGCATCGACTTGTTCACAAATGGCTGAGTATACTCTTGAAATCCAAGGTCAACTTGGATTTTATTGAGTTTGTCGGCTACATCACTGAAGGTAAATGCTAATTGGGGAAAGGGATTGCCAGTGAGCAACCAAGCGATCGCAATAGCTGGAATCAGGTAAGCAAAAATCAACACACAGTACTGCGCCACTTGCGTCCAGGTGATGCCTTTCATGCCTCCCAACACAGAAAAGAAGCCGACGATCACCATACCGATGATCACACCTGTATTGATGTCTACTTGTAAGAAGCGGCTAAAGACAATGCCCACACCGCGCATTTGCCCAGCAACGTAAGTGAGGGAAACGAAAATAGCTGCAACTACTGCCACCAAGCGAGCTACGTTGGAGTAATAGCGATCGCCTACGAAATCCGGCACTGTATACTTACCGAATTTCCGCAGGTAGGGAGCTAAAAGCAATGCCAACAGTACATAGCCTCCCGTCCAACCCATCAGATAAATTGAACCGTCATAGCCCAAAAAAGAAATCAACCCTGCCATGGAAATAAAAGAGGCGGCAGACATCCAGTCAGCAGCAGTAGCAGCTCCATTAGCTATTGAAGGTATTCCCTGACCAGCTACAAAGAAGTCTTTACTATTTTCAACTTTTGATTTCCAACCAATGTAAATATAAATCAGGAAGGAAAGTCCAACCAACAAAATAGTCCAAATTTCAACCGACACCTTTGATCCTCACTTCCTAATATTATGTTTGCGGTCTAACTTGTCCATTTGAAAAGCATAAATGAAAATTAATGCCACAAAAATCAAGATTGATCCTTGTTGCGCCATCCAAAAGCCAAAAGGAACCCCAAAAAATCGTATTGAGTTCAATGGTTGAACTAGCAAAATACTGAAAACAAGAGAAACAAGTGCCCAGACAATTAAAAGATTACGAATTAAAGCTGTATTAGCACGCCAATAAGATCTGCGCTGTTTTTCGTCCATTACCGTTGATTATAGGTGAATCAAAAAGTTGATTATAGGTGGATCAAAAAATAATATCAATAAGTCAGTATCCTCGTTTCAATTAGGTATATTCTTTTTAAGCTTTTCGTAAATCCTTAAATAAAAATGATTAGATGAATTTCAAATTTTATTAATATTTCTTGTATAAATAATTACTTTTGCGAAATTATTAATCAAGCAAATTATTCATAATAATTAAATAAAATTAGATTTTGTTATAAGTATTAACACGTACAAAAGTACCAAATCGATATGGACAATCCAGTAATTATTACATTGAAAGTAACAGATATGCGTAGTTACGCTGAATGCAGAATTTTGGCAACAAGATTACTGTGTTTAATCTGGAAGACTTTTTTTACCTTTCATCTGACCTATTCTGTATCATCGGGCAAGATGGTTGTTACCAGAAAGTAAATTCTGCATGGGAACAAGTTTTAGAATGGAAACCAGAAAACTTAATTGGGCATTCATGGTTGGAGTTAGTACATCCAGAGGATATTGCAATCACGCAGTTATCATCTGAACAACAGCTGCATTTAGAAAACCGTTATCTTCATAAAGATGGTAGTTATCGGTGGCTATCTTGGAGTTTATCAACCTCCCCGCAGGGACTCATTTATGCAGTAGGCAAAGACATCAGCCAGCAGCAGCAAAAAATTGAAGCACTTCGTACCGAAAGGACTAGCTTATATAATCTGCTAGATCAGTTACCAGCTTTTCTTTATCTCCAGCCTCAGAATTATGGAGTGGGGTTTTATAACCAACGCTTCCAGGAAATATTTGGAGATCCTACAGGTAAACGCTGTCACGAGGCGATCGCCGGATTAAAACAACCCTGTCCATCCTGTCCCACCTTCCGTGTTTTTGATACCAAAGCGCCTCAACTATGGGAATGGATAGATAGTAAATCAGACCGAGTATATCAAATTTATGATTATCCTTTCCAGGATATGAATGGTGAACCCTTGGTTGTGGAAATGGGTCTAGATATTACTGCTGTCAAAAAGGCAGAAGCAGCTTTGCGACAACGAGAGATTGAATTAACTCAAAAAAACCAACAACTTCAACAGACCCTTGATCAATTAACAAATACGCAAGCACAACTAATTCAAACTGAGAAGATGTCTTCTCTAGGACAGCTAGTAGCAGGTGTGGCTCACGAAATTAACAATCCTGTGAACTTCATCAACGGCAATATAATTCATGCTAAAGAATACATACAACAATTGCTAGAACTCTTGGAACTTTATCAAAAGCAATATCCCCAACCAACAGCAGCAATTGAAGAAGTAATAGAAAGTATCGATTTAGAGTTTCTCGTTGAGGACTTAAAGAAATTACTAGATTCCATGAAAATGGGAAGCGATCGCATCCGCAATATTGTGCTATCGTTACGCAATTTCTCTCGATTGGATGAAGCGGAAATGAAAGCAGTGGACATCCACAGTGGCATTGATAGTACACTAATGATTTTACAAAATCGCTTCACAAGCAAATCTGAACCTTCCCAAATTAAATTGTCGAAAGAGTATGGTCAACTACCTTTAATAGAATGCTATGTTGGTCAACTTAACCAAGTGTTTATGAACATTATCACCAATGCATTAGATGCTCTAGAAGAGTCGATGGTGAACGGCAAAATGGCTGAAAATCCGCAAATTACCATTCGCACGGAGTTACTCAATTCAGATTGGGTTGCTATTGAGATTGCTGATAATGGGCCGGGAATATCTGAAAAAGTGAAGCAGCGTTTATTCGACCCTTTCTTTACTACTAAACCAATTGGCAAGGGAACAGGATTAGGAATGTCAATTAGCTATCAGATTATTGCAGAAAAACATCAAGGAAAGTTGCAATGCATTTCATCATCGGGAAAAGGAGCAAAATTTATCATTGAAATTCCAATTCAACAAATCCATTAAACCTCTTGCAAAAGTCATTATTTGCGTGCTTTTCTTTGCGTCTTTGCAACGGCAGTCGCTCATGGGGGGGAACCCCCTACGTACCCGTCGCTGCCTCGCCTTTGCGCGAGACAAAAAAATATTTATGCAAGAGGTATATTGAATTATTAATTCGTAATTAAAGATAGGTGATAAACCCCAACTTAATTACGAATTTTTAATAGTGTATGGGCAAGCGTTTGTAGTTGGGCCTACCGTCGTAAACTCCGGGGATCAAGAGCATCTCTTAACCCATCCCCCAGTAAGTTAAAAGCCAACACAGTGAGGATAATCAGCACCGCTGGTGGCCAGATGAGCCAAGGTTGCAGTACCAAAATAGAAGCATTGCTTGCTAGAGAAAGCATATTACCCCAAGATGGGTCTGGTTGTTGAATTCCTAAGCCAATGAGACTCAGTACAGCTTCAGCGCTAATAAAGCTAGGAACCGCTAGGGTTGCAGAGATAATTACGTAGGTAGCTGTTTGTGGCAAAACGTGACGGAGAATAATATATAGTGGTTTACCACCCATTGCTCGTGCCGCTTGGACAAATTCTCGCTCCTTAATCGATAGCACTTGTCCTCGAATTACTCGTGCTAAACCTGCCCAGCTAATTACCGAAGTAATCACCACAATTAACAAAAAACGCTCAGTACTGCTTAACCCAGCTGGTAATACCGCTCCCAAGGTAACCAAAAGATAAATACTAGGAAAAGTCATGAGTACTTCTGCTACGCGCATGATGACGCTATCAGTCACACCACCAAAATAACCAGAAATCCCACCAATAAGTAAACCAAGGGGATAAGTGATGATGATGCCAAAAATACCGATAAACATACTAATGCGACCTCCATGCACCAAACGGCTGAATTGGTCGCGGCCTTGATCGTCAGTACCCAAGAGGTTGAATTTTGCCTCTCCAGTTGTGCCAAACAAATGCCAATTTAACGGTATACCGGGAAAAATGGTCACTTCATCCCACTGGGGTGGTAGTGGTAAACTCAGCTGCAAAAATCGGTACTCTGGGCCAGAGACAAATAAACGCAAAGGAGAGGGCTTTTTGAAATTTACTATGAGTTGGCGATCGCCTGTTTCTAAGTTTGTATCTCCCTGAGTCGTCGGATAAACATGAGGGCCAATGAACTGTCCTGAAGGAGAATTCCAGTAAACTTGAGTTGGTGGCAACAGCGAACCGTTTGGTTGTGAAGCATAAGGATCGTAAGGGGCAACGAAATCAGCAGCAATTACCGCTAAATAGAAAATTAATAGCAAAATCGCCCCAAATCGCGCCAAAGGATTCTTTTGAAGTCGTTGCCACCAATCCATAGTTCTGATGATTCGTCAAGGGTCAATAGTTATAGTCAAGGGTTGAGAGCCAATAGTCAACCCTTTAAAGAAATTTAAAATTCGTTTTGAAAAATTTGTTAGGTCGGGCTAACTTAACCTCATTTGCTACCAGTCATCAGGACGCAGTAACTTAACTTTTCGCAGAATTCAAAATTTTAGATTAAGAATTCTGAGTTAAAAACAATTAATTTGATTTATTTTATTTTAAATATATACTTACTAAGCACGTACTTGCTCTGCAAAATACCGCAGTTCTTCTTGTTTTTCATGTTCTACAACAAATACATTCGAGTAAAGATTAGCCAGAATTTGTTTTCCCTGCTGTGTCAGTGACAGATAACGCAGTGCATCTTTAACATACGGATACACACCATTCCAGTAAAATTTGGCGTAGTTCTTACGTAAATCGGCAGGGGTTTGATAGCCCAAAACTTTATTCATACCGGTTTCTTCAAACTCATAGAATAAAGAAGTAATTTTTTTCAAGTAACGCGGATCGCTTAATTGCCCAATTAAATCAGCAGCACGCACTAACCCAGCAAAATCATTTGTTTCTTGATGATCTTCAGCTGCAGGCACAGGAAACCGAGTCAATTCAATATTAGTTTTAATTACTTCAGCATCGATTAGTTTGTGTCCACCAAAACGTTCATCAATAAAAAGTTTTGCTCGATCAACATGATAGGGTATGAGACTGGCATCAGAAGCACCCACAGGCAGAGAAATCATTCTATCATTTTTACCTGTGGCATATAAGCCTTCCGCCTCTTTGTCTTGCCGACAAACTCCTTTAACATAGCCAATATCATGACAAACTAAGGAGATAATAAAATGCAACCAGTCATCACTAGAAACACCACCCTCTCGGATTTGTTTACCCCGTAAAATATCCTGTCCTACGAGGGTGACTAAAACAGTGTGTTCGACATTATGATATAGGGCGTCACTATTAGCAATATTTTCTAAGGCCATACTGCCAGCCCAAGCTATGATATCTTGATAATCATTCTTTAAGCCTCCATAGGTGCGGCGATAGCCTTCTCGAATTTGATTGACAAAAGCATCAATTAGAATTTCAGTAGCATTAAACATATTCGATTCTCATTTAGATCGTAATTAATTGATTGGTTATTGGAAAAATTGCCAAATCAGTGTCGTCTTTGCTTAAATTTACGACAATACAGATTTTGCCTTGGTAGCTCAGTTATATATTTCGTCGCTAGCCATCTTTATAGTTTTCCCACAGACTAGACTAACCTTTCATAAATATTCAAAAAAATTATGAAATGCATGGGGCAAATAATCACTTTGAATAGCAAGATACATTGCCATAAATTAGTTACATTAGTATGGATACGCCTTAGCCTCATGAGTGTTTCATATCTGTTCTTTAGTAGCGGTGTTTAGATACAAACATGGTTGTGACTTAAATAAGGCGATTATACTCAAGAATAATGTGGGATTAATATTTTCATAATTTAGCTGTAAATAGTCGAACAGGTGGTAGCCATTGAAGAAATTAATAAGGCTTTTCTTACTGAAGCCGTAAATCTTAGTTACTCCTGATCCGCAACAGGTAGCAGATTTGGGGATAACATTTCTGGCGTTTGCCATATACTGCCTCCTTAACCACCATCTGTAACCATGAAGCGAATTTAGCTAAATATAATCTCCTGATCGCCACATTCCGATTCGCGTGCAAATCAACCAGCAAGTGCGACATCTTATATCAAGTCCGGCTAATTAGTTATAATTGCCGAATTTATGCAGATGAGCAACAAAAACCCTTCTCCTCTGCTCGACGGCAGTTGCTCCTGGGGGAAACCCCCACAACGGAGTGGCTCCCCTGCGTACCCGTCACTGCCTCCTCTGCTGCCTTAATGATAAGTCTTTAACCGGACGTAATATTATTCCATCCCTTGTCAACTATCACAGTTGCCCTTTTATCTAGTAGCGCAATTCTGCCTACAGCCGAGCATGAAGTTATCAACACTGGCTGGCATCGGAACGCAAAAAATCTGCTTCTTAAATTCTGGCTTAGTAAACAGTGGTATAATAGTTACTGGTGGCTACTGCGGGTGTAGTTCAGTGGTAGAACGCTACCTTCCCAAGGTCGATGTCGTGGGTTCGAATCCCATCACCCGCTTTATGGTAAGGTTGTCAAAAATTTGCGATGCTCATCCCACGAAAAGAGACCTCAAACAAATTCACGTCCATGCTGCTATTTTAATGACAGCTTTAATGACAGCCCCCAACTTTCATGTTGATGCTCATGGAAGTTCTGATGGAGATGATATCACTTACCTCAATCAAAAATGCCTGACTTATTTCAAAGGCAAAGGTAATATTCCTAGCCATCGTTTGCAGAATATTCATTTCTTTCATATTGTAGACGAGCTTGACTATACTACCAAGCACCTGAGTGTTACCGTGACCCCACCAAGGCAGTATCGCTTCAGACTTGTTCTCGGTGAGGTTGGTCTTTTACGAATTATTAACGGGACAAACGGCTTTTGAGAATATTTTCCAAGTTTTTGACTGCGATGTATTTTCCTAGAGAAGCTATCCTTCTATCTATAACCAAACCTGCTGGTAGATCGGATGAATGGTTGCAGAAATTTTGTGCTTTTGCTCCTGAAGATTGATGTGCTTACTTTTTGAATAGCATCCAGCGGCTTAATTCACAATAAAGCGTAGGATATTCTTCAAGGAATTTTTATTTTTGATTAAAAGAGTAAAAAGTTTACCTGCTATGATACTTACCCAGTCTGATTTTTAGCTTCTTTCTTACCCAATCTGGTTGCTGTGCAAAAAAAAGATGTCATACCCCTTGACGAACCCAAAATAAGTTGTTATCTTAAATAAGTGCCAGGGCGAGAGACGCCGAGGCAACCGAACCGAGAAAAAAGAATACTTTGAAAGCTGAAGAAGAAACCAATCCTCGTCAAAGAAAATGGTTGTTTGGGGTTACCCAAAAACATAGACAAGATTGTACAGGATTCCGGAAAGTTAAATTTTCGGAGTGAAAAACTCGAAACAGAACAAAACGGAGAGTTTGATCCTGGCTCAGGATGAACGCTGGCGGTATGCTTAACACATGCAAGTCGAACGAAACCTTTCGGGGTTTAGTGG
>JAESGN010000164.1_pt1 | contig 147055 bp, 136 predicted proteins | sample 9269731 | NCBI WGS metagenome assembly JAESGN01 (sample SAMN15720683, study PRJNA650826) | algae metagenome | isolation source: Mojavia pulchra JT2-VF2 and co-occurring heterotrophs from desert soil | place: USA: Cadiz Valley, Joshua Tree National Park, CA | collected 1998-06-08
CCTCACAACTCACATAGCTGAACAAGGCCGCCGTCTGCCCATCCGCACCACGCATCCGCCGTCTCCCGCTAACAGGGACAGCGAATCACACCCGTCGTGACCAGCGCGACCGTTTTTCAGCAGCCTGTTAGAGCCAGAAGCTCGTACTCGCGAGCGAGGTCACGCTGGTGAGAGCGATTTCGAAATCCGCGACCGAATCGCCATTCACATCGCCCGAGAGGACGCCGTCGGCGAAACGGAGCTGACCGGCCGCGCCCGTGAAAATGCTGCCGGCCAGCCAGGTGAAGGCCTGGTCGCCATCCAGCAGGATATTGGCGTCCATCGGCCGGAGGTCGATGCCGTCCCGCGCCGCAGCACTGAAATCTGCCACGACGTCGCCATGGGCCTCGAGGGCCGAGCTGAAGACAAAGCGGTCCGCATCCAGCCCGCCCTCCAACCGGTCTGCTCCCAGCCCGCCGTTCAGCAGATCGCGGCCCGCACCGCCGTGCAGCGTGTCTGCGCCGCCCCCACCCAGGAGGACGTCGCCCCCCCCGGCCCCGCTGAGCAGATTGGCCCCCTCATTCCCCTCGATCCGGTCGGCCTGCGCACTGCCGGTGCCGTTGATGTCGGCCGTGCCCGAAAGGATGAGGCGCTCCACATGCGCCGTCAGCGTGTAGCTGATGGAGGACAAGACCCGGTCAGACCCCTCATCAGCCAGTTCCACGACGATGTCGCCGCCATTGTCCACATGGTAGGTGTCATCGCCGATGCCGCCCAGCATGCGGTCCGCGCCGAGGCCCCCGAGCAGCCCGTCATCGCCCGCCTGGCCCTCCAGCGTGTCGTTTCCGTCATCGCCGATGATTCGGTCATTGCCATCCTGGCCGCGGATCAGGTCGGCATAGTTGCTCCCGAGCAGCCGATCCGCCGCCATCGTGCCGGCGACGGCGTCATCATTCGCGATGACCCCCAGCAGCGCGGCCCCCGCGAGCGAGAGGCCGCTTGAGGGGTTGGAGAGCAGGATGCGGAAGGTCTCGTTCGCCTCCAGGGCGGTGTCGCCCTGCACATCGAGGGTGATGACCCGGCTGGTCTCGCCGGCGGCGAAGGTCAGGGTCCCGCTGGGCAGCACCCCGCCCACGAAATCCGCTCCATCCACCGGGGTTGTACCGGTGGCGCGCACCGCCCAGTTCACCGAAGCGGCCAGGCTTGTGTCGCCCTCGCGCGTCAGGAGGAAGCTGAAGGACGTGCTGCCGGCCTGGCCCTCGAGTACGGAGGGCGTGCCGGCGGGCTTCACCGAACTCACCTGGATCTGGCCGGTGGATTGGGTTTGCGGACCGAAGTCGCCCGGGAAGGTGCCCAATGGATGCCAGGCCAGCGTGACGCCCCCCTCGGGCCCCATGCTGGCGCTCGGGCTGATTTCGAGCCCGACAATGAAAGAGCTCGCGGTCGTGCCGCTCAGGAGTTGCGCCGCGCCCAGTGCCTGGCCGGCGGCGTCGAAGCGCTGCGCGAAGCTGCTCTGGGCCAGGATCAGCCCGCCGCCCGTGGGGCGGTCCTGGAGTTCCCATGTCAGGGTGAAGCCGCCATCCGGCCCGGCGGCGACATCAAGGCCGAGCACCGTGTCCTCCACGCCCCCCGCCGTGACGGAGGTGACGCCCCGCAGGTCGCCGGACGCATCGCGGCGCTCCACCATGATCTGGTTGGTGGAGGCGGTGGCGGGTCCGTTGATGCTGCCGACGATGCCGAGCGGATTCCAGGCCGTGACCGTTCCGCCATCCGCGCCCAGGCTGACGCTGGGGTTGCTGGAATGGGTGACGGTGAAGCTGCTGGCGTTGACGTTGGTGATGACTTGCGCGGGCGCCATGGCCGCCCCACTCGCATCGAAGCGCTGGGCATAGGCCGTCTGCGCGCGGAACCCGATGTCGCCCGGATTGCGGTCCAGGATTTCCCAGGCGAGGAGGAACCCGCCATCTGCCGCCGCCGCGACATCCAGGTTCAGCAACCGGTCCTCGGCCCCGGCCGCCGTGACCTCGGTGAAGCCGATCAGGCCGCCGGCGGCGTCGTTGCGCTGCACCGTGATCAGGTTGGCGGGGATGGCGGTCGGCCCGAAGGAGCCTGAGACGACCGTCAGGGCGTTCCACGCGATCGCGGAGCCGCCATGTGTGCCGACGCTGACGCTGGGGCTGCTGGCGGTGCGCAACTCGAAGTTCGAGGCCGTGACGCTGAACACCGTCTGTGCGGCGGAAACGGCCTGCCCATTCGCGTCGAAGCGCTGGGCCAGGCTGGTCTGCGCCAGGATCGGGCCACCGGCCACCGCGCGATCCTGGAACTCCCAGACCACGATGAAGCCGCCATCGCGCGTCTCGGCCACGTCGAGGTTGAGCAGCGTGTCTTCCGTGCCGAGTGCCATGAAGCTGGTGCTGCGTTCCAGCGCGGGACGCAGGCTCACCGCCGCATCATCGTTGCGGATGGTGCCCTGGGCCGCGGCCTCGCCCAGCGCGCCGTTGACCGGCGCGGAGAGGGTTACGCTGAAACCCTCATCGCCCTCGATCACGCTGTCACCACGGACGCTGACGGTGATCGTCTTGCTCGCCTCGCCCGCCGCGAAGCTGACCACGCCCGAGGGCAGCGCCGCGCCGGCGAAATCGCCCGCCGTCGCCGGGCTGCCGCCGCGGCCCGTGACCGCCCAATTGGCGCTGGACGCCTCGCCCAGCTCGCCCGTGCGGGTCACCGTGAAGGTGAAGGGTGTGCTGCCGCTGCGCCCCTCCGCCTTGTCGGCGGAAAGGGCGGCGATGGAGATCACCGTCGCGGGTGGCGCCACGTCGTCATTCTGGATGGTGCCCGTCGCGCTCGCGATGCCGAAGCTGGCACCGGTGGGCGCCGCGAGGGTGAGGGTGAAGCTCTCATCCAGCTCGACGCTGGTGTCGCCCGCGACCTCGATGGTGATGGTCTTGCTCGTCTCGCCGTTCGCGAAGCTCACGGTGCCGCTGGGCAGCGCGCCGCCCACGAAATCGGCGGCATTGGCGCTGGCCGAGGTGATGGCCCAATTCGCGCTCGCCGCCGTGGTTGTCACACCGCTGCGGGTCACGGTGAAGCTGAAGGCCGTGCTGCCGGAATTCCCCTCCGCCTGTGAGACCGGGCCCGGGTCGAGGCTGAGGACGGTGGCGGCGTCGTCATTCCGGATCGCGAAACTGTTCGCGAACGCGGCGGGCAAGGTGACGCCGCTGCTGGGCGCGGAGAGCTGGACCGAGAAATACTCCTCTGCTTCCACCTGCGTGTCGCCCTGGATCTGCACCGTGACGATCTTGGACGTCTCTCCCGTGCCGAAGCTCACAATGCCGCTCGGCAACGTGCCGCCGACGAAATCCGCGCCATTGGCGCTGGGCAGGAAGGAGCCCGCTGGAGCACCAAGCACACTCCAGGTGGCGGAGACGGTGCCGGTCAGGTCACCGCTGCGGGTGACCACGAAGCTCACTTCCGTGGTGCCGGCATTGCCCTCGTTGACAACACCCAGGCTCGCGAAGGTGCTGGTCGGAAAGGCGCGGCTGGCCCCGATCGCCAGGAAGGCGCCGTCATCGTTGGGAATGGCGAGGCTTCCCGGCGCGCTCACCACCGCCACGCTGTTGTCCGGTGAGTTCAGCGCCAGCCCGAAGGACTCGGCGACTTCCACTTCGGTGTCACCGCTGATGCTCACGGTGATGGTCTTCGTGATTTCGCCGGCCGCGAAGCTGACAATCCCCGAAGGCAGGGCCCCCCCGACGAAATCCGAGCCCGTCGCCCAGCCGCTGATTCCCATCCCGGCCATGCTGCTCACGGCCCAGTTGGCGCTCACGGCCGTCGTCGGGTCCCCGGTGCGGGTGACGGTGAAGGTGACGTTGGTGGCCCCTGAATTGCCCTCCGTGATCGCGCTGGTGGGCCCGCCGAGGGTGAGCGTCGTCGGGCCGTCATCATTCACGATCAGACCGCTGCCGCTGGCCGTCAGCACCACCGCCCCGGTCGAGGGGTTGCTGAGCGTCAGGGTAAAGGTCTCGGTCGGCTCGGTCGTGGTGTCCGCCAGGGTCTCGATGCGGATCACCTGGCTGGTCTGGCCAGCGGCGAAACTCACCGTGCCGCTCGGCAGCGCCCCGCCCACGAAATCCGCGGCGTTGGCGTTGGCGGACATGAAGCCGAAGCTGCTGGTGGACACCGTCCAGCTCGCACTGGCCTCGATGCTCGTGTCGCCGCTGCGCGTGATGATGAGGTCCACGCCGCCATTCGTGGCGTTGCCCTCGTAGCCGAACGCCGAAGTGGAGGCGACGGACAGGATCGCGCCATCATCATTCACGATGGTGGCGACCGCCGTTGGAGCGAACTGGGTCAGGAAGACCGTGCCGACCGGTGCCGAAAGCGAGACGGTGAAATTCTCGTTGCTCTCGACCTGCGTGTCGCCCGCGACATCAATCTCGATGGTCTTGCTGCTCTCCCCCACGGCGAAGGTGACGAAGCCCGAGGGCAGGGCACCGCCCACGAAATCCGCCGCATTGGCCTGGCCCGAGACCGCCCAGCGCGCCTCCGCCGTGCCAGAGGTATCGCCGCCGCGCAGCACGGTGAAGACCGCCCGGCTGGCGCCGCTATTCCCTTCCGTGATGAGGGTCGTGGCGGGAGCGAAGGAGATCGTGCTCGACATGGAACTGCCTCGATGGACTGCGACGACCGGCCAGGAACGGTGACGCCCAACGGCCTCTGTCTCCGCATCTGAGCGCGGATTTACTTTTTGTCAAATTGTATGAATTGGAACAATATGTTCTGAATCTGGAACATTCGGACCCGGGGCGGACGTGGCTATTCCTCGGCCTTTGCCTCGGGCCTTCCATGCCGCATGCGCCCGCGCGAAAGCTCGGCCACCACGCCATGCAGGGTGCGGACCTCCTGCTCGGTGATTTCCCCGCGTGTGAACCAGTGGCGCAGGTTGCGCACCATGCCCTCGCGCTTGGGCGCGTTGCGCAGGAAGCCGCAGGCATCGAGCTCGCTGATCAGGTGGCCCATGAAATTCTCGAGACTGCCCTTGGTGGCGACCTCGGTCTTGTGCGTCTGCAATTGCCGCGGCGGCGTGGCATCGGCGGCCACCCACCATTCATAGGCCAGCACCATCACCGCCTGGGCGAGGTTGAGTGAGCTGAACTCCGGGCTGAGCGGATAGCGCACCAGCGTATCCGCCCGCGCCAGATCCTCGGCTTCCAGCCCCGCGCGCTCGGGGCCGAACAGCACGGCGACCCGCATCCCGCGCGCGTTGATGTCGCGCAGCTCGGCCGCACCCGCGCGCGCCGTCATGACGGGGATCACCACATGGCGCGGGCGCGGGCAGGTGGCCAGAACGCGATGGCAATCGGCCAGCGCCGCATCCACCGTGGGGAAGAGCTGCGCCGCATCCAGGATGCGGTCGGCGCCCGAGGCCGCGGCCCAGGCGCGCGGATGCGGCCAGGTGTCGCGGGGTGCCACGAGGCGCAGATGGAACAGCCCGCCATTGGCCATGGCGCGCGCGGTCGTGCCGATGTTTTCGGCCAGCTGCGGGCGCACGAGCACCACGATGGGCGTCTCGCCCTCGGGGGCGACGAGCGGTGCGGCGCCCTCTTCCCTCATCTGGGCGGAAGCCGCGCGAGGATGGCCCGCATCTGCGCGATTTCGGTCTGCTGGGCAGCGATGATGGCTTCGGCCAGGCGCCTCACCTCGGGGTCGGTGCCGTGGCGCAGCACGATGCGGGCCATTTCGATCGCGCCCTCATGGTGCGGGATCATGCCGGCGACGAAGTCGCGATCGGCATTGCCGCTGTAGCGGATCTCCATGGCGCGGTGCATGGCGGTGTTGGCCGCGCGGAATTCGCGCGTGCTGGCGGGCTCGCCGCGTGCGGCCGGCGCGCCATGGCCGGCATGCGGCGACTGCGCCAGCGCGGCGGAGGGAGCGACAGCGGCGGCGATCAGGGCGGTGCGGCGGTTCATGGCGTGTCTCCCGTGTGAGGGAGACAGGCTCCGCCTTGCCATGAGGTGAGGGTCAAGCGCGCTTCCATGTCGTGCCGCCTGCGCTGTCCTCCAGCACCACGCCCTGCGCGAGGAGCTCCGCCCGGATGCGGTCCGCCTCGCCCCAGTTCTTCGCGGCCCGCGCCGCCAGCCGCGCGGCGATGGCGGCCTCGATGGCGCTCGCATCATCGCCGCCTTGCAGCCAGGCGCGCGGTTCGCCCTGCGCGAGGCCCAGCACGGCGGCCGCCTCGCGGAAGGCGGCAGCGGCCTGGCCGGGAATGGGCGCCCAGGTCTTGCCGATGCGGGACAGCATGGCGGCGGCGGAACCGCCCACCGTGGCACTGTTCTCCAGCGTGCGGAGATCCCGCAGCCGGGCCAGCGCCAGCGGCGTGTTCAGGTCATCGGCGAGGGGCTCGAGCGCCCATTCCGCCATCTCGGTGATGAGGGCCGCTTCGCTGACGTCGGGCGCGCGGCCGAGCATCGCGTAGCTGTCATCCAGCTCGGCCTTGGCCTCCGCAAGCCCGGACTGGGTGTAGTCCAGCGCGGAGCGGTAATGCGTGCGCAGCAGCAGCATCCGGAACGCCTCGCCGGCCCAGGGGCCCTGCGCCAGGATATCCTGCACGGTGAGGAAATTGCCGAGGCTCTTCGACATCTTCTCGCCATCCACCAGCAGCATGCCGTTGTGCAGCCAGGTGTGGGCCATGAAGGGCGTGCCGAAGGCGGCGCGGCTTTGCGCCACTTCGTTTTCGTGATGCGGGAAGAGCAGGTCGGCGCCGCCGCCATGAATGTCGAACTGCTCGCCCAGATGCCGCCAGGACATGGCCGAGCACTCGATATGCCAGCCCGGCCGGCCCCGGCCCCAGGGGGATTCCCAGCCGGGCGTCTCGTCATCCGAGGGCTTCCACAGCACGAAATCGCCAGCGTCGCGCTTATAGGGCGCGACATCCACGCGCGCGCCGGCCAGCAACTCATCCTGGTTGCGGCCCGAGAGCTTGCCGTAGTCGGCGAAGCTGCCGACGCTGAACAGCACATGGCCTTCCGCCGCATAGGCGTGGCCGTTCGCGATCAGCTTTTCGGTGAGTGCGATCATCTCGGCGATGTGGCCGGTGGCCGTCGGCTCCACATCGGGCGGCAGGCTGCCCAACGCCGCCATGTCGCGGTGGAAATCGGCGGTGGTGCGGGCGGTGATGGCGGAGATCGGCTCGCCCGACTCGCGGGCGCGGGCGTTGATCTTGTCATCCACGTCGGTGATGTTCCGCGCATAGGTCACGCGCGGATAGATCCGCCGCAGCAGCCGCGCCAGCACGTCGAACACCACCACCGGCCGCGCATTGCCGAGATGCGCGAGGTCATAGACCGTGGGGCCGCAGACATAGAGCCGCACATGCGCGGGATCGAGCGGGCGGAACTCCTCCTCGCGGCGCGTCAGGCTGTTGTGGAAGCGGAGAATGGGCTGGGTCATGGAAGCTGGTCCGTCGGGCCAAGAGAAAGGGAGCGCGCCCGGAAAGGGCGCGCGGGGCCGTCAGCAGCAGCGACAGGACTTGACCATGCCCGCTTATAGGCGCGCGGGGCGGCCCGCTTCAAGCCCGCCCTGCTTAGGCCCGCAACCGCGCCGCGGCCCTGGTGCGGCCGATCAGCGGCAGCAAGGTCTTGAGGTCCGGGCCGTGATCCTCGCCCGTCAAAGCCAGGCGCAGCGGCATGAAGAGCGCCTTGCCCTTGCGCCCGGTGGCGGCCTTGATCGCCTCGGTCCAGGCGGGCCAGGTGGTGCCGTCATAGGGCTCGGCCGGCAGCAGGCTGAGTGCCACGGCGAGGAATTCGGCCTCCGCCGGCTGCTCGATGGGGGCGATATGGCCATGCACCACATCCCACCAATGCTTCACCTCGGGCAGGCGGTCCAGGTTCTCGCGCACGGCTTCCCAGAAGGCGGCATCGGCGCCCTCGGGCAGCTTGGGCTGGGCTTCCTCGAAGCTCATGCCGTGCAGCAGCTTGCGGTTCAGCGCCAGCAATTGCCGCGGGTCGAAGCGCGGCGAGGAGTGGGAGACGCTCATCAGGTCGAAGGCCGGCAGAAGCTGCGCCGGCGTGCCGGGAAACGGGTCGTGCGAGGTGCCGAGGGCGGCGAGATACCCCGTGATGGAAGCCGCCTCCACCCCATCCCGCCGGAGCTGCCTGAGCGAGAGCGAGCCGATGCGCTTGGAGAGCGGCCCGCCATCCGCATCGGTCAGCAGCGGCAGATGGGCGAAATGCAGCGCATCCATCTTGCCGCCCAAGGCGCGCCAGATGTCCAGCTGCACGCCGGTGTTGGTCACGTGATCCTCGCCGCGCACCACATGGGTCACGCCGGTCTCCAGGTCATCCACCACGGAGGTGAAGGTGTAGAGCGGCGAGCCATCGGCCCGCACCAGCACTGGATCACTGATCGCGGAGAGCTTCACCGAGCGCGGGCCCAGCACGCCATCCACCCAATCCACGCTGCCCCCCCCGGAAGCCGCGAGCTTGAAGCGCCAATAGGGCTGCTTCCCGTTCTCCAGCGCGCGGGCATACTGCTCCTCCGTCATCTTCAGCGCCGCGCGGTCATAAAGCGGCGGGCGACCCTGCTTCAGGCGAAGTTCGCGCTTGTAGGACAGCTCCTCCTCGCTCTCGAAGCAGGGGTAGAGGTGGCCGCTTTTCTTCAGCCGCTCGGCGGCGGCGGCATAGGCGGGGAGGCGGTCGGACTGGCGGAACATGCTGTCCCACTCCAGGCCGAGCCAGCGCAGGTCCTCCTCGATCGCGGTGACATATTCGGCCTTGCTGCGGCCGGTGTCCGTGTCATCCAGGCGCAGCACGAGTTCGCCGCCGGACTTGCGGGCGAACAGCCAATTGGCCAGCGCGATGCGGGCATTGCCCACATGCAGGTGCCCCGTGGGCGATGGCGCAAAACGAAGTTTGATGGTCATGATTTTAAGCCCTCAGCTGCGTCACGCCGAAGGCGTGCCTCCGGCACGACGCGCCGGCTCCGCCGGCATGGCTTCGCGCCGCAGCGGTTGTTCTGGTTGTACGCGCGGTCTGGGCGCGCCGGCCGCTGTGCGGCCGGATGGTCTTGGAGGCATTCAAGGGCGGGGCGCCTGGTCAGGCGTCATTCCTCATCGCCCTCGTCTTCCTCATCCTCTTCGAGCCGGCGCGGATCGATGATGCGCCAGTTCCGCGCTTCGCGATCGCGCGGGGGGGCGGCTGCGAAGCTCGGCAGGTCGTTGGCGCTTTGCCAGGCGCCCTCCGGCACGCCCTCCACCACCGCATCCTCGCCGAAGGCGAACCAGGCGGCGGTGACATCGGCGGCCGAGGCGCGCGGCACGCGGCAGCGCTCCACGCTGTCCCGCACATAGCGCTTCGCGAATTCATTGGCATGGGCGAGCGAGGTGAAGCCGCGCACCACCTCGGCGGGTTCCGCGCGGTCCGGGTCCGAGAGGTCCATGATGCGGACCTCCAGCCCCTCCGGGGCCGCCAGCAGGCTCTCGCTCACGAGATCAGCCCCGTGAAGCCGTTGGTGATGGGGTAGCGGCGGTCCCGCCCGAAGGCGCGCTGGCCGATCTTCACGCCGGGCGGGGCCTGGCGGCGCTTGTATTCGGCGCGGTCCAGCATGCGCCAGACGCGCAGGATCAGCGCACGCTCGAAGCCCTTCGCCACCAGATCATCCACGCTGAGCTCCTGCTCGACCAGGCCGTTCAGGATGGCGTCCAGCACCTCATAGGGCGGCAGCGTGTCCTGGTCCTTCTGGTCGGGCTTGAGCTCGGCCGAGGGCGGCTTGGTGATCACGCGTTCCGGCATCACGGCGCCATCGGGACCGAGCGCACCGGCCGGCGTGTTCGCGTTGCGCCAGCGGCAGACCTCGAAGACATCGGTCTTGTAGACATCCTTCAGCACCGAATAGCCGCCGCACATGTCGCCATAGATGGTGGCGTAGCCTGTGCTCATCTCGCTCTTGTTGCCGGTGGTCAGCAGCATGTTGCCGAACTTGTTCGAAAGCGCCATGAGCGTGACGCCGCGAATGCGCGACTGGAGGTTTTCCTCGGTGATATCGGGCGCGCGATTGCCGAAGGCCGGCGCCAGCATCGCCTCATAGGCCGCCATGGCCGGCCCGATGGGGATGGTGTCGTAATGGATGCCGAGCAGCCGCGCGCATTCGGCGGCATCCTCGAGGCTCTCCTGGCTGGTATAGGGCGAGGGCATCATGACGGCGCGCACCCGCTCCGGCCCCAGCGCATCGGCGGCGACGGCGGCCGAAATCGCGGAATCGATGCCGCCCGAAAGCCCCAGCACGATGCCGGGGAAGCGGTTCTTCTCCACATAGTCGCGCAGGCCCAGCATCATCGCGTGGTAGATCTGCGCGGGCCGGCTCAGCGGCTTGGCCAGTTCCTGCGCCGCGCAGACCCAGACATCGCCGGGCTTTTCCCAATCCGTCAGGATCAGCGTCTCGGTGAAGCTCGGCGCGCGCACGGCCAACTTGCGGTCGGCATTCAGCACGAAGCTGGCGCCGTCAAACACCAACTCATCCTGGCCGCAATTCTGGTTGAGGAAGACGAAGGGCAGGCCGGTCTCCACCACGCGCGCCACGGCCAGGTCAATCCGCGCCTCCGCCTTTTCCACCTCGAAGGGCGAGCCGTTGATGGAGAGCAGGATCTCGGCGCCGCTCTCGCTCAGCGTCTCGGAGACGGCGGGGAACCACCAATCCTCGCAGATCATCAGCCCGATGCGGATGCCGCGGAACACCACGGGGCCGGGGGCGGGCCCGGCGTCAAACACGCGCTTGTCGTCAAAGACCCCGTAATTGGGCAGCTCATGCTTGGCCCGGCGCGTCACGATCTTCCCGCCATCCAGCAGGAAGGCCGCGTTGTAGAGCTTGCCCCCCTCCAGCCATGGCCCGCCGACGATCAGCCCCGGCCCGCCATCCGCCGTCTCGGCGGCCAGGGCCGCGATCTCGGCGTCGCACATGGCCTGGAAGGCGGGTTTCAGCACCAGATCCTCGGGCGGGTAGCCGGCGATGCTGAATTCCGGCGTCACCAGCAGGTCGGCGCCGGCGGCGGCCGCCTCGGCACGGAGCGCGCGGATCTTGGCGGCATTGGCGCGCAATTCCCCCTCATGCGGGTTCATCTGCGCGAGGGCGATGCGGAGGCGTTTCGTCATCCTGTGGAAGTAGGCGCGCGGGCCGGCAGGGTCAACGCGCGCGGGCCGGGCCGGTGACGGTGACGGCGCAGGAGACCATGCAATACGCGGCGCGCTTCGACCCGCAGCCCTTCCACACCGACCCCGTGGCGGCGGCCGATCATCCGCTCTTCCCGGGGCCTCGCCGCCAGCGGCTGGCACTCGTCGTCCGCGCCATCGGGCATCTGGCGGGCGGCGTGGTCGGCGCGGGGGGTGAATTGCAATGGCCGCGCCCGACCCGCCCGGGCGATGAACTGCGCGTCGAGACCGAGGTGCTGGAGGTGATCCCCTCCCGCTCGCGGCCCGCTCGCGGCTCGGCCATGGTGCGGATCACCACGCTGAACCAGGCGGGCGAGGCGGTGCAGGTCTTCACGCCGCGCATGGCGGTGCCCCGCCGCCCTTCCTGATCGTGGCCGGAGCGCCTATGTCACGGGCTGCTTCGAGGGGTGTTCCATGGCGTATGATTTCGATCTCTTCGTGATCGGCGGCGGCTCGGGCGGGGTGCGGATGGCCCGCATCGCGGCCGGCCATGGCGCACGCGTGGGCGTGGCGGAGGAGCGCTTCTGGGGGGGCACCTGCGTCAATGTCGGCTGCGTTCCGAAGAAGATCATGGTCAACGCCGCCGAATACGGCATGTGGGCCGAGGATGCCGCCGCCTTCGGCTGGCACATCAAGAATCACGGGCATGACTGGGGCAAGCTCGCCGCCGCGCGCGATGCCGAGGTGACGCGGCTCTCCGGCATCTATGGCCGCATGCTGGCGGGTGCCGGGGTCACCACCTTTGACGCGCGGGCCACCTTCCTGGACGCGCACACGCTGGATGTCGGCGGCAAGGCCGTGACCGCCGAGCGCATCGTCGTCGCCACCGGTGGGCGGATCACGAAGCTCGACATTCCCGGCGCTGAGCTGGGCCTCGTCTCCGATGACCTGTTTACGCTGAAGGCGCTGCCGAAGCGGGTCGCGGTGATCGGCGGCGGCTATATCGGCCTGGAATTCGCCGGCCTTCTGCGTGGCCTGGGCGCCGAGGTGGATGTCTTCTACCGCGCCGAATTGCCGCTGCGCGGCTTCGACGGAGACCTGCGCACCGCCGTGGTGGAGGCCATGGTGGCGCAGGGCATCGGCATGAATTCCGGCGTGATGCCGACCCGCATCACCCAGATGGAAGACCACCTGATGGTCTCGCTCACCAGCAACTTCATGCGCGAGGTGGATGCGGTCTTCTTCTGCACCGGCCGGGCACCCAAGACGCCGGGTCTCGGCCTCGAGCGGGCGGGGGTGACCACCGGCAAGGATGGCGTGATCCCGGTGGATGCCGAGCACGCGACCAATATCCCCCACATCTACGCCATCGGCGACGTGACGGACCGGCTGAACCTGACGCCGATGGCCACCGCCGTCGGCCATGCGCTCGCCGATACGCTCTATGGCAACAACCCCCGCCGGGCCAGCTATGAGAATGTGGCGACCGCGGTCTTCACCTCGCCCCCCATCGGCACGGTCGGCCTTTCCGAGGAGGAGGCCATGAAGCACGGGCCGGTGGACATCTACCTCACGCGCTTCACCCCCATGCGCCACACGCTGAGCAAGCGCGAGGGCCGCAAGACGCTGATGAAGCTGGTGGTGGACCAGAAGACGCAGCGCATCCTCGGCGCCCATATGCTGGGCGAGGACGCGGCCGAGATCATGCAGGGCATCGGCATCGCGGTGGTGATGGGCGCGACGAAGCAGGATTTCGACCGGACCATCGGCATCCACCCCACGGCCGCCGAGGAATTCGTGACGCTCCGGACCCGGACCCGGGTGGTCGGGGTGCCCGAAGAACAGCCCTGGTAGCCTTTCTGCGTCGGCTGATTTAGGCTGGCCGGAACACGATTTCTTGGGAGTTCGCAGCCATGGCGCGTGATTGGCGCCCCTCTTCCTGGCGGCAGATGCCGATCCGGCAGGTGCCTGAATATCTGGATCCCGCGGCGCTGGCCGCGATGGAAGCCAAGGTCGCGAGCTTTCCGCCCCTCGTTTTTGCAGGCGAGTGCGAGCGACTCAAGGCCGCGCTCGCCGAAGCTTCCGAAGGCCGGGCCTTTGTCCTCCAGGGGGGCGACTGCGCCGAAAGCTTCGCGGATTTCAACGCGAACACCATCCGCGACACCTTCAAGGTGCTGCTGCAGATGGCCGTGGTCCTGACCTTCGGCGCCGGCATGCCGGTGGTGAAGCTGGGCCGCATGGCCGGCCAATTCGCCAAGCCGCGCAGCAGCGACGTCGAGAAGATTGACGACGTGACCCTCCCCTCCTATCGCGGGGACATCATCAATGGCGCGGAGTTCACCTCCAAGGCGCGGGTGCCCGATCCGCAGCGGATGGAATTCGCCTATCTCCAATCGGCCGCGACGCTGAACCTGCTGCGCGCCTTCGCCACCGGCGGCTTCGCCGACCTGCACCAGGTGCATCGCTGGAACCTCGATTTCGTGGCGCGCAGCCCGCTGGCCGCGCAATATGAGGGCCTGGCCGCCCGCATTGATGAGACGCTGCGCTTCATGGCCGCCTGCGGCATGAACAGCGACAATGCGCCGCAAATCCGCGAGACGGCTTTCTACACCAGCCATGAATCGCTGCTGCTGCCCTATGAGGAAGCGCTGACGCGCGAGAGCAGCACGCATCTGCGCACCTATGCCTGCTCGGCCCATTTCCTCTGGATCGGCGACCGCACGCGCCAGCCGGATGGCGCGCATGTGGAGTTCCTCCGCGGTGTCGCGAACCCGATCGGCATGAAGGTCGGCCCCAGCATGGATGCGGGCGAATTGCTGCGCCTCACCGAGATCCTGAACCCCAGGAACGAGGCCGGGCGCCTGACGCTGATCGCCCGCATGGGCGCCGACAAGGTGGAGGCCAAGCTCGCCCCCCTCGTGCGCGCGGTGACCGAGGCCGGCCGCAAGGTGGTCTGGCTGAGCGACCCGATGCACGGCAACACCACCACGCAGGGCGGCTACAAGACCCGCAACTTCGACGCCATCCTGAACGAGGTGAAGGGCTTCTTCGACGTGATGTCGGCCGAAGGCGCACTCGCCGGCGGCGTGCATGTCGAGATGACCGGCCGCAACGTCACGGAATGCATCGGCGGCGCGCAGAAGCTGACGGCGGCCGATCTCGGCGAGAACTACGCCACCTTCTGCGACCCGCGCCTCAATGCCGAGCAGTCGCTGGAGCTCGCCTTCCTCATCGCGGAGGAGTTGAAGGCGCATCGGGCGCGTCCGGAACGCGAGCTGGTCCGCGCCGCGCAATGAGCGAAAGATCCCCGCTGGACCGTGAGATCACGGCCCGGACGGACAGCTACTTCAACCGCACGCGGCGCATCGTCGAGAGATTCGGCGATGTGCACGTCACCTATGCGGTGTTCCTCCGCCGCCCGGTGATCTCGGCGCCGCGGATCGCCGTGCAATGGCTGGAGAGGGTGGCGCGGGAACGCGGCACGCCCTTCGAGATCGAGGTGAAATACCCCGAGGGCGCCTGGGTCGGCGCGGGTGACCCGCTGCTCTACCTCAGTGGCTCCTTCGCGGCGCTGGCCGATCTCGAGACGCTCTACCTGCAGAAGCTGGGGCCCGCCTGCGTGGCCGCCCACAACGCCTACCAGATGAGCCTGGAGATGCCGAAGGCCGCCTTCCTGGCCATGGAGGCGCGGCACTGCGCCGGCTTCGAGATGCAGGAAATGATGGCCTATGCCGCCTCGGTCGGCAGTGCGGCGGCGCGGCTGGAGGGGGCCACGGGCTTCGTCGGCACCGCGACCGACAGCACGGCCCATTGGTTCGGCGAGGCGGCAGGGCGCGGCACCATGCCGCATGCGCTGATCGGCTATGCCGGCTCCACGCTGCGTGCCGCCGAGATGTTCCACGAGACCTATCCGGCAGACGGGCTGACCGTGCTGGTGGATTATTTCGGCCAGGAGGTGACGGATGCGCTGGCCGTCTGCCACCGCTTCGCTGACCTCGCCGCGGCGGGCCGCATGGCCGTGCGCCTCGACACCCATGGCGGGCGTTTCCTGGAAGGGCTCGACCCGGCCGAGAGCTATGCGGTGCTGGAACGCCACGCGCCCAATGCCATCCGGCGCTATCGCAGCGATTCCGAATTGCGCCACCTGGTCGGCACCGGGGTCTCGGCCGCCGCCGTCTGGCGCGTGCGTGAGGCGCTGGATGCGGCGGGCTTTTCCAAGGTGCGCCTCGTCGCCTCCTCCGGCTTCAGCGTGGGCAAGTGCCGCGTGATGAACGAGGCGCATGCGCCGGTGGATGTGGTGGGCACGGGCAGCTTCATCCCGGATATCTGGAGCGAGACCTACGCGACGGCCGACATCGTCGAATATGGCGGCACGCCGCGCGTGAAGGTCGGGCGCGAGTTCCTGCTGCGGCAGGAGGGGCGGCGGCGGAACGGCCACGGCGCTTGAGCGAACGGCGCATCGGGCTGCTCTGCGCCTTCGGCGTCCTCTTCATCTGGACCGGCTTCCAGCTCATGTCGCGCTTCCTGGCGACGCAATCCGTCACCGCCTGGGACGTGGCGGCGCTGCGCTACAGCGGCGCCTTCCTGACGGCCCTGCCCTTCCTGATCTGGCGCGGGCCGCCGCGGATTCCCGTGCCGCAGGCGCTGGCGCTGGCGGCGACCGCGGGTTTCGGCTTCGCCCTCGGCGCCTATGGCGGCTTCCAGTTCGCCCCTGCCGCGCATGGCGCGGTGATCATGGCGGGGCTGCTGCCCTTCATCATCGCCGCCGCCTGGTGGGTGGCCTTCGGCGAGGCCTGGGGGGCGCGGCGGGTGCTTTCCTTGCTTCTGGTGGCACTCGGCATCGCGCTGCTGGCGCGGGACACCTTCGGCGACCATCCGGGCGCCTGGCGGGGCGATCTGCTCTTCGTCTTCGCCGTGCTCTGCTGGGCGGCCTACACCTACCTCATCCGCAAATGGCGGATCGGCGCGGTGGATGCGACGCTTGCGGTGGCCCTTTATGCGGCACCCATCTTCCTGCCGATCTGGTGGCTGGTCCTGCCCTCGCGCATCGGGGAATTGTCGCTCGGCATGGCGGTGTTTCAGATGGCCTGGCATGGGACGCTTTCGGTGATGGTGGCGGGCATCCTCTTCACCCGGGCCGTGGTGCTGCTGGGCGGGCCGCAGACCTCGGCCATCACGGCAGCGGTGCCGGCCCTGGTGGCACTGGGCGCCTGGCTGCTGCTGGGCGAGACGCTGGGGCTGGCCGGCTGGCTGGGCGTGCTGGTGGTGACGGGCGGGATGGTGGCGGGCGTGACCGCCCCGGCGCGGAACACCTGACCTGGCGAAAGATCGTCAAGGTAGAGCGGCTCGGCCGGCGCACCGAGCGGCGCTCGGCCGGCGCACCGAGCGGCGCTCGGCCGGCGCACCGAGCGGCGCTCGGCCAGCGCACCAAGCGGCGAGCTGAGCGGCACCAGCCCGCCATCCGGGTGGCGCAGGTCGGAGATGGTCTGGCCCCAGGCCTTGCCGACCGGGGCGAGCACTTCGGTCGCTCCCTCGGCCTGCGCCAGCGCATGCGCGGCGGCGACGTCGGGCACTTCAAAGCCGATTTCCTGTGCGCTTTCGCCGTGCAGGGAGGGCAGATGCAGGCCGGTCTCGCGCTCGAAGAAGCCCTGCCGCCCGAAGCCCAGCACCGTCTCGCCGGTCTCCATGGCGATGCAGTCGTCGCCGGGCGCCAGCTTCTCGGTCAGGCCGAAGGCGCGGCCATAGAAGGCCGCCGTTGCCGTGGCATCGGGCACGTAGCGGATCACCCAGGCGAGCTTCATGGCGGTGCCTGCCCCACCTGGCGAGCCTGGAGCATGACCCGCCGAGGTGGAGTCACCGAAGTGGTGAATCATCCTCTCAATAAGGCTAGACCGTGATCCAGCAATAGCGGATCACGGTCTGGGCACCGCGCACCCGGTTGTCAGCCGCCCCGCCACGCCCCTAGCCTCCCGCCCCAACACAGGAGGACCACCCATGCCCCGCCGCATCATTGATCTCTCGGTCGCCCTCAAGGCCGGCATCGCGAGCGACCCGCCGCATATGCTGCCCGAGATCGATTATCTCGATCACCACATGACCGCGCCCGCCATGGCGGAATACATGGGCGTGCCGATCGAGGCGCTGCCCCAGGGCGAATATGCGGCGATCGAGAAGGTGCGGATCAGCACGCATAACGGCACGCATCTCGATGCGCCCTACCACTATTTCTCGCGCATGAACGAGCGGACGGTGCCCGGCGGCGAAGCCTCCTGGCGGATTGATGAGGTGCCGCTGGAATGGTGCTTCTCGAACGGCGTGAAGCTCGATTTCCGCGCCAAGCCGGATGGCCATGTCTGCACGCCCGACGATGTGAAGCGCGAGCTGGACCGCATCGCCTATACGCTGAAGCCGCTCGACATCGTGCTGGTGAACACCGCGGCCGCCGCGCGCTATGGCGAGGCCGACTACATCGACAGCGGCTGCGGCATGGGCAAGGCGGCCACGCTCTGGATGCTGGAGCAGGGCGTGCGCGTGGTGGGCACCGATGCCTGGTCCTGGGACGCGCCCTTCAGCCACACGCGCCGCAAGGTCGCCGAGACCGGCGATGCCTCGCTGATCTGGGAAGGCCACCGCGCGGGGCGGGAGATCGGCTACAGCCACCTGGAGAAGCTCGCCAACCTGGACCAGCTGCCGGGGCACGGCTTCATGGTCGCCTGCTTTCCCGTGAAGGTGCATCGCGGCAGCGCGGGCTGGACGCGCGCGGTCGCGATCTTCGAGGATTAGCCCAGCAGCCGGCGCAGCATGCCCCGCATCACGGGGACGAGCTTCGGCTCCGCCACCTCATTGCGGTAGGCGCCGGTGTAGAGCCTGACGATCAGCGCACGCCGCAGCGGCGTGCCGATGACGAAGCTGAGCGCCAGCCCGCCCTTCGTCACCCGCACCAGGCGGAAGGGGATGCGCAGCGCGCCCTGGTCCAGCAGCAGCTCACCCTGCTCGGCCACCAGGCCCGCGCTGTCCACCAGTGCGCCCCGCGTCGAGAGGTCGCGCAGGCGGGCGGGCCGGCGCGTGCCGTCCGGCAGCAGGATCTGCGCCGGCTCATCGGTCGCGAAGCGCTCCTCCTGGCGCGGGCGCGGCAGCTCCACACAGGTCGCGATGACGATGCCGAGCAGCAGCAGGTTCAGCAGGCTCCAGAGCATGTTCAGCGCATAGCCCTCCTGCGTGCGTGCGTGGCTCCAGGGGTCGAGCGCCAGCAGCATGCCGCCCGCGGTCAGCAACGCCATCAGGGTGAAGGGCGCGAGCAGGCCCCAATGGATGGTGATGCCCGTGGTGGAGAGCCCCTTGGGCGTGACACGGAAGGGCTGGCCGAAGGGGCGGACCAGCGTGCGCGCCACCGTCGCCAGCACGGGGAAGGTGATGACCAGCTGGCTCACCTCCGAGAGCACCGGCAGCAGCCGCCCGCGGGTGAGCAGGGCGAGGCCCAGCATGCCCGCGAGCAGATGCGGCGCCATCCAGAACATCAGCTCCCCCGGCCCGGCCGCGAAGGAGCTGATGCCGAACCACCAGAACAGGATGGGGGCCGCCAGCATCATCAACCGCGCCAGGAAGCTCGTGGACCAGTAGAGCGTGGTGTCCAGGCAGGAGATGCGCTGCACCAGCGGCATGCGCCCCGCACCCGCGAAGGACCAGCGCGTGTGGATCTGCTGGATGGCGCCCAGGCACCAGCGCGCCCGCTGGCCGACATATTCGCCGAGCCCTTCGGGTGCGAGGCCTGCCGAAAGCTGCTCGTCCAGGAAGATGGTGCGCCAGCCATGCTCGGCCAGCTTGAAGCTGGTCAGCATGTCCTCCGTCACCGTCTCCACCGCCATGCCGCCGGCCTGGATGAGCGCCTCGACGCGGAACACGGCGGAGGTGCCGCAGCAGAAGGCGGCCCCCCAGGCATCCTTGGCGGGCAGGATGTGGTTGAAGAAGAAGCGCTGCTCATCCGGCAGCGCCTTGGCGCAGAGCAGCCCGGCCTGCAGCGGGTCCGGGTTGAAGAAATGCTGCGGCGTCTGGACGATGCCGACATCGGCCTCACGGAAGAGGGGCAAGGTGCGGCGCAGGATGTTCCGGTGCGCCGAGAAGTCGGCATCGAGCAGCAGAACGAATTCCGGGCGGCGGCCGGTTCTGATGGCATGCGCCAGGCCATTGTTCACATTGCCGGCCTTGGCGTGCCGCCCCTTCACGCGGCGCACGTAATGCGCGCCGAGCTCGGCCGCGAGGTCCCTCACCCAGTCCCGCGCGCCGTCATCGAGCACCCAGACGCGCAAATCCCGGTGCGCGATGCGCGTGGCGCAGAGGATGCTGCGCTCCAGGATCTCGGGGCCCTCATTGTAGGTGCAGAGCAGCACATCCACCGGCGCGTCGCTGAGGGCGGGCGGCGCGGGGGCGGCGGCGTCGGCGGTGCGGTCGCGGTGGCGCAGCAGGAAGACCATGACCAGCGCCGAGGAGAGGGCGGCCAGCGTCTCCGTCACCAGGAAGGCCCAGGCCCAGAGCATCTGGAAGGCGCCGCCCTCGGGCAGTGGCGCGCCCCAGCGCCAGGCCAGGTACCGGCCCGTGAAGAACAGCGCGAGCCCCAGGCATACGGCGCGCGAGAGCACCGAGCGCGGCCCGCAGAGCGAGACGACCAGCAAGGGCAGGCCCAGCGCCAGCAGCGCCGGCGTCCAGGTGACGTCCGGCATCCGCCGCTACCAGAGGCGCGGCAGGCCGCCGCCGTCGAAGATCACCCGGCCGGCGCGGCCGATGGGGCAGGGCATGCCTGGGTCGAAGGGCGGCAGGGCGATGCGCAGCAGGGCGGTCTGGCCGGGCGGCCGGGTCGGCAGCGCGGCGAGGTTGCCGCCCTCGCGCGCCTGGCCTTCCCCCTGCGGCCCGACGACGACGCCGATCCGCTCGGTGCCCTCGCCTGCAAGGCGAAGCCGTGCCGTGCTGCCCGGCGGCAGATGCGGCAGGGCATTTTGCGGCACGGTGGCGAGCAGGAAGGCGCTGCGGCAATCCACCAGCTCGGCGAGGACCTCCTCGGGCAGGACGCGCTGGCCAGCCTGGGTGTGCAGCCGCCACAGGATCAGGCCGCCCGGCGGGGTGACGACGGCGCTGCGCCGTGCCTCATGCAGCTCGCGCTCCTCGGCCAGGCGGCGCTCGGCGCGGGCCAGTGCCGCTTGCTGCTGGCTGGCCTGGCGGGCCAGCTCGGCGCGGCGGAGCGCGATCTCGTCCAGCCGCTGCTCGGCATAGGCGGCGCCGGATTGGCCGGGTTGCGTGAAGAGGCCGAGGCGTGCCGCCGCCGCCTGCCGCTGCAGGGCGAGGATGCGCATGCCCTGCGCTTCCGCCTCGCGGCGGGCGGCCTCCAGCTCGGCCTCCGCACGGTCGCGCGCGGCGGGGCTCGCATGGCCGCCGCGGGCGAGTTCCAGGGCGCGCGCTGAATCCTGGCCGGCGCGGGTGGCCCGCGCCAGCGCCGCGGCGCGCAACGCCTCCGCCTCGCCCAGCCAGGCCGCGGCCTCCTCCGCAAAGACCTCCCGATGGGCCGCGCCGCGCGCGCGGATGTCGGCGGCGAGGTCCTCCAATGCGCGGATCTGGCCGATCAGCGCGCCCACCTCCACCTGGGCGCGGTCGCGCTCCTGCTTGGCATCCAGCAGCCGCGTGCGGTCGGCGCGGGTATTCTCGATGCGGGCGAAGGCCAGCGCGGCGGGAAGCTCGGCGCCCGGCTCTCCCGCCAGGTCGGTCACCTCGCCGCCGATGGGCGCGCGCACGGGGAGCGTATGCGCCGAGACCACGGCATGGCCAGTGGCGAGGGTCATGCGGTGATGCAGCACGCCGGCTGCCGCGGCACCCACCAGCAGCAGCGCCAGCAGCAGGCGCCAGCGCCGCGCCAGGAAGCCTCGGTGCGGCGGCAAGGGGGCGGCGGGCGGCAGGCTGAACGGCGCGGCGGCGCGGCCCATCGCCTCGAAGGCCTGGGCGCGCGAGGGGCCGGGCGGTGCGATGTCGGGCATGGGGTGAAGTCCGAAGGCGTCCGACCGCTTTTGCCATGTCCCTGGTGAAGCAATCGTGAGTGCGCGCGCGGCGCGTCAGCGCGCGAAGCCCGCGAAGCCGCGGCGCAGCGCGTCGTCCCGCCCGTCGCGCGTCACCTCCCAGAGCGGGCTGTCCACGGCGAGGCGCTGTCCGCCATCGCGCTGCACGGGGCGGATGTTGAGGGCCGCGCGGTTGCGCGTGGTGAGGCCGAAGAAGTCGAAGGGCACGCGGACATAGATGCCCTTGTCGAAGCTGCCCTCGCCGAAGCGGGAATAGCTGACATTGGTGAAGGTGGCGAAGCCGCCCACCTCGATGCCGCTGTCGAAGCGGCGCCCCACCTCGATCGTGCCGCCCCAGTCGCCGGCGAGATATCGCCCGCCGCGCAGCACGGTGTAGAGATTCCACACCGGCAGATCGAGGTAGAGCGAGGCCTGGCCCGTCACCACCGAATAGCCGAGCGTGCCGATATTCTGCGTGTATTGCCGCTGCGCCACCCAGTTCACGTCGAGCCCGATGGCATAGGGGCGGTCGCGCGGGCGCCACAGCACCTCGCCCGAGATGCCGCCGAACATCGGCTCCAGCATGCCGGCGGTGACGCGGGCGAAGACGTCGCGCGCGGGCGTCCAGATGCGCTCGGCATAGAGGGCGGGGATGGTGGTGGTGGCGGCGCGGGCGTAGCGCGCGAAATCGCTGCGGACATGCGGCAGCACGCTATCGCTCGGCAGCCCGTCCGACAGGTTGCCGGCGAAGGCCTGCTGCACCGCGCCCGCGATGGCCGTATTCCAGCCGATGTCGAGCCGCGCCCCCGCCGCGGCGCCGAGCTGCCAGCGCACCGCCGTCTCCGGGTCGCCCACCAGGATGTTCAGGGCGGGCGCGATGCCCCAGGTGAGGCGTGGCGGCGCGGCATAGGCGGCGGTGGGGCTCGTTTCGTCATAGGCAGGCAGGAGCTGCGAGGCGGCGAGGATCTCCTCCGCGCTGCCCATGGCGCGGCCCTGCGCCTCGAAGGTCCCGCGCAGCGTGACGAGCCGCGCGATGACCACGCCGTCGCGCTCCCAGATGACGCGGATGCGCTCGATGGTGGGCGGCAGGATGGGTTGTGCCGCACGCACCACGCGGGAGGCGACCTGGGCCAGCGTGCGGTATTGCCCGCCCGAGACGGCGATATGCGCCTCGTCGCCGCGCAAATCGAGCGAGATGGGCAGGAAGCTCTGGGCGCGCAGCGCGGGAAACAGGCGGCGCGCGAGGATGGCGTTCTCCGTCGCCTCGCCCTCGCGGTCGTCGCGGCCCATCTGGATGCGGCCCTCGAAGCCGGCCGAGGCGGCGAGCAGGCGCTCGCGCCAGCCCCGCAAAGGCTCGGGCGGCGGCGGCGCCGCGCCCTCGACGGGGCGCGGCAGCATCGGAGGCGGGGGTTCGCGCGGCAGGTCCGGCGGCGCGTTGGGATCGAGCCGGAGCGAGGCGCGGACCAGGAAATCCGTGCCGTAGAGAAAGGAGGCGCCGATATCGAGATAGGGGTTGGGCTGCCAGTTGAAGCCGATGTTGAAGCGGCTCGCCGCCTCGCCGCGCAGGTTGGTGGTGCGGGCGGGATAGCCGCCGCGCTCGTCGCGCAGGGAATCGGCGGAATACTCGACCTTGGCGCGCAGCCCCTCGATCGCGCCCCAGGGGGTGGGGATGGGCGGCACCGAGTATTCCAGCCCGGCGAAGATGCCCGATTGCGGCCCGCGGAACAGGCTGTTCAACGAGACCGTGCCGCCCTGGCCCACGCTGCGTGGCCGCGTGCCGAAGCCGGCCGCGCCCTGGCTGAGCGGATTGGTGACATCCCCGCCGGTGGAGAGCCGCCCCCAGCCCATGCCGATGGTGGCATCGAGCGACCAGAAGCGCTTGGAGGCCACGATGAACTCGCCCTGGTAGATGCCGGTGCCGATCACGTCCTGCAGGCCGATCGCGAGTGCGGGCCGCCAGGCGTTTTCGTCCCAGACGCGCAGCTTGAGGTCGAAGGCGCGGTCGGTGGTGTTGCCGCGGCCGGTGGTGCCGTCCAGCCGGTCGCTCAGGCGGAAGGTGGTCTCGAGGAAGGGGAGCGCCTGGAAGTTGAGGAAGTAGAATTGCCGCTGCCGTCGCCAGGAGCCGCCGCCCTCGATGACGCCATCGGGGCGGAAGCGCGCATTGGGCATTTCCAGCAGGCCGACGCGGCCGAAATTGGAGCCGGTGGCGGGCACCTCATCGAGGGCGCGGGCGGGAGCGGCGAGCACAAGCAGCCCGGCCAAGATGGCTGCCGCTCCACCAAAATCCGGCCGCATAGCGGCCGGCGCGCCCAGACCGCGCCGCACGTCAGCGCGCCCGTTGCGGCGCGAAGCCAAGCCGGCGGAGCCGGCGCCCGGCGCCTGAGGGCGTAATTTCAGTTTCCTCCCCGGTAGATCACGGCGAGCGCCGCCGCCGAGATCGCGAGCTGCCCCGCGATCTGCGTCATATCCCGCAGAAAACCCCAGGATTCGAAGGGCGAGGGATCATTGGGCACGATCACCAGGCTGCCCGGCGGCACCGGCGGCCCGCCCTGCTGCCAGGCGCCGAGGCCGGCCGGCATGGAGGTGCCGTTGGGCAGCACCAGGAAGGCGCGCGCGGGGTCGGCGAAGCGCTGCGTGCCGCCCGCCGCCTGGACGTATTGGCTGGCGCGCCAGCCCGTGAGGAATTGCAGGCTGCCCGGATTCTGCACCGCGCCCACCACTGTCACGTCATTCGGCCGCTTGGGCATGACGATGAGATCGCCCGGCTCCAGCAGCACATCGAGCTCGGGCCGTCCGGCCAGCACCACGGGATTGGCCTCCACCACCATGCGCCCGGCGGCGGGGACGGTGCGCAGGCTGGCGGCGAGCTGCTGGCCGGCGGCGACCGCGCCCGAGACATCGGTGCCGCGGCCGCTGCTGCCCACCACGGCGGTGCCGGCCGCCACCTGCATCAGGCCCATCTCAAGTTCCCGCGCTGTGCGGTTGAAGCCCTCCTGCTGGCGCGCGCGCGCCGCCTCGCGCGTGAAGACCGCGCCATAGGGATAGGCCTGCGGCGTGAGGCCACCGGCGCGGGCGATGACCTCGGAGAGACGCTCGCCGCGGCGGATGTCATAGACGCCGGGCCTGAGGAATTCGCCCATCAGTGTGACCGGCCCATTGTCGCGGTCGCCGAAGCCGCGGGGGATCCGCACGCCATCGCGCGGCGAGAGGCGCACGGCGGCGAAGTTGCGGGAGCGCAGGTCGAGCAGGGTGCGGGTCAGCGGGATGGCGCTGGTCTGGTCCGAGGGCTCGCGGGTCAGTTCCACGCTCGAAAGATCGGCCGTGTCGGTCAGCCCGCCCGCCACGGCCAGCACCTGGTCCAGCCCCGTGCCATTGGTGATGGGATAGAGGCCGGGCAGCCGCGCCTCGCCCGTCAGCGTCATCGCGTTGTCGAGCAGGAAGGTGAGGAGGGCCGGGTAGTCCAGGAAGGCCTGCGGGCAGGGCGTCTCGCCGAGGCGGCGGAAGCCGCCGATCCGCGCATGGGCGAAGCGCTGCGGCGAGGAGCGCGCCGCGATCTCGAGCTGCGTCAGCGCCGGGCAATCCAGCCCGCGCGACGGGTCGGGCGCGGCACCGGGCGGGGTCGGCATGCCCATGGCGGGCGCGGGTGCCATGCCGGGCAGCCCGGCCAGCATGCTGGCGGCTTGCGGCGGCGGCGTCGCGGGGGGCGCGATGCGCGCCTGGGCGGCGTTGAGGCGGCCGCGCTCGGTCTCGTCCAGCAGCGCCCATTGCACCGTGGGGCTGGAGAGCCAGAGCACATCGGCCAGCGAGAGGATGATGACCTCGTCGCCCTCGGCCAGATGCACATCGCCCCGGCCAGCCAGCACGGCCGAGAGGTCGAAGGGCTGGAAGCGCCGGCCGCGCGTGCGGGCATCGGTCCGCAGGATGACGGCCATGCGGGCATAGGGGTCGGGCCGGACGATGCGGCCATCGCCCAGCAGGCCGCGCAGGCTGGCGCCGCGCCCACCGAGAGCGCGCGTCAGTGGCTGCGCCACGTGGCCGGTCAGGCGGATGTTCTGCGCCTGGACATCCGTGCCGGGTTCCACCAGCAGCAGGTCGCCCCTTCGCAGCGGCGATTGCAGGCCGATCTCGCGGAAGGCGCGGCGGCCCTCGCCATCCGTGGTTTCCAGCAGGAAGCGATTGCCCGAGGGCCGCAGCGCATCGCCCGCGAGGCGCAGCATGGTGCCGAGCGGCGCCGAGCCGCTGCCCGTCGGAAGCTCATAGATGGCCGGCCGCGAGACCTCGCCGCCCAGCGCCACCACGCCGCCGATGGGTGGCACCAGGATGCGCTCGCCCTCGCGCAGTGTCAGGTCCGGCGGCTCGCCCTCGCCGGCCAGCACGGGGTAGAGGTCCAGCACGCGACGGCCGCGTGGGCCTTCCACGCGGATGGCGCGCAGCGTGCCGGATTTGCGAACGCCCTGCGCCGCCACCAGCGCGTCAAACACATTGGCGAGTGGTGAGAGGGCGACGACGCCCGGGCGCTGCACCTCGCCGCCCACGAAGATCGTGACCTGCCGCATCTGCCGGACCGAGACGAAGACCTCGGCGCCCGCCAGCTCCCGCTGGGCGCGGCGGGCGAGTTCCTCGCGGAATTCGCGCAAGCTGCGGTCGGCGGCCTGCATGGGCGGCAGGTTGGGCAGCAGCAGCATCCCCTCGCGGGAGACGCGCAAGGTCAGGTCCTGGCTGGTGCGGCCGCGGAAGCTGATGACCAGCTCGTCATCGCGGCCGATGATATAATCCTCCGGGATGGCGCCGGAGGCCTGGTTCAGCTGCTGGCCAAAGGCCTGGCCGGCGAGCGCCCCGGGCGGGTTGGTGCGGAAGCTGTCATAGCCGAATTGCCTGAGCGGCTGGGGCGGCGCGGGGATGCGCGCAGCCGGGTTGACGGCGGCCTGGGCAGCGGGCTGCGGGCGGCGATTGTCGAAGAACTGCTCGATGGGGGAGAGCGGCTCCTCCGTCGCGGTGGGCGTGGGGGCGGGCAGGCCGAGGCTCGAGAAGGGCGCCGGCTGCGGCGCGGTCGGGCTCTGGCTGCCCAGCGTACGGCCGGCGCCGGCATCCATCAGGCGCTGGAGGATGTCCTGCTGCGCGCTGGGCGGCAGGGCCTGGAGCGGCGCGCCGCCGGGCAAGGTCGAGGGCAGCGATGGCGGGCCGAGGAGCGAGCCCGGCATGTTCTGCGCCGCGGCCGGCAGGGCCAAGGCGAGCCCCGTGATGCAGAAGGCCAGGAGGTAGGCAGGGTTCACCGACGCTGGCCTCCGGACACGGGTTTTAGTTTTGCGGAAATTTCGTGCATGTTTTGCAACCATGCGGCGAAACTTCCCTCATTCGTCAAGCCTATGGATTGCAAAATGGGATGCGGCTCGCCGTTTGGGGCCCGGACCTGTGGCCTGGGCGCTACTGGGCCGGGGCCCCTGGGCCCGCGCCTGGCTCCGCTGGCAGTTGCGGAATGGGCTGCCGCCCGCGCTGGAGGACCCCATGGCGGGGGCCGACCTGCGGCCCGGCTGGGAGGCGAATCGCTGGGCCGAATTGCCTCGCCTTGCCCTGGCGGGGGAGGCCCACGCGATTCCCGCCTGGGTCGCCGGCTGGCTGGCCGCCAACCCGCCCTATCGCGGCGTGAACTGGGCTTGCGGGCAGGAGGCGGGTTTGCGCGCCCTGCATCTGGCGCTGGCCTGCGCCCTTGGCGGCGGCCACCCGCCGCGGGAGGCGATGGGCCTGCTGGCCCGCCGAATCGGCGCGAACCCGGCCTATGCCTGGGCGCAGGACAACAACCATCCGGTCAGCGAGGCCGCGGGCCTCCTGGTGTGCGGCATGGCGCTGGGCGATGCCGCGATGGCGCGGCGGGGCGCGCGGCGGCTGGACCGCGTGATCACCCGGCTGGTGGCGGCGGATGGCGGCTTCGCGCAACCGAGCCCGGCCTATCACCGCCTGCTGCTGGATGTGATGGCCGGCACCGAATGGCTGCGCCGCCGTTGGGGCGGCCCCCCGGCCGCGCCCCTGACGCTCACGCGCATGGCGGCGGCCACGCGCTGGCTGCACCGGCTCGCCTGCCCTGATACCGGCCGGCTGCCGCGCATCGGGCACCAGGATGGCTCGCATGTCGCCGACCTCTCCGGGGCGGGGCCGGATGATGCGCGGGCCAGCCTGGAGCGCGCGGCGCGGATTTTTTGCCACGCCTCGGCCGGTTGGCCGGAGGATCCAGGCTGCGCCGCGATGGGCCTCGCCGTGCCCGGGGCGGTGCTCTCGGCCGAGGCGGATTGGCAGGGCGGGGGCCTGCTGGGGCGCCGCTTCGGCCCGTTTCGCACCATCCTGCGCACGGGCCCGCTGCGCTTCCGCCCGGGCCATGCCGATCTGCTGCACCTCGACCTCTGGGCCGAGGGGGAAAACCTGCTGCGCGATGGCGGCACCGGCGCCTACAACCCGGCCGACCCTGCCTGGGTCCCCTATTTCCAGGGTGCCGCCGCGCACAACACCGTGGCCTTCGACGGCGAGGACCAGATGCCGCGCCTCGGCCCCTTCCTGTTCCACCATTGGCCTGAGACCGGGGCCCTGCCGGCGGGCGGCTGGTGGCGCGACCATCGCGGCCGCCGCCACGCGCGGGAGTTGCACGCGGCACCCGGCGGGCTGCGGGTGGAGGACCGCGTCTCGGGGCCCTTTCGCCAGGTCGTGCTGCGCTGGCGGCTCGCGCCGGGGGCCTGGGCGCGCACGGCCGATGGCGTGGCCGGCGGCCGGATGCGACTCTGCATCGCGGCCGATGCGCCGGTCGCGCTGCGCCTCATCGAGGGGATGGAGAGCCTCGCCTATGGCGCCGCCTCGCCCCTGCCGGTTCTGGAAGCGTGCATGCCGGAATCCGTTTCACGCTTCACGACGCATATCCGAAAATTATAATCGGACAGGTTGCATTTTTCGCGCCGCTGCATCCATCCTGCCGCCATGGAATGAGGCCGGAATGGCGCTGGACGCTTTGTTGAGGGAGTTGTGGCGTCAGCGCGGGGGCATCCTGCTCTCCTGCGCGCTGGTCTATGCCCTGGCCGTCACCCTGGTCTGGAACTGGCCGCGCAGTTTCGTCGCGGCCGCCATCGTGGCGCCGTCGGAGACGACGGGCATCGCCACCTCCTCGCTGCTCACGCCCTCGCCCTTCCTGCAGCCCTCGCTGCTCGACCAGCGGCCGGGGGGCAATTTCGCGGTGTATCTCGCCGCCCTCCGCGCGCCCGAGGCGGCGGCCGTGCTGGCGCGGGAGACGCCGTTGCTGGCCCAGATCGAGGAGCGCCGGGCCGCGCTGCCGCTCGGGCCCGTCCGCCGCCTGCTCGGCCTGCGCCTCACGGCCGATACGGATGACGCGCTGACCTTCCTCGAGCGCAATTTCGCGGCCACCCCCTCGCTCACCTCCGTGACCTGGACGCTGGAGCTGGTGCATCGGGACCGCGCCTCGGCCCTGGATATGCTGCAACGCCTGCATGGCCAGGCCGAGACCCGCGTGCGCGAGACGCTGGCCGAGCTCGCGGGGCGGCGCATCGCGGCGCTGGAAGCGCGGCTGCGGATCGAGCCGGACCTGTTCCTGCGCAACAGCCTGTTCGAATTGCTGGCGCAGCAGCAGCGCGCGGCGCTGGTGGTGGCGGCGGATGAGGCGGCGGCGGCGCGCCTGGTTTCCGTGCCGATGGTGGAGATCCGGCCCTCGGTGCCCAATCGGCCGCTGCTGCTGGTGCTGCTCGCCCTCGTCATTCCGGGCGCCGTGATCCTGGCCGTCACCTGCCGGATCCTGCTGCGGCCCGGCTTGCCGCCCGTGCTGGCGCCCCCGTTGCCCCCCCCGCTGGACACGGCCTGGCGCCCACCCGCCGAGGCGCCGTCGCCCCGCAAGGAACCGGTTCTGACGCGCCTGCCGGGCGGAGACGGCGCATGATCCGGACGGCGCCCTTTTTCGCCGCCCTGGCGGGGCTGGCCGGGGCCACGCTGCACTTCGCGGGTGCGTTGAAATCCACCCCGGCGGTGGCGGCTCTGCCCTTCGACATCACGCTGCTGGCCCTGCTCGGGCTGCTCGGGTTGCTGCCGCTGCTGCTGCTGGGCCGCGCGTGGCGCCTCTCGCCTGGGCTCGGCCTGCCGCTCGCCGCCTGCGGGTTCTTCTGGGCCTGGTGGGTCCTGGCGGCCGCCTGGAGCCCCTGGAGCCAGGGGGTGGCGGACCGCCTGCCGGAAATCGTCCTTGCCGGCCCGCTCATGCTGGCGCTCGGCCTGCTGATCGGCGCCGATCCGGCGGCGCGGCGCGTCTTCGCGGCGGCGGCCCTCTGGCTGGGCGTCTTCGTCGCGGCTTCCATCGCCTGGGGGCTGGCCACCGATGCGGTGGTGCTGGGCGGCCAGGTGGGGGCCGACCCGTCGCGCGTGCGGGTGCAATACCAGGTGGCCGGGCTCGCCATCGCCTGCGCGGCGGGGCTGGTCGCGCTGCGCGCCACGGCGGCGCGCGGCTGGCGGATGCTCGCCTGGCTCGGCCTGTTGGGGGCGCTGGCGTTGGGCGTGCTGCTGCCGGGCGGCCGGGCGGCCCTGCTGGCGCTGGGTGTGACGGTGGCGCTGGCGCCTGCGCTGCGCTGGCTCTTGCAGGGGCGCCCCGGGCCCGCGCTTCTCTGGCTCGGGCTGGTCGCGGCGGGCGGGTTGGCGGGGCTTGGCCTCTTGCTGCTCGATCCCGGGCGGGCCGAGGACCTGGCCACGCTGGAGCGCCTGTTCCGCCCGGATGGCGGGCAGGATTCGGCGCGCGAGATCCTCTGGGGCGAGGCCTGGCGGCTGGCGGGTGTCGCGGGCCTTGGCCCCGGCGGCTTTCCGCCGGCCATCGGCGTGGGCCAGGATCGCGGCTTGCATCCGCACAATCACGCGATCGAGGCGCTGGTGGAGGGCGGGGCCGTGGGCCTGCTGCTCTGGTGCGCCGCCTTCGGGGGGGCGCTGCTGCTGGCGCTGGGGCGGATGCGGCATGTCGAGCCAGGCCGGACCGCGCTGATCCTGGCCCTCACCCTGCCGATTGCCATGACCGCCATGGTCTCGACCGACCTCGGCAACCGCATGGTGTGGTTCGCGCTCGGCCTCGCGCTCTCGCTGGGGGTGGAGGTGCTGGATGCCTGAGGGCACGGCCTATCAGCCCACGGCGTATCAGCGTTGGGGGAAGCGGGGCTTCGACATCGCGGGGGCGGCGCTGCTGCTGGTGGCGGCGCTGCCGCTGCTGCTGGTGACCGCGCTGGCGGTTCGCCTCATGCTGGGGTCGCCCGTGCTGTTCCGGCAATGGCGCGCGGGACGCGATGGCGTGCCCTTCGCCGTGGTGAAGTTCCGCAGCATGGCGGCGGGTGCCGGCACCGATGCCGAGCGGCTGGACCGGTTCGGCCGGGTGTTGCGCGCGCTGGCGCTGGATGAGTTGCCGCAGCTCTGGCTGGTCTTGCGCGGGCACATGTCCCTGGTCGGGCCGCGCCCGCTGCCGCTGGATTACCTGCCCTTCTACTCGGCGCGCGAGGCCACGCGGCTTCGGCTGCGCCCCGGCCTTTGCGGCCTGGCCCAGGCCGAGGGCCGCAACGCCGTGCCCTGGTCGGCCCGCCTCGAATGGGATGCGCGCTATGTCGAGGCGGTGAGCCTCCGCGGCGACCTCGTGATCCTCGCGCGCTGCGCCCTGGTGCTGTTGCGCGGGCGCGGCGCGCATGCGGTGGGGGAGGCGACGATGGCGCCGCTCACCGCAGCCAGAGAGGGTCCTTCACCTTCGTGAGGAAGGCCTGGAAGGCGGCCTCCTGCTCGGGCGTCGTCGTCATCGGGCGCGGCGTGCGCGGCGCGCCGGCCTCGCGCAGGATGGTCTGCACGACGGGCGCCGCGCCCAGCACGAGGCCCGGCTGCCGCCCGCCCTTCAGCTCCAGATAGACCTCGGCCAGCAGCTTCACGTCGAGCAGCGCATTGTGGGTGGTGCGCTGCGAGAGATCGATGTTGTACCGCCGGCAGAGCGCATCCAGGCTGTTCTGCGCGCCGGGAAAGGCCACGCGGGCGAGGGCCAGGCTGTCCACCATCCGCGCCGGGTTGAGCGTGGGCCGCTTGGCGCGGAAGAGCTCGGCGTCCAGGAACTTGAAGTCGAAGGGCGCGTTGTGCGCGACGATGGGGGAATCACCCAGGAATTCCAGCATGGCGTCGGCAATCTCGGGGAAGCGCGGCTTGCCCTCGAGGTCGGTGCGGGTGAAGCCGTGCACGCGTGTCGCCTCGGGCGGCACGTCGCGCTCGGGGTCCACCAGGGTGTGGAAGACCTTGCCTGTCGGCATCAGGTTCACGATCTCGATGGCCGCGACCTCGATGACGCGGTGGCCTTCCAGCGGCTCGAAGCCGGTGGTTTCGGTGTCGAGGACGATTTCACGCATGGCGCAGCTTCCGGACAAGGCGCCTGACGGCGGCCTGGGCGTGGTGGCGCGAGAGGCCGGTGCGGATCACCACATCGGCGCGGCGGCGCTTCTCGGCATCGGGCATCTGACGGGCGCGGATGGCGGCGAGGCGCGCCTCGGTCATGCCGGGGCGCCGCAAGACGCGCTGGCGCTGGACGGCGGCGGGGGCGGAGACGACCAGGATGCGGTCGAACTCGCGCAGGTCGCGCCGCGTCTCGAAGAGCAAGGGGATGTCGAGCACGACGAGTGGCGCACCGCGCCCGCGCCAGCGCTTGAGGAAGCGCGCCTGCTCGTCGCGCACCAGCGGGTGGATGATGCGCTCCAGCCGCTTCAGCGCCTCGGGCTGGCCGAGGACGGCGTGGCGCAGCGCCTCGCGGTCCGTGGCACCTTCGCGTTCGGTGCCGGGGAAGGCGCGGGCGATGGGGCGCACGGCGCGGCCGCCTTTCGCTTGCAGCGCATGCACGGCGGCATCGGCGTCGAAGATGGGCACGCGCAGGCGCTGGAAGGCGCGGGCGGCGGTGGACTTGCCCATGCCGATGCTGCCGGTGAGGCCCCAAATTCTCATCGCGGTGGAATGTCGGCGGCGACGATGCGGCGGAGTTCCTCGTCCACCACGGGCGCCACGCCGAACCAGGCCTCGAAGCCGGGCCGCGCCTGGTGCAGGAGCATGCCGAGGCCATCCACGCCGGTGAGGCCGCGCGCGCGGGCGTCGGCGAGCAAGCGTGTCTCCAGGGGCACATAGACGATGTCCGCCACCAGCGCGTGTGCGGGCAGGGGGGCGAGGTCCAGCTCCAGCGGCGGCTGCCCGGCCATGCCGAGGCTGGTGCTGTTCACCAGCAGCGCGGCGCCCTCCAGCGGCGGCGCGGTGCTGACATGGATGTTCCCGCCCAGCGCGCGGGCCAGCGCCGCGGCGCGCTCCGGCGTGCGGTTCACCAGCGTCAGGTGCGGGCAGCCGGCATCGAGCAGCGCCGACGCGATGGCGCGTGCGGCACCGCCCGCGCCCAGGATCACCGCCGGGCCGCGCTTCGGGTCGTAGCCGGGCAGCGAGGCGAGGAAGCCGAAGCCATCCGTGCAATCGCCGATGATGCGCCCTTCGCGGAAGATGAGCGTGTTCACGGCACCGGCGCGATGCGCGCGGGGCAGCACCTCGTCGCAGACGGCGAAGGCGGCCTCCTTGTGCGGGATGGTGACGTTCATGCCGCGAAACCCGGCAGCCGCCAGGCCGCGCACGGCGAGCGCAAAATTCTCGGGCGCGATGGGCAGCGGCACATAGGCCGCATCCAGCCCATGCCGCGCGATCCAGGTGCCATGCAGCAGGGGCGAGCGCGAATGCGCCACGGGCCAGCCCGCCACCCCCGCCAGCATGGCCTTGCCCGTCAGCATCACGCGGTCAGCGAGGGGACCAGCGTGGCCTGCATCGCGGCACAAAGGCTCTCCGAGCCGTCTTCCGCGCGCATCCAGACCTCGGCGCGCGCCACGGTCAGCGTGCGGCCGAGCTTCAGCACCTCGGCCCGGGCGATGGCCAGCACGCCGCGCGCGGGGCGCAGGAAATTGACCTTCAACTCCGCCGTCAGCACCTCCTGCCCGGGCGGCAGGAGCGAGAGGGTCGCATAGCCGCAGGCATTGTCGGCGAGGGTGGTCAGCACGCCGGCATGCAAAAAGCCCTGCTGCTGCGTCATGGTCTTGCGGAAGGGCGCCTCGATCACGCAGCGGCCGGGCGAGACCTCGGCGATGCGGGCCTCGATCACGCGCATCAGGCCCTGCTGCGCGAAGCTCGCCTCGATGCGGGCCTGGAGGTCTTTTTGCGGCATGTCAGGCTCCGGTATGCGGCGCGGGCGTCACAGGCGCCAGCCGGTGTGAATGGCGACGATGCCGCCCGAGAGATTGCGGTGCTGCACGCGCTCCAGCCCGGCCGCCGTCATCATGGCCGAGAGCGTCGCCTGGTCGGGGAACATGCGGATGCTCTCAGCGAGGTAGCGGTAGCTCTCCGCATCCTGCGCGATGCGCCCGCCAATGGCCGGCAACGCCTTGAAGGACCAGGCGTCATAGAGCGGCGCGAGCGCCGCCACTTCCAGGCGCGAGAATTCCAGGCAATGGAAGCGCCCGCCGGGCCGCAGCACGCGGCGCACCTCGCGCAGCACGGCGTCCTTGTCGGTGCAGTTGCGCAGGCCGAAGGCCATGCTGACCTTCTCCACGCTCATATCCGGCAGCGGGATGTGCTCCGCATCCGCGCACAGGAACGAAAGGCCGCGCATCAGCCCCCTCTTCAGGGCGCGCGACTGCCCGACGGACAGCATCTCGGCATTGATGTCCGAGCAGATGACGCGGCCCGCGCCCCGCTCCAGCGCGAGGAAGGAAATGTCGCCCGTGCCGCCGGCGAGGTCGAGCAGCGTCTCGCTGGCGCGGGGCTGGATGGCGTTGACGAAGATGCGCTTCCAGGCCCGGTGCAGGCCGAGCGACATCAGGTCGTTCATCACGTCGTAGCGGGGGGCCACGCTGTCGAAGACTTCGCGCACCAGCCCGGCCTTTTCCTCGGCGGGGACGCTGCGAAAGCCGAAATCGGCGGTGGTCTCGGGGTTCTCGGTCATCCCCCGGGTATAGCGGCAACAGGGCGAATCTGCCATGCGGGTGAGGCCAGAAAGAGGAGGCCGCCATCCCCGAATTGCCCGAGGTCGAGACGGTGATGCGCGGCCTGGCTTCCGTGCTGGACGGCCAGGTGATCCGCCATGCCGAGACGCGCCGCGCCGGGCTGCGCTGGCCCTTCCCGGCCGGCCTGGCCGCCACGCTCGCGGGCGCGCGGGTGGAAGGCTTCCGGCGGCGCGGCAAATACATGCTGATGCGCCTGGAGGGCCGGGACAGCGTGCTGATCCATCTGGGCATGTCCGGGAGGATGGTGGCGCGGCACCGGGATGCGGCCGTCGTGGCACGCATGGGTCCGCAGGGGATCGCGAGCGACGCCCGCGGCCACAACCAGCCGCCCGAGGCGCATGAGCATCTGGTGATGGAGACCGAGGGCGGCTGGCGCGTCGGCTTCGTGGACCCCCGCCGCTTCGGCTGCGTGGACCTCGTCCCCCGGGACGCGGAGGACGGCCACAAGCTGCTGGCGGGCCTCGGCCCCGAGCCCCTGGAGCCCGGCTTCACCGTGGCAGCGCTGGAGGCGGCGCTTTCGGGCAAGGTCACGCCGATCAAGGCGGCGCTGCTGGACCAGAAAATCGTGGCGGGCCTCGGCAACATCTATGTGAGCGAGGCGCTGTACCGCGCCGGCATCTCGCCCCGGCGGCTGGCCCTCACCATCCCCGGCGCGCGCGCGGCCCGGCTGGTGCCCGCCATCACCTCGGTCCTGACCGAGGCCATCGCGGCCGGCGGCTCCAGCCTGCGGGACTATGTGCGGGCGGATGGCGAATTGGGCGTCTTCCAGGAGCGGTTCGACGTCTATGACCGCGCCGGCCAGCCCTGCGCCCGCTGCCCCGGCCCGCCCGGCTGCGCCGGGATCACCCGGCTTGTGCAGTCCGGCCGATCCACCTTCTACTGCGCCAAACATCAGAGATGAGGGGGCACCCAGCCATGGCCTATGAAATGATCCAGACCGAGACCCAAGGCGCCGTCGCCGTGATCCGCCTGAACCGCCCGCAGGCGCTGAACGCGCTCTGCGACCAGCTGATGGGCGAGCTGGGCCAAGCCCTCGCCGCTTATGACGCCGACCCTGCCATCGCCGCCATCATCCTCACCGGCTCCGAAAAGGCCTTCGCCGCCGGCGCCGACATCAAGGAAATGAAGGACCGCACCTACCCCGCCGTCTATTTCGAGGATTTCATCACCGCCCGCTGGGAGAGCGTCACCACCATCAAGAAGCCCGTCATCGCGGCCGTCTCCGGCTTCGCATTGGGCGGCGGCTGCGAGCTGGCGATGATGTGCGACATGATCATCGCGGCCGAGAGTGCCAAGTTCGGGCAGCCCGAGATCAATCTCGGCATCATCCCCGGCGCCGGCGGCACCCAGCGCCTAACCCGCGCGGTGGGCAAGGCCAAGGCGATGGACCTGGTGCTGACCGGCCGCATGATGGATGCCGTGGAGGCCGAGCGCAGCGGCCTCGTCGCCCGCGTGGTGCCGACCGACCAGCTGATGGCCGAAGCCATGAAGGTGGCCGAGAAGATCGCGAGCCTCTCGGCGCCGGCCGTCGCCATCGCCAAGGAGGCGGTGAACCGCGCCTTCGAGACGACGCTGGCCGAGGGCGTGCGCTTCGAGCGCAAGATCTTCTATTCGCTCTTCGCGACCGAGGACCAGAAGGAGGGGATGTCGGCCTTCGCCGAGAAGCGCAAGCCCGCATTCCGCAACCGTTGAGGCGGGTTTCGCACTTCCCGTCTTGACGATGAGGGGGGCAGGGGCTTAGACCCTCGCTTCCTCGGGCGGCCTTCACCGTCCCTGTCATTCACTCCAGAAGCGATCGCACTCAACGCCCATGGCCAACAATGCTTCCGCGCGCAAGCGCATCCGCCAGACCGAGAAGCGCACCGAGCGCAACCGCATGCGCCGCTCGCGCGTGCGCACCTTCCTGCGCAAGGTCGAACTGGCGATCGCCGGCGGCGACAAGGATCAGGCCGCGGCCGCGTTCAAGTCCGCGCAGCCCGAAATGCAGGGCGCCGTGACCAAGGGTGTGCTTCACCGCAACACCGTGGCGCGCAAGCTTTCGCGCCTGTCGGCCCGCATCAAGGCGCTGAACACCGCTTCCGCCTGATCTGCCTGCAAACTATCTGACAAATGGAACGGCTCTGCCGGGGAGGAGTTATTCTCCCCATGGCGGAGCTTTTTCTTGTGGCTGAACAGATCCGATAGCGACTTGTTTGTCACACTTCCTGCCGTTTTTTATGAATGGCATCTGAATAGCTTCATCATTGCCTGAAACCTGCGGTAACCTTTCGCCTGTCGCGTGTTACGGCAAAGCCTGCGGTCGGATGGTAAATTCGCGCTTTTTCAAGAGTTTGGAACCGGGCGGCCCCGCCCTCACAATGAGCAACCAATATGCGGCCTCCCCCGAGGAACGCGTTGAGAGACTGAGGACAGGGATGGACCAGGACACGGGCGAGACCCCCCCGCCCAACGCCGGAAAAATCGCCGCCTGCTGGGCCCGCGTCCGCACACGCCTTCGCCAGGAAGTGGGTGACGTCGAGTATCGGAACTGGTTGCGGCAGATGAGCCTGGCGGGCGTCGAGGGTGAAGCCGTCCTCATTCACCTGCCCACCCGCTTCCTGCGCGACTGGGTGCGTGACCATTACGGCGACCGCCTGCGCCTGCTCTGCCAGGCCGAGATGCCCGGAATCCGCGTCGTCGAGCTGCGCGTGCAGGCCGCCAGCCGCGCCGAGAAGCCCGGCATCGAGGAGGAGGTGACCGAGATCGCTTCGCTCGCCGAGAGCCTGGCGCCCATCGCCGCCGCGCCCGCCGAGCCCGTGCGCAACGACTGGCTGGTGCCGCTCGATCCGCGCTTCACCTTCGACAGCTTCGTCGTCGGCAAGCCCAATGAATTCGCGCATGCCTGCGCGCGCCGCGTGGCCGAAAAGCCCGCCCAGGCCGGCTTCAACCCGCTGTTTCTCTATGGCGGCGTGGGGCTGGGCAAGACGCATCTGATGCACGCCATCGCGTGGTCGCTCCGCGAGCGGGACCCGAACCTCTCCGTCGCCTACATGTCGGCCGAGAAGTTCATGTATCGCTTCATCGCGGCCCTGCGCAGCCACAACACCATGGAGTTCAAGACGCAGCTGCGCTCGGTCCACGTGCTGATGGTGGATGACCTGCAATTCCTGATCGGCAAGGACAACACGCAGGAGGAGTTCTTCCACACCTTCAACGCGCTGATCGACGCCGGCAAGCAGATCATCATCTCCGCCGACAAGGCGCCGAATGACCTCTCGGGCATCGAGGACCGGCTGCGGACGCGCCTCTCCGGCGGCATCGTGGCCGACCTGCACGCCACCACCTATGAGCTGCGCCTCTCCATCCTGCAGTCCAAGGCGACCATCTCGGGCGTCGAAGTGCCGCCCCGCGTGCAGGAGCTGCTGGCCCGCAAGATCGCCTCCAACGTCCGCGACCTCGAGGGCGCGCTGAACCGCGTGGTGGCGCATGCCAAGCTCTTCGGCCGGCCTGTCACGCTGGAATCCGTGCCCGAGGTGCTGTCCGACATCCTGCGCGCGCATGACAAGCGCCTTTCGATCGACGACATCCAGCGCAAGGTGGCCGAGCACTACAACATCCGCCTGACCGAGATGGCCTCGGCCCGCCGCTCCCGTGCGGTCGCACGGCCGCGCCAGGTGGCGATGTACCTGGCCAAGCAGCTCACCTCCCGCTCGTTGCCCGAGATCGGCCGGCGGTTTGGGAACCGGGATCACACGACCGTGCTGCATGCGGTGAACAAGATCACGGAGCTGATGGCGGAAGATCCGGCTTTTGCCGAGGACGTGACCTTGCTCCGGAAAATGCTGGAGATGTGAGGGGCGCTGCCCCTCAACCCCGGCAGGGAACCAGTTCCCTGCACCCTTGCTTTGACCATGCCAGCCAGGATGCTACAGGAATCCGCGTATTGCGCGGCGATTCGCGCCTTCGGACAGCAAGGGACCGGGAGAGATGAAGTTCAGCGTCGAGCGCGCCATCCTGCTCAAGGCCCTCGGGCACACGCAATCCGTGGTCGAGCGCCGGAACACCATCCCCATCCTCGCCAACATCCTGCTGGACGCGAAGGAAGGCAGCCTGCGCTTGACCGCGACCGACATGGAAATCGCCATCGTCGAGGAAGTGCCCGGCGTGCAGGTGGCCCGCCCCGGGCGCACCACGGCCCCCGCCGCCACCCTCTATGACATCGTCCGCAAGCTGCCCGATGGCGCGACGGTCGAGCTCGACCACAAGGGCGGCGATGCGCCGCTGACGCTCCGCGCCGGTCGCTTCAGCACCAGCCTGCCCGTCCTGCCGGTCGAAGACTTCCCCTCGATGACCGAGGGCGCGCTGCCGCACCAGTTCAAGCTGGAAGCGGCCAAGCTGCGCGGAATGATCGCCCGCACGCGCTTCGCCATCAGCACCGAGGAAACCCGCTACTACCTGAACGGCATCTACCTGCACGTGGCCGAGGACGCCTCGGGCCGCAAGCTGCGCGCGGCGGCCACCGACGGCCACCGCCTGGCCCGGGTCGAGACCGATGTGCCGGACGGGGCGTCCGCCATGCCGGGCGTCATCATCCCGCGCAAGACGGTGAATGAGCTGAACAAGCTCGCCGAGGAAACGCGCGACGAGATCGAGTTCCGCCTCTCGGACACCAAGATCAGCTTCCGCGTCGGCACCGTGACCCTGACCAGCAAGCTCATTGACGGCACCTTCCCGGATTATGAGCGCGTGATCCCCCGCAACAACGACAAGGTGATGGAAGTCGGCACCCAGGCCTTCGCCCAGGCCGTGGGCCGCGTGGCCGCCATTTCCTCCGAGCGTTCGCGCCCGGTGAAGCTCAGCATCTCCAGCGACAACCTGCTGCTGACGGCCTCCAGCGCCGAGCAGGGCGAAGCGCGCGAGGAACTGGATGAGGGGCTGGTCACCTATGCTTCCTCGCCCATCGAGATCGGCTTCCAGGCCCGCTACCTGAACGACATCACGGAGCAGGTGGGCGAGACGCTGCGCTTCAAATTCTCCGATGGCAGCGCGCCGACCGTGGTGCAGGACGCGGCGGATGACGACGCGCTCTATGTCCTGATGCCGATGCGGGTCTGACCCATTCCAGCCGGAGTTCGGTGACGGGCTTGCCCCATTGGGTGGCCGTCAGCCGCTCCACCTCAACGAAGCCCGCCTTGGCATAGAGGCGGGCGGCGGCCGGCAGCCCCTCCAGCGTCCAGAGATAGACCCGGCCGATGCCCTGCGCTTCGGCATGGGCCAGCGCCTCCGCCAGCAAGCGCCGGCCGAGGCCGCTGCCGCGCAGCGCCCCATCCAGGATGAACCAGCGCAGATGGCCGAGGCCATCGCCCTCATCCTCCAGCGCGATGGAGCCCAGCGCCCGGCCCTCCTGTTCCACCGCACGGAAGAAATCGCCGGGCGCGGGCGGCTTGGTCAGGAATGCACCCAGTTCGCGCGCCACCTTGGCCTCGAAGACGGCGCCGAAGCCGTGGCTCGCGGCGTAGTGCCGCGCATGCAGCGCCGCGATGTCGCCCAACAGGTCGGGGAACCAGCCGGCGTGGAGGATCACCCGGCCAGCTCGGTGCGGAAGAGGTCGAGCAGCTTCAGCGAGCCATCGGCCTGCACCAGGTGCCAGAAGGTCCAGCCATTGCAGGAGGGGGCTTCCTGCACGGCTGACCCCACGCCATGGATGGAGCCGCGCGCCGTGCCGCAGGCAATGGTCCCGTCCGCGAAGACCTGCGCGGCCCAGCGGCGGTGGCGGTCGGTAAGCGTGGCGCCGGGTTGCACCAGGCCGCGTTCCACCAGGCTGCCGAAGGCGATCCGCGGCTGTTCCTTGCGCGTCGGCGTCGGCATGGTCTCGGTCTCGCCGAGCGGCTGGATCGCGGCGATCCGGCGCTCGGCGGCGGCGGCGTAGCCCGGGTCGCGCTCGATGCCGATGAAGCGCCGACCGAGGCGCTTGGCGACCGCGCCCGTGGTGCCCGATCCGCTGAAAGGGTCGAGGATCACATCGCCCTTCTGCGTGCAGGAGAGGATGACGCGGTGCAGCAGCGCCTCGGGCTTCTGCGTCGGGTGCAGCTTGTTGCCGGCTTCGTCGCGCAGGCGCTCATGCCCGGTGCAGAGCGGGATGTACCAGTCGCTGCGCATCTGCAAATCGTCGTTCAGCGCCTTCATCGCGGCGTAGTTGAAGCGGTATTTCGCATCCTCGCTCTGGGCGGCCCAGATCAGCGTCTCATGCGCATTGGTGAAGCGCCGGCCGCGGAAATTCGGCATCGGGTTCGCCTTGCGCCAGATGACGTCGTTCAGGATCCAGAAGCCGAGATCCTGCAAGGCGGTGCCGAGGCGGAAGATGTTGTGGTAGCTGCCGATGACCCAGAGCGCGCCATCCTTGCGCAGCACGCGGCGGCACTCCGTCAGCCATTCACGGGTGAAGGCGTCATAGGCTGCGAAATCGGTGAAGTGGTCCCAGTCGTCATCCACCGCATCCACCAGGCTGTGGTCGGGGCGGTGCAGGGTGCCGCGCAATTGCAGATTGTAGGGCGGGTCGGCGAAGACGGCGTGCACCGAGGCGGGCGGCAGCGAGCGCAGCGTCTCGATGCAGTCGCCCAGCAGGATCCTGTCGAGCGGTATCTCGAGGCCAGCGCCCAAGGTGGGAAGTTCCTTCGCGAATCGGAGGTTTGACCATGCGCGACGCGGAGTCGCGCCGTCAACAGCGGCGCCGTGCCCAGGCCTCCTCCACAGGCGCGAAGCCGCGGCGGTGATGCGGCGAGGGGCCGTGCTCCAGCAGCGCCTGGCGGTGCAGCGCGGTGGGATAGCCCTGGTGCCGCGCGAAGCCATAGGCCGGCCAGCGCCGGTCGAGCCGTGCCATGCCGGCATCGCGTAGCGTCTTGGCCAGGATGGAGGCGGCGGCGATGGACAGGCTCAGCCCGTCGCCGCCGACCACGCAGCGCACGGGGCAGGGCAGGTCGGGCGGGCGGTTGCCGTCCACCAGCGCGAGCTGGGGCGCGAGGGGCAATTGCAGCAGGGCGCGGCGCATCGCGAGGAGCGAGGCGGCGAGGATATTGATGCGCCCGATCTCGGCCGCCGAGGCGCCGCCCAGCGCCAGCGCCACGATGCCCTGGCGCTGCGCCTCGCGCAGCGCGAGCGCCGCCTGGAGGCGCGCCGCCGGGGCGAGGCGCTTGCTGTCATCCAGAAGCGCCGCGAGCGGCGCGGGGCAGGGGCGGAGGAAGATGACCGCGGCGGCAATGACGGGGCCGGCGAGCGGCCCGCGCCCGGCCTCGTCCAGCCCGGCGACCAGACCGCCGGCGGCCTTTTCCAGGCTGAAGTCAGGCATGGGGCGCCCACCCCGCGATCACGAATTGTGACGCCGTCGAAACCCTCTTGCGCGGGTATGTGAACTTTCCTACATGAACTACGGTTAACAAATAATCCACCTCGGAGACATCCATGAATCTGACTTCCCGCCGCGGCCTGCTGGCCGCGGGCGCCACCACTTTGCTTGCCGGCAAATCCGCCCTGGCTCAACCGGCGCTGCCGGCCAATTGGCCCGACCGGCCGATCCGCATCATTGTTCCTTATGCGGCGGGCGGCATCACCGACGTCATCAGCCGCGGCATGGCGGTCGGCCTCCAGGGGGCGCTGGGCCAGCCGGTCGTGGTCGAGAACCGGCCGGGCGCCAATGGCACCGTGGGCACGCTGGTCGCGGCCCGCGCGGCGCCGGACGGCACCACCATCACCATGGGGATCACCGACACCTTCGCCATCAACCGCTCCACTTTCCGCTCGGTCCCCTACAGCGACGAGAACGACTTCGCGCCGATCTCCATGATCACGCGCGTGCCCTTCGCGCTGATGGTCGGCGCGCATCGCCGCGAGATCACGGATTACGCGAGTTTCGTGCGCGAGGCGCGGCGCGAGGCGGGGCGGCTCAGCCATGCTTCCTGGGGGGTCGGTTCCTCCTCGCATCTCGCCTTCGAGTTCGTGGCGCGGGGCGAACGCTTCGAGAAGCTGCACGTCCCCTTTGCCGCGCAGGCGCCGGGCATGCAGGCGGTGGCCGCGGGCCAGGTGGACTCGATGATGCTGCCGGTGGGCGGCGCCAACAGCCTGGCGGCGGACAACCGCGCCCGCATCCTGGCCCTCGCCCATCCGAGCCGCATCGAGCTGACGCCCAATGTGCCGACGCTGACCGAGCTCGGCGTGCCGCTGGCGACCGGCCTTTGGCTCGCGCTCTACGCGCCGGCCCGCACGCCGGCGCCGATCATCGCGCGGCTCAACGCCGCGGTGCGCCAGGGCATGGGGAACGAGCAGACGCTGGCCGTCTTCCGCCAGCAGGCCGGCGCGCCCGAGCCCTCGACGCCCGAGGAACTGGCGGCCTTCGCGGCGCGCGAGCGCGTGCAATGGGCGCAGCTGGTGAACGAGAAGAACATCCGCGTCGAGTGATTTTCACGATACATCCATAGGTTGCTGGAGTGTTAACGGCCCGGGGGCGCATGCTCCCGGGCATGATCAGCAACCGCTTCATTGCCGCCACGGCCGGCCGGACCCCCTCGGAATCCGCGCGGGTCTTCAGGAAGCCTTCATCCTTGCGGTGGCAGGTGGTGCGCATGATCACCACCAATTCCCTCGCGGCCTTCACCAAGGAGGTCGCCCCGCAAAACCGCCTGGCCGAGCGCCCGGTCACCGAAGCCAGCGCGGTGCGCCGCCAGATGCCCGGGGAGGGCGCCACCCCCCTTGCGGCCGAGCAGGTGGCGCAGCGCCGGCTGGAAGCGGTCCCGCCCGCGCCGACCAAGCCCCTGCCGCGCGGTTCATTGCTCGATCTGCGGGTCTAGCGCCGCGGCATCTGCCCTTTTGGTGGGCATGCGTCTCAATATGTGTTGTTCGCGCAACAGGTCGCCTAGTTTGTGGGCTATCGGCTTGCCAAACCCTGCCTAATCTTGCCTTTATGTTGCAACGCACATCAGCGGTGCGCTTCAGGGGCAAATCAACATGCGCAGTTTCCTCTTCGCCGTGGCGGCTCTCGCCGGCGTCTCCCTGGCCGACACGGCCAAAGCCCAGATCGCCCTCGGCGAGTCGGGCATCACCGTCACCACCACCGGCACCTATGCCAGCGACTACCTGTTCCGCGGCATCAGCCAGACCCGCTCGCGCATGGCCTATCAGGGCGCGACCGAGGCGGTGCACACCAGCGGCGTCTATGTCGGCGGCTTCATCTCCAACGTGAATTTCCAGGGCTGGGATGCGCGGCAGGAAGTGGACGTCTATGGCGGCTATCGCGTGACGCTCGGTGGCTTCAACCTCGACTTCGGCGGCATCGGCTATCTCTACCCCGGCTACACCGCCCCGCAGGGCGGCGCCTCGCCCGTGCTGGACTTCGCGGAAATGTACGTGAAGGCCACGCGTGAGGTCGGCCCGGTGAACCTGCTGGCCGCCTTCAACTACTCGCCCAACTACTTCGGCCGCTCGGGCGAGGGCTTTTATATCGAGGGCGGCGCCGACTGGAAGACGGGCGTCTGGGACCTCATGGTCGGCGGGCGCGTCGGCTACCAGTGGATCCAGCGCAACCAGGTCTTCGGCACGCCCGACTATGCCTGGTGGTCGCTCACGGTCAGCCGCGAATTCCCGGTGTCCAATATCGGCACCATCGTCGCCACCGTCGGCTACTACGACACCTCGATCAACAAGACGGACTGCATCTTCGGGACCAGCCAGAACATCTGCGATGCGCGGGCCTATGGCTCGATCGCCTTCCGCTTCTGACCCCGAGCACGGCACCCGGCCCTCGGCCGGGTGTTGACCCGGCGGGGCGCCGGGCGGACCCTTGGCCTCCCATTTCGGAAGGCTGGCCCATGAAGTCCGCGTCGTCCCTCCTTCTTCTCCTGGCCATGGCCGGTCCGGCCCTGGCGCAGGACCGCCCGGCCATCACCCCCGCGCGGGACGTCTCCGTCACCTACCGCGTCACGGCCGAGGGGCAGCCGCCCGGCGACATGCGGATGTCCTGGCTGGCTGCGCGGCGGCTGATGCGCATGGACATGCCCGGCGGCCCGGGCTGGATCGTGCTGGATGCGGGCGCCGGCACCGCCTTCATGGCCATGGAGGCGCAGCGCATGGTCATGGACATGCCCGCCACCGGCATCGCGGCCCGCATGGCCCCCCGCGCCGAGGCCCGCTTCACCCGCGAGGGCCCGGCCCGCATCGCCAACACGGATTGCGTCAACTGGCGCGTGGAGGAGCAGGGCCAGGCCAGCCGCATCTGCATGACGGCCGATGGCGTGATGCTGCGCAGCGAGAGCCTCGGCGGCGCGGGCCCGGATCGCGGCCTGCTGGAGGCGACGCAGGTCACCTATGGCCCGCAGGATGCGGCGCGCTTCCAGCGGCCGGCCGGCTACCAGAATCTGCAATTGCCGCCGCCCGCGCAGATCGGCGCTGGCGGCATGCCGCGCGGCACCGCCCTGCCGCCCCCCGGCCTCACCCTTCCAGGACGCTGAGCCATGCGCATCACCCGCCGCAGCCTTGCTGGCTTGCTCGCCCCCCTCGCCCCCGCCTTCGCACAGACGCCCGCCTGGCCGAGCCGCCCGGTCCGGCTGATTGCGCCCTTCCCGCCGGGCGGCGGGGTGGACCTGACCGCCCGCCTGCTCGCCGAGCCGCTGGGCCGCGCCCTGGGGCAGACGGTGGTGGTGGAGAACCGCGGTGGGGCCGGCGGGGTGATCGGCGTGGAGGCGATGTCCCGCGCCGCGCCCGATGGCTACACCCTCTCGCTCACCGGGGCGGGCACCATCACGGCCGGCCCGCATCTGCGCCGGCTTCCCTATGACGCGCTGGGCCTTGGGCACATCACGCGGCTGGTGCGGATGCCCTTCATCCTGGCCGTGCGGACCGACCTGCCGGCCGCGAACCTGGTCGAGTTCCTGGCCCTCGCCCGGCGCGGCGGGTTGCGCTACGCGAGTGGCGGGCCGGGGACCAGCCAGCATCTGGCGGGCGAATTGTTCAACCAGCTGGCCGGGGTCTCCATCGAGCATGTGCCCTATCGCGGCACCGGCCCCGCGCTGAATGACCTCGCGGCGCGGGTGGTGGACGCCTATTACGGCGACCCCGCCACGCTCACCCTGATCCAGGGCGGCCAGGCCCGCGCCATCGCCGTCACCTCGGCCGAGCGTTGGTCGCTGCTGCCCAACACGCCCGCCGCGATCGAGGCGGTGCCGGGCTATGTGGCCGAGAACTGGTACGGGCTCGCCGCGCCGGCCGGCACGCCGGAGGCCCTGCTGGATGCGATCAACGCCCAGGTGCTGCGCGTGATGGCCGAGCCCGACACGAAGCGCCGCTTCGACGATGCGGGGCTGCATCCCGCGACCCTGCCGCGCGCGGAATACCTGGCCTTCCTGCGGGCCGACAGCGAGGTCTGGGCGCGGGTGGTGCGGGCCGGGAACATCAGGATCGGGGATTAGACGTGCAGCCGGGCCACCGCCTCGCCGTGGATATCGGCGGCACCTTCACCGACCTTGTCCTTGAGACCCCAGAGCGCACCCATTCCCACAAGCTGCTGACCAGCGCCGACGCGCCGGAGCGCGCGGTGCTGGAGGGGGCGCGGCTGCTGCTGGCCGCGGCCGGCGTGGCGCCGGCTTCGCTCAGCCTCGTGCTGCACGGCACCACGCTGGCCACCAATGCGCTGATCGAGCGCAAGGGCGCGCGCACGGCCCTGCTGACCACGCAGGGTTTCCGCGACAGCGTCGAGATCGCCTATGAGCATCGCTTCGCGCAATACGACCTGACGATGGAGCGGCCCGCGCCGCTCGCCCCGCGCGCGCTGCGCTACACCGTGCCCGAGCGCATCGCGGCCGATGGCGGCGTGCTGCTGCCGCTGGATGAGGCGGCGCTGCACGGCGTGGCGGAACAGGCGCGCGCGGATGGCGTGACGGCGCTGGCCATCTGCTTCCTGCACAGCTTCACCAATGACGCGCATGAGCGCCGGGCGGGTGACATTCTCGCCGCCCTTCTGCCGGGTGTCTCCCTCTCGCTCTCCTGCGAGGTCTGCCCGGAGGTGCGCGAATATGACCGCGCCAGCACCACCCTCGCCAATGCCTATGTGCGGCCGTTGATGGATGGGTACCTCGCGCGGCTGGAGGAAGGGCTGAAGGCACTCGGGATCGCGGCGCCGGTCCTGATGATGATGTCCTCCGGCGGGCTTTGCACCGTGGGCGCGGCCCGCCGCTTCCCGGTGCGCCTGGTGGAGAGCGGGCCGGCGGGTGGCGCCATCCTGGCGCGCCACGTGGCCGCGCAGAACGGGCTGGATCGCGTGCTGGCCTTCGACATGGGCGGGACCACGGCCAAGCTCACGCTGATTGACCATGGCCGCTTCCACATGGCCCGCAGCTTCGAGGTGGCGCGCGCCTATCGCTTCGTGCAGGGCAGCGGCCTGCCCATCCGCATCCCGGTGATCGAACTGGTGGAGATCGGCGCCGGCGGTGGTTCCATCGCGCGGCGCGATGCGCTGGGGCGCATCCAGATCGGCCCGGATTCAGCCGGCAGCGCGCCCGGCCCGGCCTGCTACGGGCTGGGGGGTGCGGCGCCGACGGTGACCGATGCCGACCTGCTGCTGGGACGGCTGGACCCCCGGATGTTCGCGGGCGGCACCATCCCGCTGGATGAGGGCGCGGCGCGCACGGCCTTCGCGCCGCTCGGCACGGATGCGCCGGTGGGTGTCGCCGAGATCGTGGACGAGACGATGGCGAGCGCGGCCCGCGTGCATGCGGTGGAGAATGGCGAGGACACGGCCGGGCGCACCATGATCGCCTTCGGCGGCGCGGCACCTTTGCATGCGGCGCGCCTGGCCCAAAAGCTGGGCATCACGCGCGTGCTGGTGCCGCGCGGCGCGGGCGTTGGTTCCGCGCATGGCTTCCTGCAGGCGCCGATCGGCTTCGAGGTGGTGCGCACGCGCTACACGCGGCTCGATGCGATGGACGCCACGGCGCTGGAAGCCATGTTTGCCGAGATGCGGCTGGAAGCCGAGGCGGTCGTGCTGCAAGCCGCGCCGCGCGAAGGCCTGGTCGAAGCGCGCACCGCCTTCATGCGCTATCGCGGCCAGGGGCATGAGATCGCCGTGCCGATCACGGCCGGCATGAACGCCGCCGCGCTGCAAGAGGCCTTCACCGCCGCCTATCGCGGGATCTTCGGCCGCGCCATTCCCGGGCTCCAGCCGGAGGTGATGACCTGGGCGCTGGCGCTCTCGCGCCCCGTTGCGGCGCCCGCGCGTCTGGGCGAGACCACGCCGCATGCCGCGCCCTTGCCCGCGCAACATCGCGCGCTGGTGGACCCGGCCACGGGCCTCTCCGGCAGCGCCGCCATCCATGTGCGTGACGCGCTGGCGCCGGGTGCCACCCTGCAAGGGCCCGCCCTCATCATCGAGGACGAGACCACCACCGTGGTCCCCGCCGGCTGGTCCGCCTCCATCAACGCGGCCGAGCAGATCGTGCTGGAGCACAGCCCATGAACGACATCCGCCTGCAGGTGATGTGGAACCGCCTGCTCTCCGTCGTCGAGGAACAGGCGCGCACCTTGGTCCGCACCGCCTTTTCCACCAGCGCGCGCGAGGCGGGCGATATCTCGGCCGGCGTCTTTGATGTGGAGGGTCGCATGCTGGCCCAGGCCGTCACCGGCACGCCGGGCCATGTGAATTCCATGGCGCGCAGCGTGAAGCACTTCCTCGCCGCCATTCCGGCCGCCAACATGCGCGAAGGCGACCACTACATCACCAACGATCCCTGGCAGGGCACGGGGCATCTCTATGATGTGGTCGTGACCTCGCCCGCCTTCCACAAGGGCAAGCTGGTCGGGCTGTTTTCCTGCACGGTGCATGTGGTGGATATCGGCGGCATCGGCCTCTCGCCCGATGGGCGACAGGTGTTCCATGAGGGGCTGCGCATCCCCATCATGCCGCTGGCGCGCGAGGGCGTGGTGGACCCTTGGCTGGTCAACCTGATCCGCGTGAATGTGCGCGAACCCGTGCAGGTGGAGGGCGATCTCTATGCCCTCATGGCCTGCAACGAGACGGGCGAACGCCGCCTCGCTGCCATGCTGGCCGAGAACGGGCTCGATGACCTGGAGATTCTGGGCGCCCACATCATCGCGCGCTCCGAGGCCGCGATGCTGGCGGAGATCGCGAAGCTGCCCAAGGGCAGCTGGACCAGCCACATGCGGATTGACGGCATGGAGGCGCCGATTGATCTCCACGCGACACTGACCATCGCGGGCGGTCACATCGCGGTGGATTACGCGGGCACCTCGGCGCAGAGCGGCTTCGGCATCAACTGCCCGCTTTGCTACACCGACGCCTACACCGCCTTCGGCATCCGCTGCATCATCGGCCCCGAGATCCCGAACAATGCCGGCACGCTGGATCTGATCCGCGTGACGGCGCCGGAGGGCAGCATCCTCAACGCGCTCTCGCCCGCCGCGGTGAACGCGCGCAGCACCATGGGGCACATGCTGCCCGATGTGGTGTTCGGCGCACTGGACCAGGCGCTGCCGGGCCGCGTGCCGGCGGAGGGCACGTCGAACCTGTGGAACCTCAAGCTGGGTGCCGGCCAGGGACTGACCGGCGCCACGCCGCGCCCCTTCATGGTGACCATGTTCCATTCGGGTGGCGCCGGCGCGCGGCCTGCGCAGGATGGGCTCTCCGCCACGCCCTATCCTTCGGGCGTGAAGAATGTTCCTGTCGAAGTCACCGAGACGGTGGCCCCCATCGTCGTCTGGCGGAAGGATCTGCGGGATGGTTCCGGCGGCGGGGGCAAGTATCGCGGGGGCGATGGGCAGATCATGGAAGTGGCGCATCGCCATGGCGAGGCCTTCGGCATCTTCGCGACCTTCGAGCGCGTGCATCACCCGGCCCGCGGCCGGCATGGCGGCGAGGACGGCGCGCGCGGCGTGGTGCGCCTGGCCTCCGGCGCCACGCTCAAGGCCAAGGGATTCCAGGTGATTCCCGCCGGGGATCGCCTTATCGTGGAAATGCCGGGCGGCGGCGGCATGCAAGCGCCTGAGACGGAGTGACCGCGCGATGACCCCCGACACGGCGCCAGGGCAGCCAGATGTGCCGATCCTGCGCGAGCGCGGCTGAGCCTTGCCGCGCGACCCCTCCCGCATGAGGCGCCGCACCGCCTGGCTTCGCGCGACGGCGGCAACCGTGTTGCTGGCCGCGTCCCTGCCGGCTTTGGCGCAAACGGCGTCCGGGCCGGCCGCCGCGCCGCATGACCCCGAGGGCCTGGGCGCTTTGGCGCGCAAGGCGCAGAACCCGCTGGCCAACATGTACAGCGTGCCCTTCCAGAACAACACCAACCTGGATCAGGGGCCGCGCCGGCAAACGCAGAACATCCTCAACATCCAGCCCGTCCTGCCGTTCGAGCTGAATGCGGATTGGAACCTGATCACCCGCACCGTCCTGCCCGTCACGTCGCAGCCCGGGGCCATGCCCGGCCAGGGCACCAGCTTCGGGCTTGGTGCCATGCAGAACTCGTTCTTCCTCTCCCCCGCGCGACAGACGGACGGGATCGGCTGGGGGGCGGGCGTGCTGGTGCAGGCGCCAACCGCGACCGACAAGGCGCTGGGCAGCAATGTCTGGGGCGCCGGGCCTTCGGGAATTGCGCTGGCCATGGGCGGGCCCTGGGTGGTGGGCACGCTCATCAACAATGTCTGGTCCTTCGGTGGCGGGCCGCAGAATGCCTACAACACCTTCACCTTGCAGCCGCTGATCAACTACAATTTCCGGAGCTCGCCAGGCACCTATCTCTCCACCCAGCCGCTCATCACGGCGGATTGGCTGGCACCGGCCGGTCAGCGCTGGACCGTGCCGGTGGGCCTGGCGCTGGGGCAGGTGTTCCGCGTCTCGGGCCAGCCGATGAACGCCAATCTGGGCGCCTATTACAACGTCATCCGGCCGGATGACGCGCCGTCCTGGCAGGTCCGGTTCCAGCTCGTCTTCCTGTTCCCGCGTTGATCAGCCCCGCGCGACCTGGCTGCCGGCGACGGCGGCGAGGTTCGCGATGCCGCGGGCCGTAACACTCGGCGTCAGCACATGGATGGGCTTGTTCATCCCCAGCAGCATGGGGCCCACCTGCAAGCCGTCCGCCACCGCCTTCATCAGGTTGAAGGCGATGTTGGCGGCGTCGAGGTTCGGAAACACCAGCAGGTTGGCCGTGCCTTCCAGCGGCGAGTCGGGCACGGCGCGGGCGCGGATCAGCGGCACCAGCGCGGCATCGGCGTGCATCTCGCCATCCACTTCCAGCTCCGGCGCCTGCGCGTGGATCAGCTTCAGCGCCGCGCGCATCTTCCGCGCGGATGGCGCGCCCGAGGCGCCGAAGGAGGAGTGGCTCAGCAGCGCCACCTTGGGCGTCAGGCCGAAGCTGCGCACCTGTTCGGCCGCCAGCAGCGTCATCTCCGCGATCTGCGCGGCCGTGGGCTCCACCAGCAGGTGCGTGTCCACGAAGAAGAGCGTGCCGTTCTGCGTGATCACGGCGGTGCAGGCATAGGCGCGGCTGACATCATTGCGCGCGCCGACGATGGAGAGCGCATGCTCCCACTCGCTCATCCAGTCGCCGCTCCCGCCGACGATGGCGGCATCGGCATGGCCGGCCTCCAGCAGCAGGCCGGCCGCGACGGTGGGGCGGGAGGCCACGCGGCGCTCGGCGGCGGCGGGCGTGATGCCGCGGCGGCAGACCTTGGCCTGATAGAGCGTGACCAAGGGCGCGAAGAGCTCCGGCTGCTCCTCCGGATGCAGCACGCGCACCGATTGGCCGAGCGCCATGCGCAGGCCGAGCGCCTTGAGCTTCGCCTCGATGACCGGCGTGCGGCCGACCAGGATGGGCTCGGCCGTGCCCTCGTCCAGCACGGTCTGCACGGCGCGGAGCGTGCGCTCATCCTCGCCCTCGGCGAAGACGATGCGGGCGGGGCGGCGGCGGGCCAGTTCCTGCACCGGGCGCATCAGGTTGCCCGAGCGGAAGACGAAGCGGGAGAGATCGGCGCGATAGGCGTCGAAATCCGCGATGGGGCGGCGGGCCACGCCGCTGTCCATGGCGGCGCGCGCGACAGCGGGGGCGATTTCCAGGATCAGGCGGGGGTCGAAGGGCTTGGGGATGATGTATTCGGGGCCGAAGACCGGCGCCGTGCCGCCATAGGCGGCGGCGACCACCTCGCTCGCTTCCACGCGGGCGAGGGCGGCGATGGCTTCCACGGCGGCGACCTTCATCGCCTCGTTGATGGTGGTGGCACCCGCGTCCAGGGCACCGCGGAAGATGAAGGGGAAGCAGAGGACGTTGTTGACCTGGTTCGGGTAATCGGTGCGGCCGGTGGCCACGATGGCATCGGGCCGGGCGGCGCGCACCGCCTCGGGCAGGATCTCGGGGTCGGGGTTGGCCAGCGCCAGGACCAGCGGGCGGGGGGCCAGCTTGTGCAGCCATTCGCCCTTCAGCACGCGCGGCGCGGAGAGGCCGAGGAAGACATCCGCACCCTCCAGCACCTCGGGCAGGGTGCGGGCGTTGGTCTCCTGCGCGTAGCGGGCCTTGGTGGCGTCCAGCCCCGGGCGGCCGGCATAGACCACGCCCTCGATGTCGCAGACGGTCACGTTCTCGCGCCTCAGGCCCATGGTCAGCAGCAGGTCGAGGCAGGCGAGCGCGGCCGCTCCGCCGCCGGTGTTGACCAGCTTCACATCGGCCAGGTTCTTGCCCTGCAGCAGCAGCCCGTTGCGGACGGCGGCGGCGACGATGATGGCGGTGCCGTGCTGGTCGTCATGGAAGACCGGGATGTTCATCCGCGCGCGCAGCCGGGCTTCGATCTCGAAGCATTCAGGCGCCTTGATGTCTTCCAGGTTGATGGCGCCGAAGCTGGGTTCGAGCGCGGCCACGACCTCGACGAAATGGTCGATTTCGGTCGCCTGGACTTCGATATCAATCGAGTCGATGCCGGCGAAGCGCTTGAAGAGGACGGCCTTGCCCTCCATCACCGGCTTGGAGGCGAGTGGCCCGATATTGCCGAGGCCCAGCACCGCCGTGCCATTGGTGATGACGGCGACCATGTTGCCGCGCGTGGTGTAGTCCCAGGCCTTGTCGGGGTCGGCCGCGATCTCCTCGCAGGCGGCGGCGACTCCGGGGGAGTAGGCGAGCGCCAGGTCCCGCTGGGAGGCCATGCGCTTGGTGGGTTCGATGGCGAGCTTTCCGGGCCGCGGGAAGCGGTGGTAGTCGAGTGCGGCGCGTCGGAAATCATCATCCATGTCGGAACCCCTTGAAGCGGAGCGAAGATGCGGCCTGCCCCGCCCGGAAGCAACCGCGCAGACGCGGGGCCGTAGCGCGGCAAAGCCAAGCCCACGGCGTGAACGCTGCGCTACCAAGGCTGCCCGGCCGCACAGCGGCCGGCGCCGCCAAACTGCCCGTGATGTCGAGAACGCCCGAAACGCGGCGAAGCCAAGCCCACGGAGTGGGCGCCCGGCGTCTGAGGGCATAAGATATGGTGCGGTCGAGAAGATTCGAACTTCCAAGGGGTTTCCCCCACCAGCACCTCAAGCTGGCGTGTCTACCATTCCACCACGACCGCAGACGAGAGCGTCCTAGCGCATGATCCCGCCCGGTTCAACCGACCCAGAGAATTTTCCCGCATGGCGCATCAGCGAGGGCCTGACCCCCTATCCCGAGGCGCTGGCGGCCATGGAGGCCCGCGTGGCGGAAATCCGAGCCGGCACGGCCGGGGAGGCGGTCTGGCTGGTCGAGCACCCGCCGACCTACACCGCCGGCACGAGCGCGAGGCCCGAGGAACTGATCGAGCAGCGCTTCCCGCATTACGCGGCCGGGCGCGGCGGGCAATGGACCTATCACGGGCCGGGCCAGCGCACCGCCTATGTCATGCTGGACCTGACCCGCGGCCATGGCGCCGTGCCGCCGCGTGACGTGCGCGCCTATGTGCACGCCCTCGAGGAATGGATGATCCGCGCGCTGGACCGCTTCAACATCCGCGGTGAGCGGCGGGAAGGGCGTGTCGGCATCTGGGTGGTGAAGCCGGGTGCTGGGGAATTCAAGATCGGCGCCATCGGCGTGCGCGTCACGCGCTGGGTCTCCTGGCATGGCATCGCGCTGAATGTGGAGCCCGATCTCGGGCATTTCGGCGGCATCGTGCCCTGCGGCATCGCCGAGCATGGCGTGACGAGCCTGCATGACCTGGGCGTGTTGGCGACCATGGAGGAGGCCGATGCGGCGCTGATGGCCGCCTGGGATGAGGTGTTCGGCCCGGGCGCGGGTGTCTGACCGGGGCTGAGAAGGGCGAGGCCGAGGTGTTGCGGGCATTGTTGGGCTGCCAGAACGCTTGACAGATTTACCCGAAACGATGTCACATTGTATTGACAGGTAATTTGTCAAGTTAGATTGACATTCGGGGTAAGGCCAGGATCGCCATGGGACAAAGCCCGCATGCGAAGATCGCGCGGCGCCAAGCCGCCGCCCCGCCGGCCCCCCGGGCGCGCCCCGCGTGGCTACCACCCCCATTGCTTCGGCCCCCACTGGTCCCGTTGGGGCGCGCGCCCGCCCCGCGCGACGCCCTGGCGCCGAAGCCCCGAGGAACCCGCTCCTGGGTTCATCACGCAACGTCCACAGGTCTCCAAAGGAGGGACACTCATCATGTCTGACGAAAGCAAGGTCTGGCCGACTGGCCTGACCATCGGGGAGGCGGAGGAGCTGCACCGCTACCTCATCAGCGGCACGCGCACCTTCGGCTTCATCGCCGCCTGCGCGCATTTCCTGGCCTACACCCTCTCGCCCTGGCTGAAGTAGGAGGGGCCCCAGATGATCAATGGCAAGATGTGGCTGGTGGTGAAGCCCACCGTCGGCATCCCCCTGATGCTGGGTGGCGTGGTCGTCGCCTCGCTCGCCGTGCACACGGCGATCCTGGCCAACACCACCTGGTTCCCGGCCTTCCTGCAGGGCAAGCCGCGCGCCGCGGCGAGCCTCAATGACGGGAACGCCCCGGCGGTCGCGCTCATGAAGCCCGGCACACCGGCCGAGTTCGCGGCACTCGCGGTCAAATAGCGCCAGGCTCGCCCTGGCCCGACGGGGGGCCGGCCCAATCCTGGACCGACCCCTCAACCCCCACAGGATGAGTGGCGCATGAACCCGATCTCGCGGAAGGTGATCCATGCCTGGGCCACGCTCGGCCCGCGCTTCCTGCCCTTCGCCGATGCGGCGACACCCGAGATGCCACTCTCGCGCCTGCTGCGGCTTTCGCTGTTCCAGGTCTCGGTCGGGATGGCGATGGTGCTGCTGATCGGCACGCTCAACCGCGTGATGATCGTGGAGCTGGCGGTGCCGGCCTCGCTCGTCGCCATCATGCTCTCGCTGCCGCTGGTATTTGCGCCGTTCCGGGCGCTGATCGGCTTCCGCTCGGACACGCATCGCTCCTTTCTCGGCTGGCGGCGGGTGCCCTTCATGTGGCAGGGCACGCTGATCCAGTTCGGCGGCCTCGCCATCATGCCCTTCGCGCTGCTGGTCCTGGCGGGCGAGGGCGAGGCGCTGGACGCGCCGCGCTGGATCGGCCTGGCGGGCGCCGGCCTGGCCTTCCTGATGGTGGGTGCCGGGCTGCACACGGTGCAGACGGTGGGCCTGGCGCTGGCGACCGACCTGGCGCCGCCCGAGGCGCAGCCCAAGATCGTCGGCCTCATGTATGTGATGCTGCTGGTGGGGATGATCGTCAGCGCGGTGGTGTTCGGCGCGCTGCTGGCGGATTTCACGCCGGGCAAGCTGATCCAGGTGATCCAGGCCTCGGCCGTCATCACCCTCATTCTCAACGTGGTCGCGCTGTGGAAGCAGGAGGCGCGAAACCCCGCCCGCACCGCCTTCCACCTGCCCGAGCCGAGCTTCCGCCAATCCTGGGGCAGCTTCATCGAGGGCGAGCAGGCGCTGCGGCGGCTCGCGGCCCTCGGCCTCGGCACCGCGGCGTTTTCCATGCAGGACGTGCTGCTGGAGCCCTATGGCGGGCAGATCCTGGGCCTTTCCGTCTCCGCCACCACAACGCTGACGGCGAGCCTGGCGCTCGGGGGGCTGATCGGCTTCAGCTACGCCTCGCGCGTGTTGAGCCGGGGCGTGGACCCCTTCCGGATGGCCAGCAATGGCGTGCTGTTGGGCATGCCGGGCTTCGCGCTCGTGATCCTGGCCGCACCATTGCACGCGCCGGCGCTGTTTGCGCTCGGCGTGCTGCTGATCGGCTTCGGCGGCGGGTTGTTCAGCCACGGCACGCTGACGGCGACCATGAACCTGGCCCCGCGCGACCAGGTGGGCCTCGCACTGGGCGCCTGGGGCGCGGTGCAGGCGACCGCCGCCGGAGTCGCGATGGCACTCGGCGGGGTGATGCGCGATGTTGTGACCGGCTGGGCCGGGCCGAAGGGCAACGGAGCAATGCTCGGCTATGCCAGCGTCTATGCGATCGAGATGGCGCTGCTGTTGGTGGCGCTTGTGGTGATGATGCCGTTGCTGCGTAAGAGCCAAGGGGCTTTGCCCCTTGGAACCCCATCAAAGGCCATTGGCCTTTGAAATCCTCTAAATTCCAAGCTCTCTTTGAAATTGTACGCTGAATTTCCGAAGTATTTCATCGGTCAAAAATCCGGCGCTAAGGCTCTGCATAATAATATATGGTTGCATGAATGGATCTCTGAATGAGAACCTATATGTTCGCTTATGTTCAAAGCGGTTAAGAATAGAGCCTCTAGCCTCTTCTGCCATCTCTTTGAGATGAAAAGAAAACGCGGTTGTCTTATAGGGGGAGCCCATGATAGCTGACATTGGGCCAACGCAATCTGCAGCGCCAAATCTACCAATTGCATCACGATCGGTCAGCGCTGCCGCGGCTAAGACTTGAGGGTATATATTACCTTGACGATAGCTCTTTAGGGTTGCTTTGGTATAATTTTCGCGGACTGAATAGTCTACATCGCCCATACATGCTTTGATGGCCGCGATCACATGGTTCTCGTCAATTAAGCGGGCTTGGCCAGAAATAGCGGACAGCGCGGCGTGCTTGCCAAGTGAGTGGGCATAGAATGGCAGCCCGCCCGAGAAAAACACAATTCGCCAAAGGGCTGCAGGTGAAATGGACATGCGAAGTCGGCGAACGCGCGATGAGATCAAATCTTTTATCTCATCCTGACTCATTGGCAGCATCGGTACTTGCTTCAGAGCGCGAGGGATAGACGCGTGCTCGCGAATTAAGTCAGATACCGACGAGGCAACACCTACAATGATAACCGTGCAGTTAACTGCGTCATCTGAGAGAGCTTTAATAGTTTCTGCGACCAATGTCTTGCAATTATCATCAATAATTTTATCAAATTCATCCAATATTACGATTGGAACTTGAAATGCTTGAAAATTTGCGAGAGCAACAACAACATCGTCTGGAGTAATTAAGTCTGGATGTGCTTGATCAACCCAGAATTCGTCTCCTTCTGTTCCTTGTTTTATGCGACGAAAGACCTTACGCCAAAGGCTATCGTACGTTGTCGCGCTATCTCCGTTAACACGAGTTGCTAAAATCGGACGCGTTTCAGAGTGAAGCGGCTTGTAGAAAATGTTCGCGATCGAGGTTTTGCCTACCCCGCGATCACCAAAGATGATGGCATGTCGTCCCTTTTCGAGGACGGTATCCTGCAACTCACGGACCGTATCTGTGCGGCCGGTGAAAAGATCGGATTCGTTGATCGGCGTGCCCGGCGTGAAGGTCTCGATGACTTCTCGTCGTAAATCTTCCCAGTCCCTTTCGGACATTTGGCCCGCCCGTCCTGGGCGGCGAAACGAGGGAGGGTTGCCGTTTGCGGTGCTCACAGCAAACATCTCTAACCGATGTGTCGGTCACTATAAAAACGCTAAATCGACATGCCTGCTGCAAAGACCGGGGTCCGGGGCCTTTCGGCCCCGGCGGGTCCAGGGCAGAGCCCTGGTCTTTAGCTGCCCAATTAGCGCCCGCGCGCCATAAACCCACGCGGCGCCGCCGACGGCGCGGCCGGGCGCTTCCGCCCTGCATCGCTGATCGGCTTCACCCAGGCGCGCTCCGGCGCGGCCGGGCGGTTGGGCGAGCGCGGCTCGTCGCGGCGGTCATGGTCGCGGCCGCCGCCATGGTCGCGCTTGGGGGCGCGGTGGTTCTGCGCCGGCGCACCGCCGCGGCCGCGCTGCGGGCGCGTCGGCACGGCGCGGTCGTTCAGGGGCACGGTCGGGTTCTGGCGGCGGTCTTCGCTGTCAATCTTCTGGCGCGTCAGCTTTTCGATGGCGCGGAGCAGCCCGACCTCATCCGGCGCGACGAGCGCGATGGCCATGCCCGAGGCGCCGGCGCGCGCGGTGCGGCCGATGCGATGGACATAGGTTTCCGGCACTTCCGGCAGCTCGTGCTGGATGACATGCGTGACTTCCGGCACGTCAATGCCGCGGGCGGCGATGTCGGTCGCCACCAGCACCGGCGCGCGGCCGGACTTGAACTCGGCCAGCGCCCGCTCGCGCTGGGACTGGCCCTTGTTGCCATGGATGGCGTTGGCGGCGATGCCGTCATCGGCCAGCGACTTCACGATCTTGTCCGCGCCATGCTTGGTGCGGGAGAAGATGAGAACGCGGCCGACACCTTCACCGCGCAGGATGCCGGTGAGGGCGGAGCGCTTGCCCGAGCCATCGAGGAAGATGACTTTTTGGTTCACGCGCTCGGCCGTGGTCGAGACCGGGGTGACTTCCACGCGGACCGGCTCGATCAGCATGTCGGCGGCCAGGCGCGCGATATCCGGCGGCATGGTCGCGCTGAAGAACATCGTCCGGCGCTGCTTCGGCACGGTGGCGACGATCTTGCGGATGGCCGGCAGGAAGCCCTGGTCGAGCATCTGGTCGGCCTCGTCGAGCACCAGGATCTGCGTGTGGTCCAGGCGGGCATGCTTGGTGCCCATATGGTCCATCAGGCGGCCGGGGGTGGCGACCAGCACGTCCACGCCACGGGCCAGGGCCCGCTGCTGCGGCACATGACCGACGCCGCCGAAGACGGTGGCGACGGAGAAGCCCATGTGGCGGCCATAGGTCTTGAAGCTCTCGGCAATCTGGCTGGCCAGTTCGCGCGTCGGGCTCAGCACCAGCACGCGGCAGCCGCCGCGCGGCGGGTGGCCACCGGTGAGGGCCAGCTGATGCAGGATGGGCAGGGCGAAGGCGGCGGTCTTGCCGGTGCCGGTCTGCGCGATGCCCAGGATGTCGCGGCCCTGGAGGGCGGCCGGGATGGCCTGCGACTGTATGGGCGTGGGGGTGGTGTAGCCGGCCTGTTCCAGCGCGCTCAGGAGGAGCGGGTTGAGGCCGAGTTCATTGAAAGTGGTCATGACAAATCCAGCTGCGCGGCGCGCATGCTGCGGCCGCGGGAGGGGTAGGTGGACACCCCGCGTGGCTGGGCTGATCCGGGAGATACATCGAAGGGTCCGGCAGTTCGGCTGCCTTGTGGCGCTTCAGTCAGACCGAAGCACGGCGCCGCTCACGCGACCGGATCCTGGCGAGCATGCATGCCCGCTTGATACGCTCGGGTATGGTGCATTGCGAAAGGGAACGCAAGACAATTCGGCGTGGCTACCAAAGCCCGGGCAGCCAGAGCGAGATCGCCGGCAGCAGCGCCAGCAGGATGATCCGCGCGAAATCCGAGGCCACGAAGCCCATGACGCCGCGATAGGTCTCGCCCATCGGCACATCCTTCGCCATCGCGTTGATGACGAAAAGGTTCAGCCCAAAGGGCGGCGAGATCATCCCCACCTCCACCGACATCAGCACCAGGATGCCGAACCAGACCAGCACCTGCTCCCGCCCCAGCCCGAAATCGAGGCTGAGCATGAGGGGGATGAAGATGGGCAGCGTCAGCAGCACCATCGCCAAGCTCTCCATGAAGCAGCCCAGGAGGAAGTAGATCAGCAGGATCATCAGCAGGATGACGAGGGGCGGCACGTCAAACCCCGCCACCACGGCGGAGAGTTCGGCCGGCAGGCGGGAGAGGGCGAGGGCCGCACTGAAGAGCTCGGCGCCCAGCAGCACCACGAAGATCAGGCCGGTGGTGACGGTGGTGGAGAGCAGGCTTTCCTTCAGCCCCTGCCAGCGCATGCCGCCGAGCGTCACCGCCAGCAGGAAGGTTGCGGCGGCGCCGATGGCCGCGCCCTCGGTCGCGCTGAACCAGCCGCCATAGATGCCTGTGACGACAAGGACAAAGACCATGGCCACGGGCCAGACCTCGCCGGTCGCGCGCAGTTTTTCCCGGATATCCATCCGGGCGGCGGGCGGCGCGGCGTTGGGGTGCAGCCGGGCATAGATGTTCACCACCAGCATGTAGCCGGTGGTCGCGATCAGCCCGGGGATGACGGCGGCGACGAAGAGCGTGCCGATGCTCATCTCGGTATAGATCGCGTAGATCACGAGGATGACGCTGGGTGGGATGAGGATGCCCAGCGTGCCGCCGGCGGCCAGCGTCCCGGTGGACAGCGCGTTGGAATAGCCATGCCGCCGCATCTCGGGCCCGGCCACCTGGCTCATGGTCGCGGCGGTGGCGAGAGAAGAGCCGCAGATGGCGCCGAAGGCCGCGCAGCCGCCGATGGTGGCGACCGCGAGCCCGCCACGCCAATGCCCCATCCAGGCGCGCGCACATCGGAAGAGCGCGCGGTTCATGCCCCCCTTGGTGGCGAAATCCCCCATCAGGAGAAAGAGCGGAATGACCGAGAGCGTGTAGGAGGAGAACCGGCTGAAGGTCATGGAGTTCAGCGTGGCGAAGAGCCGATCCCAGCCGCCGATGGTGGCGAAGCCGACGCCGCCCACCAGCAGCATCGCGACACCCACGGGCATGCGCAGCGCGATGAGCAGCAGGGCGGCGGCGAACATCGCCAGCCCGATATCGAAATCGCTCATGCGGCACGCCTGACACGGGCGGCACTTTCCAGCGCGACGAAGGCGGAACACACCATCCAGAGCGCCATGCCGATGGCGGCACCTGCATAGCCCCACCAATAGGGGATTTCGAGGAACATGCTCTCCCGCTCACGGTCCCAATTGTTGTAGCCGCCGATGGCCAGCCGCCAGGCGAGGACGAAGACGACGGCGGCGGCCACGCTGCGCATCAGCGCATCCAGCCCGGCCAGGGCGCGGGGCGGCAGCCTCTGCGTGAAGAAATCCACCATCACGTGGGCGCCGCGCATCTCGGCCAGCGGCAGGCAGAAGGCGACGGCGACGCCGAGCGTCATCTCCACGATCTCGGAATCACCCAGGATGGGCTTGTTCAGGATGGCCCCGCGCAGGACGGAAGCAGCCGTGACGCCCACCGCCATCAGCAGCAGCGCGCCGGCGAGCAGCGCAGCCCAGGTGGTCACCCCTTCGAGCGCGGCCCGCATGCGGGGGAAGGGCTGGTCCACCGGCGCGGCGAGGATGCCGTGCTCGGTGACCTGCGGGTCCGTACTCAACCCACGCGGCCGAACCGCGCCGTGGTGGCCTGGATCTCGTCGAAGAGCTGGCGGCCATTGCGGTTGCGGCGCGTCATCTCGGCCATCCAGGCGTCATAGGCAGGAGCGACGGCAGTGCGCCAGCGCGCCATTTCGGCCGGGCCGATCTCGATGATCTCGCCGCCGGCATTGCGCGTGGCGTCAATCGCGGGCTGGGTCTGGGTGTCCCAGGCCTCGCCCAGCTGCTTCGAGAGCGCGGCGCCGGAATTGGCGTCAATCACGGCGCGGAGTTCGGGCGGCAGGCGCATGTAGCTGCGCTGGTTCATCAAGGTCAGCAGCATGCCCTGGAACAGGCCCACGCCCGGCGGCTCGCTGTGGTATTTCGAGACCTCGAAGAGGCGGAAGGGCTGGGTGATGGCCCAGTTGATCAGGAAGCCATCCACCTGGCTGCGCGAGGCCGCCTCATAGACGCCGCCGAGCGGGATGCCGACCGGGGTCGCGCCCATGGCCGTCACCGCCTCGCCGATGAAGCGGCCGGCGACGCGCAGGCGCAGCCCGCGGAAATCCTCCAGCGTGCGGACCGGGCGGCGCGAGGTGTGGATCAGCGCGCGGTCGGTCGCGTGGATCGAGATGATCTTGATGCCGCGATATTCGGTATCGGCCAGGTTCTTCGAGACATATTCATAGGCCGCCTGCGACATGGTGGCGCTGCGGCCGGTGTTCATGAAGGGCATTTCCAACCCCTCGGTCCCCATGAAGCGCCCGGGCGTGAAGCCGGGCACGGTCCAGATGATGTCCACCACGCCGTCTTCGAGCTGCTGCGGCAGGTCCCGCGGCTGGCCGCCCAGCTGCATCGCCGGGAAGGACTGGATGGTGATGCGCCCCTGGGATTGCTGGTTCACCCGCTCGGCCCAGCGGTCCAGGTGGATGGTGTGATCGAGCGCGGTGGGAGAGGAGAAGCTGTGCAGCCGGAGCGTGAAATTCTGCTGCGCGCGGGCGACGAGTGGTGTTGCCAATGCGCCCAGCGCCAGACCGGCGCTCATGAGGTCACGTCGTTGCACGGGCCTGCTCTCCTTTGGTTCGAAGCGAGCGTCGCAAGCTTTGGCGGGGCGTGGCAAGGCGCGTGGTGCGGAAATCCGGCCGGGCGGCGCTGATGCGCCTCTCTTGCAGGCAGGCCGTGCCTGCTTCCTGGCCGCCTCGCGCAAAACGCGCGCGCCGGCGCAACGCGAGGCGGTGTCGTGGGTTTCGCAGGGGAACGGCCCTGGCGCCTCCGCTGCGGGCGCGCCGTGATCCTCACGCAGCCAGATAAGGAACGACATCATGGACAAGGACCGGATCGCCGGCGCGGCCAAGCAGGCCAAGGGCGCCGTCAAGGATGCCGCGGGCAAGCTCACGGGTGACGCGAAGCTCCAGGCGGAAGGCAAGGCCGACAAGGCCGCCGGCAAGGTGCAGAACGCCGTCGGCGGGGCCAAGGACGCCGTCCGCAAGGCTGCCGACAAGTAGCCGAACATCCCGAGCGGGCAGGGGCATGCCGCCCCTGCCCGCCGGCGCCTTCCCTCCCACGCAGCCTGTCGGATTGGAATTTCGGATGAGCCTGTTCAGCTCGATCTTGCACAAGGTGTTCGGCGCCTCCGCCGGGGCCTCGCCTGGCGGCACCGGCGGGGCATCAACCGGCGGGCTGGCCACCGCCGCCGGCATGCCCGGGGTGGATACGGATGGCATTCCGCACACGCCGGCCGCGGCGGGCCTGGGCGCCGCCCCGATCGCGCCTCCGCCCGTGCCGGATCAAGCCGTGCCGCACACCCCGCCCACCGGTGCGCCGGTGGATGTGGAGTCCGTCCTGGCCGAGCTCGCGGCGCGGAAGGGTGGCGGCGGGAATTGGCGGAGCTCCATCGTGGACCTGTTGAAGATGCTGGATCTCGATTCCGGCCTCGCGGCGCGCCAGCAGCTCGCCGATGAACTGGGCGTCCATGCCGGCGCCGATGGCTCGCCCGAGCAGAATATCGCCTTGTCCCGCGCGGTGTGGCGGCAACTCGCCGAAAATGGCGGCCAGGTGCCGGAGAGCCTGAAGGGCTGAGCGGCCTCGATCGTGATCCGCTATCGCCGGATCACGATCTCACCTTGTTGCGGGGATGAGTCACCGCTTCGGTGATTCCACCTCAGCGGATCATGCTCTACCGCAGCGCCGATTCCGGGATCCATCCCTGCTGGGCGAAGATGCCGCCCAGGCGCTGCCCCAGCGCATCGCCGATCCGCCGGCCTTCCGTGCCTGTATCGGCCGAGCGCGCCTCGCTGACACCGGAGAGGATGGCGTTGGAGGCCGCGACCTCAGCGAGGCGCCCCACCGCCATGCCCGCGCCCATGGTGCCGACCGCCCCGGGTGTCCGCGGGCTTTGCGCCATGGCCTCGAAGCTGCTGATCAGACGCGGCGCGCGCTGCCCGTCGCGGTAATAGACCTGGATCTCCACCACGACGCTGCTGCGCCCGCGGCCGAAGCCGATGACGTTGCGCTGCGTCTGGTTGCCCTGGTCCACCGAGAGCAGATGCCCTTCCACGATCACCACGCGGGCCGCGCTGGGGGGCGGCGCGCGGCTGACCCGCTCGGCCGGCAGGCCGAAGCTTTGCAGCTTGGCCACGACCTCGTTGCTGACATTGCTTGCGGCCTGCCGACCGGCGGCGAGGCGCTGCTGGCTGAGATTCTGGTCGCTCGACATCTGCGTCAGGCGCTGGCGCACGCCGTCATCCAGTTTCACGTCGCCCGGTGCGACACCAGCATCCACGACATAGATGCGCTCCGGCCGGGGCAGGCGGGGGCCGGCATAGCCGGCGGTCTGCTGGACCTGCGGCTGGGTGCAGGCGACGAGGGCCAGGGCCGGCGCGATGCCAAGCAGGGCCCTGCGGCCTGGAACAAGCAGGGCCCTGCGGCCGGAAATCGGTGATGCGGGCATTGGGCGTCCTCGTGCTGTAGCCCGGGCTTGCCGTCCCCAGGTGCAGCTTGACCGTAAGGGGTGGCTGCGGCCTTTGGAAAGCTCTCGCCGTCAGGGCGCAGCAGGTTTCGCCGCGAGGCTGGACCATGTCCGTGGTGGCGCCCTCCAGGGCCGGATCGCGCTTCTAGGCAGCGCCATTCCCGTCAATCACGACGAAGAACTCGGCGGTGTCGCGGCTCTCATTGCGATACTCGTGCACCACATGGCCGTGGTAGAACAGTGAGCTGCCCTGGCCGACCACGAAGCGTTCCCCGGCCACCACCACCACGATCTCCCCCCGGCTGACAAAGAGATATTCCTCCACACCGCGCTGATGCGGGGCGAAGACCGCAGCCTCGCCCGCTGGCAGGCTGTTGAAGGCGAAATCCACGCGGCGGTCCGGAAACAGCGGCGAGAGCGAGCGGCGCACAAAGCCGGTCCCGGGGTCGCGATAGGTCGCTTGCGCCTCGGGCGGCAGGAGCACCGGCTCGCGCGCCTGTTGGTCGCCCACCAGTTGCGACAGCCCGATCTCCAGCCCCGCCGCCAGCTTGCCCAGCACCGTCGTGGTCGGCACGGCCGCACCTCGCTCGATCTTGGAGATCATCGCGCGGCTGACACCGCAGCTGAGGGCCAGCGCATCCAGCGTCAGCCCGCGCTCCTGGCGCAGGCGCCGAAGGTTTTCCGCCAGGCGTCCCGGCGGCGGGGATTCCGCCTCAGCGCGTTGCAGCAGCACTGCCATTCAGCACGATCCTCCACGGCCTCACCCTGCCGAGGCGGGGCCGCGCCAGCAAGCTTGCCCATCAAATTCTACTATAGTAGAAAGTGCGCGACGGCCGCCGAATCCACGCACCGGCCAGCGCCCCAAGGGAGGGTCACCACATGCATATCGGTCTCATCGGCGGCATCGGGTTGGGCGCCACCGAGTTCTATCACCGCCGCCTGGTCCAGGGCTTCGCCGCCCGCGACACGCCGCTCCACCTGACCATCGCGCATGCCGATGTCGCGATGGAAACGGCCAACCTGCTGAGCGATAACCGCGCCGCGCAGGCCGCCATCTTCGCCGAACATGCCCGGCAGCTGGCGGGGGCCGGGGCCGAATGCGTCGTCATCCCCTCGGTCGCGGGGCATTTCTGCATCGCGGAGTTCACCGCCCTGTCGCCCTTGCCGCCCCTCAACCTGCTCGATGCCGTGGCGGCCCATATGGCCGGGCGCGGCTTCCGCCGGGTGGGCGTGCTGGGCACCCGCACAGTGATGGCGTCGCGCTTCTACGGCCGCCTGCCGGCGGTCGAAATCCTGCCGCCGCCGGGCGCCGCGATGGACGAGGTGCACGAGGCCTACATCACCATCGCCCTGACCGGCGAGGTGATCCCGGCCCAGCGGGCGCTGTTCGATGCAATGGGCCACCGCCTGATCGAGGAACATGGCTGCGAGGCGATCATGCTGGGCGGCACCGACCTCTCGCTGGTCTACAAGACGGAGCCGCCGCCCTTCCCCTTCGTGCATTGCGCCGCGATCCATGTGGACGCCATCATCGAGGCCGCGGCCTGAACCGGCTGGGGTGGCGGGCGGTGTGGCTACAGGCTCGGCCGCTTGCCGAACCCCGGCTCCTCGGGCGGCTCCGCGAATTGTTCCTCGATGCTCGTGACCTGCGCGAGGGGCGGGCCGCGACGGCAGGCGGTGAGCACGGCGTTCAGCGCATCCTCTTCGCCCGCCAGCAGCGCCTCGACCGTGCCATCGGCGCGGTTGCGCACCCAGCCGGAGATGCCGTTCCGCCGCGCCTGATGCACCAGCCAGTCGCGGTAACCCACCCCCTGCACCCGTCCGCCGATGCGCAGGAGGCGGGCCTTCATCCCTGGCTCAATGCGGCAAGCCGCGCGGCCAGAGTGAGATCGGCCGCGACCTTCTCGCGCCGCTCCTCGGCTTCCCAGTCGAGGCCCCAGCGCTCCTCCTGGAACAGCTCGTCCAGCACGGCGAGGCGATGGGCCTCCGCGGCCTCCAGCTCGCCATGCATCACCGCAAGGCCGAGCACGCAGCTGCCCAGCGCCGGCACCAGCACGCCCAGTGCCGACAGCGCCACGGGCGAGAGCTCCGCCACCGCCTGGTGCAGCGCCGCCAGCGCCTCGGCGCTCTGCCCCACCGGCATGATGCCGCGCGTCGCGCGCAGCTCCGCGCCGAAGCGTGTGCGCGCCCAGTCGAGCCAGGGCTGCCAGGCGGCCTCCTGGCGTTCGGCCAGCGCGTCATCCTCGGCGCGGTAACAGAGCAGGTCGGTCTCGGCGTATTTGGCGATGGCGGCGATGGTGGCGATGGGATCGGGCGCGATGCGCTCGGCCGCCGTGCCGGTCAGCCGGGTGAGGGGGACATCCTCCCAGGACATCTCGCCGCCCGGCGCGCCGCCGGCGGCCTGCCACTCGGCGGCCAGCGCCTCGCCCAGATCGCGCGTGGCGACGCGCAGCGCGGCGCCGGTGGGCAGGCGCACGGGCTTGCCGTCGAGATGGATGGCGAAGCCGTCATCCTCGGCCACGCAGGCCGCCTGGTTCCAGAAGCGTTTCATGACCCGCGCTGTCTAGCGCAGACGGCGGGCCGGGGAAACGACGAATCAGGCCGCCTGGCTGAGCCCCAGCTCCGCCAGCGCGGCCTCCACCGCGCGCAGGACCACCGCCACTTCCGGCAGGCCGATATCGCCGATGGCACCGATGCGGAAGCTCGGCGCCTCCGTCGTGAAATAGCTGCTGATGGTGACACCCTGGCGCTTCAGCGCGGCCACGAAATCAGCGAGCACCAGGCCGGCCGGCTGGTGCACCGTCACCACGATCGGCCCTTGCTCAGCCTCGGTGAGGTAGGGCTTGAGCCCCAGCGCCACGAGGCCGCGATGCAGCGCGATCGCATTGGCGCGGTAGCGCGCAAGGCGCACGGCGCGGCCGCCCTCGGCGTCGAAGCGGTCCAGCGCGACATCGAGGGCGCGCAGCGTCTGCACCGGTCCGGTGAAGCGCAGGCTGCCCATGCCGTTCTCGCGGCTGTTCGCCAGCACATCCGCGAGATCGAGGCTCCAGGAGCGCGCATTCCCCGCGCATTGCTCCGTCCGGTCCAGGCGGGCCACGGCAAAGGCAAAGCCCGGCAGCCCCTCCAGGCATTTGTTGGAGGTGAAGACCACCGCATCCAGCTCAGGCTGCGCGGAGAGATCCAGCGGCAGCGCGCCGAAGGCGGAGACGGCGTCCAGGATCATCCTGCGGCCAGCCGCGCGCACCACGGCGCCGATGGCGGCCGGGTCATTCACGATGCCGCTGCCCGTCTCGCTCTGCACCATGCCGAGATGGCCGCATTCTGGATGCGCGGCCAGCGCCGCCGCCACTTCCCCGGGCGTGATGCCGCGCGTGTCCGGCGCGTGCAGTTCCACGACCTCGCGCCCGGCCTCGCGCGCCAGCCGCGCCATGCGCACCGCATATTCGCCGTTCATCGGGATCAGGAGGGCGCCGTCCGGCGCCACATAGGTGCGGATGGCCGCTTCCAGGATCATGTGCCCCGCCCCTTGCAGCGGCAGCGTCACATGCTCGCCCTCCACGCCGCCGGCGATCACGCGGATCCGCTCGCGCAGGCGCGTGTAGAAGGGGCGGAAGGCGGCGTCCCAGGGCGCGATGTCCTCGGCCATGGCGGCGCGCACCGAGGGGTGGGTCTGCACGGGGCCGGGGGTGAGGAGCAGCATCGCGGGTCTTCCTGTCTGAGCTGCGGCTCTTGCCGCGAATTCACCCGATCGGGAACCCCGCCCCCTCTGAAAACGGCATGGATGACTTGCCCCCATAAACCTCTACCCTGCCCGGATGGCCGATGCGCGACTGACCGCCGTGATCGTCGCCTCCGCCCTGTTCATGCAGAATTTGGACAGCGCGGCGGTGGTGACTGCCCTCCCCTCGATGGCGCGGGAGCTGAATGAGGACCCGGCGCGGCTGGGTGTGGCGATCACCTCCTACCTGGTGGCGCTGACGGTCTTCATCCCCGTCTCCGGCTCTATCGCGGACCGGTTTGGGGCCAAGCGCGTCTTCCTCATCGCCATCGCGCTGTTTGGCCTTTCCTCCGCCGCCTGCGGCCTGTCGAACAGCCTGGGCGAGCTGGTGCTCGCCCGCGTGCTGCAAGGCATGGCGGGTGCGATGATGGTGCCGGTCGGGCGGCTGCTTCTGCTCAGCGGCATCCGGAAGGATGAGATGCTGACGGCGATGACCTGGCTGACCATGCCGGCCATGCTGGGCCCCATCCTCGGCCCGCCTTTGGGCGGCATCCTGACCGACCTGTTCGGCTGGCGCAGCGTCTTCTGGATCAATTTGCCCGTCGCGGCCTTCGGGCTGGTCATGGTGGCCTGGAAGATCTCGCCGCTGCCGCCCATCCATCCAGGCCCCCCCGATCTGCGTGGCCTGGCGCTCGTGGGTGGCGCGCTGGCGACCCTCATGGCCGGGATCGAGACGGTGGGACGCGGCGTGCTGCCGGATTTCTGGCCGGGGGCGCTGCTGGCCATGGGCGCCGTGCTCGCCATCCTCGCCTGGCGGCATTGCCGGCGGGTGGAGAAGCCGGCCCTCGATCTGACGCTCCTGCGCTATCCGAGCTTCCGCCACGCGACGCTGGCGGGCAGCCTGTTTCGCGCGGGTGCCGGCGGCGTCCCCTTCCTGGTGCCCATGCTGCTGCAGGTGGGTTTCGGCTGGGGCGCGACGGAGGCGGGCTTCGTCGCCTTCGCCACGGCCATCGGCGCCTTCGCCATGAAGCCGCTGACGCGCCCCATCCTGCGCCGCTTCGGCTTCCGCACGGTGCTGATCGGCAATGGCGTGCTGGCGGCGGCGGGTGTCGCCATCGGCGCGGCCTTCACCCCTGCCTGGCCCATCGCGGTGATGTTCGTGGCGCTGGCCTTGGGCGGGCTGTTCCGCTCGCTGCAATTCACCGCGCTGAACACGCTGGCCTTCGCCGACCTCCCGCGAGAAAAGCTGAGTGCCGGCACCAGCTTCTACGGCACGGCGCAGCAATTGCCGCCGGCGCTCGGCATCGTCCTGGCCAGCACCTCGCTGGAGATCAGCCGGCACATGGCCGGGCATGCGGCGCTGCTGCCCAGCGACTTCACCGCCGCCTTCCTGATCGCGGGGCTGGTGGTCCTGGCCTCCAGCCCGCTCTTTGCGCTGCTGCCGCGCGATGCAGGGGCGGAGGTGAGCGGGAAGCGGTGAGCCCCCCTCAGCGCGGCGTTGTCGGCGCCGGGTTGGTCAATTCGCGCAGGATCTGCTCCTCGCGCCGCGCATCCTGGCCAACGGTGCCGGAGGGCGGGGGCGGCGTCGCCCGGCTGGGCGCATTCTGGGCGCGGCCGGTTTCCTCGCGGAAGATCTGCGCCTCGTTGCGCGCATCCTGCCCTGGCGTCGCGTTCAGGGCGGGCGGCGGCAGGGTGCCGGGCGCGTTGGGGCTGCGGCCCATCAGCTCGCGATAGATCTGGTCGGTCGCCTGGGCCTGCCCGGGCGGGGTCTGCGCCTGCGCCACCCCGGCCAGCAGCGTGGCCGCCAGCAGCAGGCTTGCGGCCCAGGGGCGAGTGACGGTCATCATGCGGGTCTCCGACAAGAAATCTGAGCGCGAATCTAGCAACATCCGGTGAAAGTCACAGGGGCTCATTCGGCCGGCGCGGCGCTTGGCAGATCCGCCTTGCCGCGCCCGCGGCTGAAGCGCCGCGCCAGCCCGTCGAAGCCCAGATACAGCACCGGCGTGACAAACAGCGTCAGCGCCTGGCTGACCGCGAGGCCACCAATGATGGCGAGACCCAGCGGCTGCCGCAGCTCGGCCGCCGCACCCCAGCCAGCCGCGATGGGCACGGCGCCGGCGGCGGCGGCGAGCGTCGTCATCAGGATCGGCCGGAAGCGCAGGATGCAGGCATGGCGCACGGCATCGAGCGGCGCCTCACCCGCGCGCTGCCGTTGCAGCGCCACATCCACCACCATAATGGCGTTCTTCTTCACGAGCCCGATCAACAGCAGCACGCCGATGACAGCGATCACGGAGAGATCCAGGCCAAACAGCCAGAGCGTGGCGAAGGCGCCAAGTGCGGCGGCCGGCAGGCCCGAGAGGATGGTCAGCGGGTGGATGAAGCTCTCATACAGCACGCCCAGCACCACATACATGATCAGCACGGCGGCCAGCACCAGCGCGCCCTGGCCCGCCAGCGCCTGCTGGAACACCTGCGCCGAACCCGAGAAGCCCGAGACGATTGTGGGCGGCAGGCCCATCTCGCGCTCCACCTCGCGGATGGCGTTCACCGCATCGCCGAGCGCCACGCGAGGTGGTGTGTTGAAGCCGATGGTGACGGCGGGCAGCTGCCCCTGGTGCGCCACCGTCAGCGGGCCGGAACGGCGTTCGATGCTCGCAACGGCCGAGAGCGGCACGAGGCGGCCGGTGACGGAGCGCAGATAGAGCTTGGCGAGCCCCGTCTCGTCCCGCTGATCCTCGGGCAGGGCCTCCAGGATCACCGGATAGGCATTGGCCTGGCCGTAGATCGTGCTGATCTGGCGCGAGCCGAAGGCGGAATAGAGCGCCTGGCGCACCTGCTCGATGGAAACACCCAGCGCCGTCGCGCGGTCCCGGTCCACATTGACCATGACCACGGGGCTGTCGAGCTGGAGGTCGGTGTTCACATCCTGCAATTGCGGCAGGCGAGCGAGGCGGGCTTCGAGGCGCGGCGCCCAGTCATACAGCTCGTCCAGCCGCAGCCCCTGCAGGGTGTAGATGTAGAGGGTACGGGTCTGTCGCGCGCCGAAATTGATGTTCTGGATTGGCTGGAGAAACACGCGCATGCCCGGCACGCCTGAGGCCTGGCGGCGCAATTCCTGCAGGATCGTCGTGATGTCCGGCCGCTGGTTGCGCGGCTTGAGTTCGACGAAGAGGCGGCCCTGGTTGATCGAGGCGGATCCACCCACCGCACCCACCGTCGCCACCACGCTGTTCACATGGGGGGAGGCCGCGAAGATCTGCGCGATGCGCTGCTGCTTCTCCGCCATGTCCTGGATGGAGGCGCCGCGCGGTCCCTCGGTGTTCACGATGACGAGGCCGGTGTCTTCGACGGGGAAGAAGCCCTTGGGCAGCTTCACCGCCATCCAGCCCGCGCCGATGAGCGAGGCGAAGAACACGGCCCAGATGATCAGGCGGAAGCGCAGCGCGAGGTCGAGCAGGAAGCCATAGCCGCGCTCGATGGCGACGAATCCGCGCTCCAGCGCGCGGTCCACGAGGCCTGGTGCCTTGTGCTGGGGCTTCATGCGGCTGGCCATCAGCGGCGTCAGCGTCAGCGAGACGATGAGGGAGGCGATGACGGCGAGGCTGACCGTCGCCGCGAAGGCGTTGAAGACGCGGCCCACCACGCCGCCCATCAGCAGGATCGGCAGGAAGACCGCGATGAGCGAAAGCGTGATGGAGAGCACGGTGAAGCCCACCTCCTTCGCGCCGCGAATGGCGGCCGCGACGGGATGCATCCCTTCCTCGATGTGGCGGACGATGGCCTCCAGCACCACGATCGCATCATCCACGACGAGGCCGACGGCGATGGTGAGGCCGAGCAGCGTCACATTGTCGATGCCGTAGCCCAGCACATACATCAGGCCGAAGGTGATGCAGAGGCTGATCGGCACCGCGATGCTTGGGATCAGCGTGGCGCTCAACCGGCGCAGGAACAGGAAGCAGACCAGCACCACGAGGCCGATCGCGATCAGCAGCGATTCCTGCACGTCATGCACGGCGTCGCGGATCGAGCGGCTGCGGTCGAGCATGACGCCCAGGCGGACCCCAGGCGGGAGCGCCGATTGCAGCGCCTCGACGCTGCGCATCACGCCATCCACGACGTCCACCGTATTCGCATCCGGCTGCCGCTGCACCGCAAGCACCAGGGCGCGCTGGCCATCGCGCCAGCTCGCCACGCGCTCGTTCTGGACGCCATCCGCCAACTCCGCGATCTCGGAGAGGCGGATCGGCGCGTTGGCGCGGCCGGCGACGACGAGCTGGCCGAACTGCTCGGCATTCTGCGGCTGTTCGGTGGCGCGCAGGGTGAGCTGCTGGCGCGCGCCACTGAGCAGGCCCACCGGCGCGTTGGAATTGGCCTGCTGGATGGATTGCTGCACCGTGTCGAAGGCGAGGCCCATGGCCGCGATGCGGTCGGGGTCCAGCCGCACGCGCACGGAGTAAAGCTGCTCGCCATAGGTCACCACCTGGGCCACGCCCTGCACGCGGGAGAGTGCGGGCGCGATGATGGTGCTCGCCACGTCATTCAGCCGGTAGAGCGGCACATCGCCGCCCGAGAGCGTCAGCAGCAGCACCGGCGCATCGGCCGGGTTCACCTTGCGGTAGCTGGGCGGCACCGTCATCTCGATGGGCAGGCGCCGCTGCGCGCGGGTGAGTGCCGCCTGCACATCCTGCGCCGCACTGTCGATGTTGCGGCCGAGCTGGAATTGCAGGGTGAGGTTCAGCGTGTCCTGCCCCGAATTGGAGCTCATGCTCTCCAGCCCCGCGATGGTGCTGAACTCGCGTTCCAGCGGCAGCGCGACCGAGGTCGCCATGGTCTCGGGGCTGGCGCCGGGGAAATTGGCGAAGACGGAAATGACGGGGAAGTCCACGCGCGGCACCGCCGCCACGGGCAGGCGCGTATAGGCGATGGCGCCCGCCACCACCGCCGCGATGGTCAGCAGCAGCGTCATCACGGGGCGGCGGATGCAAAGCTCCGAGATGTGCATGGCGCGCGGCCCCTCAATTCGCCGAGGAGATACGCTGCGGCGCGGGCGCGGCGGCGGGCGCATTGCGCTCGACGGCGCGGGCGCCCTCGGTCACGCGCTGCGCGCCATCCACGATGATCTTGTCACCCGCCGCGATCTCGCCGCGCACCACCGCGCGGTCCCGCACGTTGCGCACCAGCTGCACGGGGCGGCGGCGCGCCATGCCCTCGGGCGAAAGCACATAGATGAAGCGGCCCTGCTGGCCGGTCTGGACGGCGGCCGAGGGGATGGAAATCGCGTCCTGCTCGATGGTCGGCACCACCGTCACCCGCACATATTGCCCGGGCCAGAGCGCGCCCTCCGGATTGGCGAAGCGGCCGCGCAGCTGGATCGTGCCCGTCGCCGTATCCACCGCGCTGTCCACGAAGACCAGGCGGCCTTCGGCGGGCGCGCCAGCTTCGCCGTCGCCCAGCGCCAGGACCGGCACCTCGCCGGCATTGAGCGCCACGCGGATCTGCGGCAGCCAGCGTTCCGGCACGCTGAACTGCACGAGGATGGGGTTCATCTGCGTGAGCGTCGCCAGCGCCACATTCTCGGCCTGGCGCACGACATTGCCGACGCGCAGCGGCAGCACGCCGAGCTTGCCGTCGGTCTCGGCGGTGATGGTCGCGAATTCGATGTTGAGCCGCGTCTGCTGCATCAGCGCCTCGGTCGCCCGCGCATTGGCGACGGCGGCCGCGGCTTCGGCGGTCGCCTGTTCGAAGCGCTGCTGCGCCGCGAAGCCCTCGCCGCGCAGCGACTGGTAGCGCACCGCATCGGCCTGATAGCGGACGATCTGCGCACGATTGGCGGCCAGCTGCGCCTCCTGCTGCGCCAGGATCGCCTGGTTCAGGCGCGAATCCAGTGTGAACAGCACCTGGCCGCGCTGCACCAGCTGCCCCTCATTCACATGTACCTGCGTGATCTGCCCATCCACGCGCGTGCGGATGGTCACCACGCTTTCGGCCACCACCGTGCCATTGGCGAGGATCTCGATCGGCATCGGGCCGACGCGCGCGGGCTCCGTCGTCACGGGGATGGCCGGCTGTGCGGCGGCGGCAAGCGGAAGCAGCAACGCAAGCAGAAGAGGGATCAGGCGGGAGGGCATTCGGCCAAGGGCTCCGGTCGCGGCGGGGCGAAGGGTCCCGCGCGGCGGGCCGCGGGGGCATCCGGGGATTCAACAGCAAGGCCCGGCAAAGCCCAATGACAAGACGGAAAGGTTACCCTTCGTCACCCCTGGTTCTTCTGGGACGGAATGCAAAAACGTGCATGATGCGCGGACTGAGGGAAGGAAGGCGTCGCATGCTTCGTTGGCTGGTTGTGCTCGTGCTGTTCTTTACACTTCCGGCGCAAGCCTTCGATCTTCCCGGGCTTTCCCGGGACTCCGGCCAGTACCGGGAGCAGCTGGAACGCCGCTTCCCGGCCGGCGGCACGCCCCAGCAGCGCCAGGCGGCCGAGCAGCGCGCCACCACGGCCGAGCGCGCGAACAATTGGCCCAACGCCGCCGCCGCCTGGGAAGAGCGCACCGGCATGGGCGAGGCGACGCCCGCGCAATGGCTCGCGCTGGCCCGCGCCCAATTGCGCCGCGCGCCGCCTGAGCCTGCGCGCGCGTTGCAGGCCGCCTGGCAGAATTTCATGATGGTCCCGGCGGGTCCGCCGGAAATCCCCTCCCTGCTGCTGGTCGCCGAAGCCCTGGCCCGCATGGAGCGCCCGGCGCAGCAGATCGCGGCGCTGGAGGCCGTGATCCAGCGCGCGCCGAACGAGCCGCGCTACGCCCAGGCGCTGACCGAGGCGCGCCGCGCCGCGGGCCTGCTCGTCAGCCGCGTGAACACCGAGAGCGAGGCCGAGCCGCCGCGCGCCTGCCTCAGCTTCACCCTGCCGCCGGCCCGCCGCCAGGATTGGCAGCCGCAGGACTGGATCCGTACCGAGCCCGCCATCCAGGGCCTCGCCGTCACGCGCGACGGCGATTCGCTTTGCGTCGTCGGCCTGCCGCACGGTCGCACCACGCGCGTGCTGCTGCGCCAGGGCCTGCCCGGCGAGGATGGGCTGCGCCTGAACCGCGACACGGCGCTGAACATCGCGATGCCCGACCGCGCGCCGCGCATGGCCTTCGACAGCCGCGCCTTCCTGCTGGCGCGCGGCCAGCCGGCGCGGGTGCCCTTGGCGCTCATGAACATCGCGGGCGTGCAGATGCGCATCATCCGCGTGACCGAGCGCAACCTCATCCCCCTGACGCGGGACTGGCGCCTGGGCGACCAGCTGGATTCCTGGATGGCGCAGGACCTCCAGGAGAGCTGGGGCCGCGTCGTCTGGCAGGGCCAGATCGAGGTGCCGCGCCACCCGACCAACAGCCTGCAACGCCTCTCCATCCCGGTGCCGGACGCGGTGCGGACCGCGGGGCCCGGCCTCTACATCATGGTGGCGCGCCCGGGCGATGGCACCAACAACTCGGACGGCCTGACGACCGCGCAGCCGCTCATCGTCACCGATCTGGGCCTCACCGCCTGGCGCGGGGCCGGTGGGCTCGCCGTGCAGGCGCGGCATCTGGGCGATGCGCGGCCCGTGGGCGGCGCCCGCGTGGCGCTGATGGCCCGCAACAACGAAATCCTGGCCGAGGCCGAGACCGGCGCCGATGGCCTGGCCCGCTTCGCCCCCGCCCTGCTGCGCGGCGAGGGGCCGATGGCGCCCGTGGCCCTGCATGCCAGCACGGCGGATGACCTGGTCGCGCTCGACCTCGAGGCCGCGGCCTTCGACCTCTCCGATCGTGGCGTGGCCGGGCGCGCGCATCCCGGCCCGCTCGATGCCTTCCTCTGGCTCGATCGCGGCATCTACCGCCCGGGTGAGACGGTACAGGCCATGGTCCTGCTGCGCGACGTGGCGGGCCAGCCGGCCAATCTGCCCGTGCGCCTCCGGCTGCGCCGCCCGAACGGGCAGGTGGCGGCCGAGGCGGTGCTGCGCGATGGTGGCCATTGGCCCGTGACGCTGCCCGCCGCCGCCCCCGCCGGCGCCTGGAAGATCGAGGCGGTGACCGACCCCGCCGCACCCCCGGTGGGCGAGGTGACGCTGCGCGTGGACGCTTTCGTGCCCGAGCGCCTGGCCGTCGAGGCCGGGCCCGCGCCCGGGCCGCTGACGCCGGGCCAGCCGCTCGAAATCCCGGTCACGGCGCGCTTCCTCTATGGCGCGCCGGGCTCGGGCCTCACCGGTAGCGCGCAATACCGGCTGATCACGGAACGCAGCCCTTTCCCGGCCTTGCAGGGCTTCCTCTTCGGGCTGGAGGACGAGGTCTTCGCGCCCGACATGCTCTCGGCCGACCTGCCCGAGACGGACGCGCAGGGCCGCGCCTCCCTCACCCTCACGCTGGACCGCGCACCGGACACGACGCGCCCGCTGCGCGCCGAACTGACGGTCCAGGTGGAGGAGCCGGGCGGCCGCGCCACCAGCGTGAATTTGCCGCTGGCCGTCGCCGGCGCGCCCCGCCTCATCGGCATTCGTGGCCCGCAATCGGTGGACGCCAACAGCGAGGCGGCGTTCGAATTCGTCATCGTGAACCCGGCCGGCGAGGCGCAGGCGGGCAACCTCAACCTCCGCCTCCTGCGCGAGCGGCCGGATTGGCGGATCGTCCTGCGCTCCGGCCAGCCGCGCTACGAGACGGTCTGGACGGATGAGCCGGTGGATACGGGCAGCCTTGCCGTCACCCCGGGAGCCGCCGCGCGCTTCGCCCGCAGCCTGCCCTTCGGCCGCTACCGGCTGGAAGCGCAGGAGGCGGGCGGCATGGCGTTGGCCTCGGTGCGCTTCCGCTCGGGCTGGGCCGCCTCGGAATCGGCCGAGGTGCCGGACAAGGTGGATGTGGCGGCCGACCGCCGCGCCTATGCCCCGGGCCAGCCCATCACGCTGCGCATCACGGCGCCCTTCGCCGGCCGCGCGAGCCTCGCGATCCTGACCGACCGTCTGGTGGCCCTGCGCGAGATCGAGGTGCCTGCCGCCGGCGCCGAGGTGACATTGCAGGCCGATCCCGCCTGGGGCGCCGGCGCCTATGCCGCCGTCACCGTGTTCCGCCAGGGCGAGGCTTCGCAGGCACCGGGCCGCGCGCTCGGCCTGACCTGGTTGCAGATCGACCCCGCCGCGCGCCGGCTGGAAGTGGCGATCGGCGGCGAGGAACGCGTGCGCCCGCAACGCCGCGTCACGCTGCCCGTGACCGTCACCGGCGGGCAGGGCCAAGTGCATCTGACGCTCGCCGCCGTGGATGAGGGCATCCTGCGCCTGACGCGCTTCGCCACCCCCGACCCGCTCGCGCATTACGCCGGCCGCCGCATGCTCGGCACCGACATCCGCGATGATTACGGCCGGCTGATCCGCCCGGGCGACGGCACGCTCGCCACGCTGCGCCAGGGTGGCGACGATCTGGGCGATCTCGGCGCGCTGCGCATCCCGCAGCGCAATGTGGTGCTGTTCAGCGGCATCGTGACGACCGATGCGCAGGGCCGCGCCGAGATCAGCTTCGACATCCCCGATTTCGCCGGCGAATTGCGCCTGATGGCCGTTGCCTGGGATGGCGCGCGGGTGGGCTCCGCCGCGCGCACGCTGCTGGTGCGGGACGCCGTGCTGGCCGAGGCCATCCTGCCGCGCTTCCTCGCCCCCGGCGACGAGGCGAGCATCCCCGTCCTGCTGCACAACCTGGAACTTCCGGCGGGCGAGGTGAGCGCCACGCTCAGCACCGAGGGCGCCATCGCGCTGGCCGGCCCCAATCGCCTCGCCGCGCGGCTGGCCACCGGCGCGCGCGCCCAGCCCGCCGCCACGCTGCGCGCGATCGGCGCGGGTGAGGGCGTGCTGCGCCTGGCCATCACCGGGCCGGACGGCTTCACCGCCACACGCTCGGTGACCATCCAGGTCCGTTCCTCCCGCGCGATCGCCACCGCCAGCAGCGTGATCGAGATCGCACCCGGCGCGGAGGCGCGGATCACGCCCGATGCCGCGCGCTTCCTGCCCGGCGCCTGGCGCGCCACGGCGCGGCTCGGCACGCCGGTCCGCTACGATGCCGAGGGCATGTTGCGCGCGCTGGAGGCCTTCCCGCTCGCCTGCCTGGAGCAATTGTCCTCCCAGGCGATCGCCCTGGCCGCCGCAACGACCGAGGCCAGCACGCCCGAGCAGGCGGTGCGGCTGCAGCGCATGGTGGATGGCGTGCTCGCCCGGCAGCGCTTCGATGGCAGCTTCGGCCTCTGGTCCGCCCAGGGCGAGCCGGAATACTGGACCTCCGGTTATGCGGCGGAGGCGCTGCTGCGCGCCAAGGCGGCCGGCGCCACCGTGGCGGATGCGGCGCTGGAGGCCGCGCTGGTGAACCTCGCCGAACGCCTGGAGGAGACGAACCCGAGCGAGCCCGCCGAATACGCGGCCCAGGCGGCGCGGCTGAACGCGCTTTCGCTGGCCGGGCGGCATCGGCTGGGGGCGGCGCGCCGCCTGATGGAAAGCCTGAACCGGCTGCCCACGCCGCTCGCCCGCGCCCAGCTCGCGGCCGCCTTCGCCCGCGCGGGCGATGCCGAGCGTGCCACGCGCGCCTTCACCGCCGCGCTGGCCGCCCCCGCCCGGCGCGACTGGATCTATGATTATGGCAGCGCCGCCCGCGATGCCATGGCGATCCTCGTCCTGGCGCATGAGGCGCGCATGCCGGCGCCGATGCTGGCCAGCGCGCTGGAGCGGCTGCCCGGGCCCGAACTCACCCCGGCTCTCGCTTCCACGCAGGAGCAGGCCTGGGCGGTGCTGGCGGCCGTGACGCTGGGCCGGGACGGAAGGCCGGTGCGGGCCAGTCTCGACGGCACGCCGCTCACGGGCCGCGTGGTGAATGCGACGGAGGGTGGCACGCTGCGCAATCTCGGCGACGCGCCGCTTCCGGTCAGCCTGACCGTCACCGGCATTCCCGCCGAGGCGCTTCCTGCCGGGCGCAACGCCATGCAGATCCGGCGCCGCTTCCTGAACCTCGACGGCATGGCGCTGAACCTCGATCAGCTGCGCTCCGGCACCTCCTTCATCATGGTGCTGGAGGGGCGGGCGGAATCCAGCCAGAACCACCTGGCCATGATCAGCCAGGGCCTGCCGGCCGGTTGGGAGATCGAGGCGCGCCTCGGCCCGGGCCCCGTGCCGGGCCTGCCGGGCCTTGGCGAATTGCCCGAGGCCGATGCGCAGCCGGCGCTGGATGACCGGGTGGCGGCCGCCTTCACCTTCTCGGCCGAGCTGCGGGAATTCCGCCTGGCCGTGCGGCTGCGCGCGGTGACGCCGGGGCGGTTCGAGCTGCCGGGGGCGGAGGTCTCGGACATGTACCGCCCGGCCTTCTTCGCGCGTCAGGCGGCGGGGCGGGTCACGATTTTGCCCTGATCAGGCGCTCAGCAGGCGCTCCACCAGGATGCGCTGAGCTGGCCCCTCACCACGGGTGAAGCCAGGATAGTGCCCGTCCAGCACGCGCACCCCATGCGCCTCCGCGACGTCCCGCGCGAGGCCCGGGGCGGTGATCAGCACGTCGCCCTGGATCATGATCGCCGGTCCCTCGGGCGGCGGCGCGCCGGGCAGGCTGAGCTTCTCCCAGGCCCAGCCATGCGCGGTGACCCAGCCAAGTGCGGCCGATGACAGGGCACAGGGTTCGGGGCGCAGCACGCCGAGGCCCTCGCGCAGCAGGGTCAGCGTGCCAGGCTCCAGCCCCGGAAGGCTGGTGTCGAGCCAGAGGCGCGGCTGGCGCGGCCCGGGGAAGGTCGCCGCCAGCGCCTGGCCGGCCGCGCCGGCATCCCGCGCCGAAAGCGGCAGGTCCCGGCTGATCGCCAGCATCGCGGCGAGGCCCGATTGCGGCCCGCCCAGATAGGCGTGCTCCAGCACGGCGGCATAGGCGGCGGCGATACGGTCGGGGTTCAGCTCCCACAGCGCCCAGCGCCGCGCCGCCTCGCCCATCTCGGCCCTGAGCGTCGCGTCGCGGCCGATCTCGAGCAGGGCGGCGGCGAGTTCGGCGGTCTCCGCCGCCTCGCCCACCAGGCGGCAGCCGGAGGCCTCCATCTCCGCCATGGAACCGTGGCGGTTGGAGATCAGCGGCCGGCCCGCCATCAGCACATCCTTGGCGGCGGCCGAGGTCTCGCCCCGGCTGCCGCGCCGCAACTGCACCGCGACGTCGCAGGCGGCGAGCCAGGCCTGATAGGTCGTGGGCGGCACACGGCCCGTCACGCTGACGCGCCCGGCCAGGCCCTGGCGCTCGGCCTGCGCGATCAGCGCAGCGCTGCCATCCTGCGCATCGCCCACGAAGACCAGCCGGGCCGCGGGAAGCTGCCGGGCCAGGGCCGCGAAACCCGCGAGGATGCGCTCGGGCAGCTTCTGCGGTGTGACGATGCCGAAGGAGGCGACGACCAGCTCCTGCTCCGGAAGGCCCAGCATCGCGCGCGCCGCCGCGCGGCTCGGCAGCGGCGCCGGTTGGCGCATCAGCGGCAGGACATGGGCATGCGTCAGCGCCGCATTGCCGTATTGCACCTCCAGCAGCCAGCGCGCATGGCCGGAATGCAGCACGAGGGCCAGCGCCTCGGCCATTGGCCCCGCGCTGCCGGCCAGCTCATGCGTGGCGAAGAGCGCGGGATAGCCCTCCTCCCGCACGATGCGCGTGGCGCGGGGCTCCGGCGCGTCGGAGCGGCGGTCGAGCCAGTTGCGCAAATCGGTGATGGCGGCTTCGTGCAGGGTGACGACGCCGGGGATGCGGGGCAGCAGCTCCTGCAGGATGCGCGTGTGCATCGGGTTGTTGCCGACGTGATAGAGCACGCGGTCGAAGCGGCTGCCCTGCTCGGCGAAGTCGTCCTCGCTCAGCCAGGGCATGCGCCCGGCGAGCGGCCCTTCCGGCCGGGCCGCGCTGACCAGGGTCACGGCGTAATGCACGGCCAGCGCCGGTGCCAGCTCGGCCGTGTAGTCGGCGATGCCGCTGGGCGTGGGCGGCAAAGGCGAGACGATGGCGAGGCTTTTCCGCCGCGCCGGGCGGCCCCTGGGGGGCGCGGGGCGGGAACGTTCAAAGGCGGCCCAGGCCTCGGCCGCCACGCGGTCCCAGCTGAACTCCCGCGCCCGGCGCGGGCCATAGGCGGCGAGGTCGGCCCGCAGCTCCGGCGCCTCCAGCAGGCGCTGGATCAGCCGGGTCAGGCCCTCGGCATCCTCGGGGTCGAACAGCGCATCGGCGCGGCCCATCACCTCGGGCAGGGCCGAGCGGTCGCTGGCGATGCAGGGCGCGCCGCAAGCCATGGCCTCCAGCAGCGGCAGGCCGAAACCCTCGGCGAGCGAGGGCATGACGAAGAGGCCAGCCGCGGCATAGAGCCCGGGCAGCTCGACCTCGGGGATGAAGGGCAGGCAGACCAGCTCATCCTCACCGACACCCGCGCCGCGCGCCATCTCGCGCAGATGGGGCGGGTTCACATGGCCGATGGCGAGGCGGTGCCGCGCCCGCAGCGGCGCCGGCAGGGCGGCATAGGCGCGCAGCAGCAGCCCCTCATTCTTCCGGAAATCCCCGGCGCCGAGATAAAGCAGGAAGCCTTCGGCGAGCCCGTAGCGCCGCAGCAGCGCCTCCCGCGCGGCGGGGTCGGGCGGCGGGGGCGCGAAGCCGGGCGAGGCGCCGCCGCCCACCACCACCACGCGGTCCGGCGGCAGGCCCAGGTGGCGCAGCACCTCGGCGCGCGTCGCTTCCGAATTGGCGAGGAGCGGCGCGCAGGCCGCCAGCTCGTCCAGGCAGCGGGCATACCAGGGCACCAGCCCGGCCTCGCGCCAATGCCCGTCCAGATAGGTCTCCCGCAGGGTCATCGGGATCAGGTCATGCACGGTGGCCGCGATGCGCGGGCGCTCGAGTTCCGCTGGCCAGGTGGTGACGACGTCATGCCGGAGGCCCTCGAAGACCGAGCCCAGATGCAGCAGGTCGGGCGCGGCGGCGCTGATCACCCCGGCGCGGAGATGCTCGGCGAGGCGGCGCAGCGGCGCCTGGGGCTGGTGGCCCGCGGCGCAGCCCTCGGGCGCCGTCCAGCGCCGGATGTCATAGGGGCCGAGCAGGGGCGCGAATTCCGCCGCCAGCCGCGCCGCCGATTCCTCGAGGCGCATGTTGAGCAGGATCTGCACCTCGTGGTTCCCGCGCCCGCGCACCAGGGCGCGCGCCAGCTCCAGGCTGTAGCGGCCGAGGCCGGCATGCCGCGCGGCGCCCTGCACGCCCTGGAGGTCGAGCATGAGCCGCACCCGGCGTCAGCCCTTGCGGGAGGTGACGAGGCGCAGCGCCGCCCGCCCGGCCTCGCCGCCGGGCAGCGGGGCCGCGGGTTCCGTCGTCTCGGCCCTGAGCCGCGCCTCCAGCGCCATGAGGCGCGCGGGGGTGAGGGCATGCGCCTCGCCGCCCTGGGGCAGCATCACCGCCTCGATCATGGCGATGCGGGCCGCGACGTCGCCCTCGGCGGCCCATTGCAGGGCGGCGAGGCGGATCGGCGGCACGCTGCGATCCTCCATCTCGAGCCGGATTTCGAGCATGCCCTCGGCATCGGTCGCGAGCTGGAGCGGCAGCAGCAGCGCGCCGCCGCCCTCAGGCAGATCGGTCATTCCGCCGGGGTGGCGCAGCCGGCCCTGCGCGCCCGCGCGGATATGCAGGTGCAGGAGCACGCGGACATCGCCCGCCGCCTCGGGCGGGAGGGCGAGGCGCAGCACCGCATCGGGTGCGAGCGCACTGACGCCCTGCGCCTGGGCGGATTGGCTCCATCCCTCGGCAAGAAGGGCGAGCCAGTCTTGCCCGGCGGCGGAAGGGCCGAAGATCACCGGGCGCCCGGGGGCCAGGCGCGGCGTCTCCTGCGCCGCCGCCAGGATTTCGCGCAGCGCCACGCGGATCGGCCGCCGTTCGCCTTCCGGCGGCGGATGGGTCGGCCCATCCACGACGAGGCGGAGCGTGGCCGGCCCGGCCGGCAGGTCGAGCGCCAGCATGGCCTCCTGCCCGGGCTCGATCTCGGTCCATTGCAGCGGGCCTTCGCCGAGCGCGATGCCGGCGCGGTTTTCGCTCGCCCAAGGCGCGGCCCGCAGGCGGAACCAGAGCCTGAGTGGGGCGGCGCAATCCACATGCAGCGTGCCCGAGGGGCCGATCAGCCAGGAGCCCGGCTCCTCCGGCGGCTCGAAGCCGGCGCCAAGCGCCAGCAGCTCGCCCGCGCCGGTGCCCGGCGCGAAGGAGAGGCCGTGGCCGGGGCTGAGGCGCGGCAGTTCGGGGGCGGCGCGCTGCGGTGGCGGCTCGGCCAGGCAGGCGGCGACCTCGTCCAGGAAGTGGCGCGTGACATCGGGCCAGCCGCGGGGCGTGAAGCCCGCGCGCAGCCGCGCCTCGGCGGCGGCCAGCGCCGCGCGGTCGGTCACGAAATGGCGCACGCGGGCGGCGATGTCGCGCGGGTTGAAGGCGTCTATCGGCTCGGCGAAGCCGGAGGCGGCCTCGGGCGTCGCGCCTTCCAGGGCGGCGAGGCAGAGCTTGCCGAGTGCGAGGGATTCGCCCACCGGCAGGCCCCAGCCCTCGGTGAAGGAGGGGAAGATGGTGAAGAGGCAGCCGCGATAGAGCCCCTCCAGCTCGGGGTCCGACACGCCATGCACGAGGCGCACGCGCCCGCCCAGGAAGCGCGTCGCCTCCAGCTGCTCCATGAGGTCGGTCACGCGCCAGCCAGGGCGGCCCACCAGCACGAGGGGCGGCGGCTCCACACCGTCGCGCAGCAGGATCTGCCAGGCCTGGAACAGCGCCAGGTGGTTCTTCCGGGATTCGATGGTGCCCACGCAGAGGACATAGTCCTGGCCACGCAGGTCGCTCACCGCCTCGGGGAAGGCCAGCGCATCGGGCTTGTCGGGCGGGCTGATCCGGTGCGCGAGCGGCACCGGGCGGATCGGGATGGGCGGCGCCTCGATGGCGGCGAGCTGCCGCGCCAATTCCCGCGCGGTGAATTCCGAGATGGTGAGCGCGAAGTCCCAGAGGCCCGCACCTTCCTCGAGTCCCTGCCGGAAGGCGGCGACGGTGCCCTCGCTCGTGTGCTCCGGATGGGTCAGCGGGATCAGGTCATAGACCAGCACGCCGATGCGCAGGCCCGCCGCGCGCAGCCGCGCCAGCGCCGAGGGCACGCCCGCCCAGAACCAGAAGGCCCCCATGATGAAGAAGACCCGCGCGGAGGGCAGGTGGGTCGGCCGCGCGCGGTCCATGGCGCCGGTCACCAGCGCCTCGGCGCGGAGCGCGTCATGCGGCTCGTGCAGGCAATAGGCGATGATCGCCGCGATATCCTCGCGCGCCAGGGTCCAGAGCGGGCCGAAGCGCTCGGCCAGGAAGACGAAGCGGGCTTCCTCGGCCGCGACGGGATCGGCCAGGATGCCCTCGGCGAGGCCGAGCTGGACGCGCTGGATGCCGGTGGCGCGCCCGGTGTCGCGCACCATCGTCAGCAGATCCGTCACGTCGTGCAGCTGGGGGCCGCCAGGGACCCCGTCCTCCGGGGCGGCGCCGCCGGCGCGGCGGATGGCCTGCCAGTTCCGCCGCTCGGGCCGCAGGCGATACGCTTCGCGCGCGGCGGCGATGGCGGCGCTGCGCCGGCCCGTCTGCAGCAGCGCCTCGGCCAAGGCGCGATGCGAGCCCGGCTCCTGCGGCGCATGGGCGACATCGAGCTCGGCCTCGCGCAGGCGCTCCAGCGCCAGGCGCTCGCGCTCCGAGATCTGCCGCGCGGAGACGCCGGGCTGGCGGGGGCGGACCTCGATGCCGGCGAGTGCGGCCAGCTCTTCCGCCGCGTGGTTGATGGGGGCCAGCCGGTCGGACAGGGCATAGGCCGCCGCCGCCTCTTCCAGCCGGCCTTGCAGCTTCAGCGCATGGCCGAGCTGGAGGGCGATGTCGTGGTCGCGCGGCTGGCGCTCCTGCGCGGTGCGGTAGGCCTGTTCGGCGGCGGGAAGGTCGCCCGCTTCCTTGCGGGCATGACCGAGCTGCACCCAGATGCCCGCATCATCCGGCTGGATCGCGAGGTAGCGTTCATACTGGATCGCCGCCTCGGGCCAGTCGCGCCGGTCGCGGGCGGCATCGCCCGCGCCGCGCGCCGCCTGGGCTGCGATGCGCTTCGTCGCCCGTTCCCGTTCGGCGGCACGCCGGGCGCGGAAGCGGGTGAGGAATGCCAAAGGGTTCAAGCACGGGCTCCGGGGGATGCAACTTCAATCCCCCGGAGAGGCGCATCGCGTCAAGCGCGCGCCCTCTCCCCGGGGATCAGCCCCGACGATGCACCAGCGCGTCATAATCCTTCATGAGCGTCTCGGTGATGGTGCCGGGCGTGAAGTCCTGCGTGCCGATGCGGCGGATGGGCGTCACCTCGGCCGCGGTGCCGGCGAGGAAGGCCTCGGTCGCGCGGGGCAGCTCGTCCGGGTGGATCACACGCTCCACCACCTTCATCTGGCGCTTCTCAGCGAGGCTCATCACCGTGCGGCGGGTGATGCCGTCCAGGAAGCAGGTGGGCTTGGGCGTGTGCACTTCGCCGTCGAAGACGAAGAAGGCGTTGGCGCCGGTGGCCTCCGCGAGGTCGCCCTTCCAGTCGAGCATCATGGCGTCGTCGGCGCCCTCATCCATGGCGGCCTCCTTGCTCATGGTGCCGATCATGTAGAGGCCGGCCGCCTTGCTGGCGGTGGGTGCCGTCTCGGGGTGCGGGCGGCGCCACTTGGCCATGGCGAGGTTCACGCCCGTCATGCGCTGCTCCACGCCGAAATAGGCGCCCCATTCCCAGACCGCGATGGCGAGCTGCACCTTGGTGCCGCGGGCGGCCACACCCATCTCCTCCGAGCCGCGCCAGGCGATGGGGCGGACATAGGCATTGGTCAGGTTGTTGCGCCGAATCGTCTCGTTGCAGGCATCATCGATCTGCTCGGCGGTGTAGGGAATCTCGAAGCCGAGGATGCGGCCGGATTGCAGCAGGCGCAGGGTGTGCTCGCGCAGCTTGAAGATTTCGCCGCCATAGCAGCGCTCGCCCTCGAAGACGGCCGAGGCATAATGGAGACCATGGGAGAGGACGTGCAGCTTCGAATCGCGCCAGGGGCGGAACTCGCCATTCCACCAGATCACGCCGTCGCGATCATCATAGGGAACCAGGGCCATGTGTGTCCTCCTTGGCGCCGAGTGAGACCCGAACGGAATGCCGGGGGCAGGATTGGCGCATCATCCTGTCGTGTTGCTGGATCTTTGTAGAATGACCGGAAAAAATGTGTCAATGAAGCTGACCGAAAACGGAATCATGGCTGCCATGCCGGAAACACTCAAGTCCGACAATTTGCGCCCCGAAGCCGCGCGCGCGGAGCCTTCGCGTCCACCGGGCGGCACGCGCAGCCTGCTGTTTCTCCGGGAGGAGGAGCTGCGCCTCGCGCAGGACCTGCTCTATTTCGGCTATCGCGATTTCACCGCGGGGGCGGACCGCATCCTGGCGACGCTGGAGATGGGGCGCGCGCATCACCGCGTGCTGCATTTCGTCGGCCGCGCGCCGGGCATCAAGGTGGGCGAGTTGCTCGCCATCCTGGACATCACGAAGCAGTCGCTCGGCCGCGTCCTGCAGCCGATGATCGAGCAGGGCTATGTCCACCAGGCGCCGGGCGTCACCGACAAGCGCCAGCGCCTGCTGAGCCTGACCGAGCAGGGGGCCGCGCTGGAGCGGCGCCTGTTCGACGCGCAGCGCGAATGGGTGCTGCGCGCCTATCGCGAGGCGGGGCCCCAGGCAGTGGAGGGATTTCGCCAGGTGATGCGCGGCCTCATGGGCCCCGAGGCGCGCGCCCAGTTCGAGGCGCTGGAGCGCAGCGCCGCCCCCGGCCGCACCACGCCCACCTTCTCGCCCAACCCTGCCCGACCGCCCGAGACGAGAGGAGGCTGACCCATGGCCGAGACCAGTGCGGACATCCTGGTGGTGGATGACGACGCCCGGCTGCGCGCGCTGCTCCAGCGCTTCCTGACCGAGCAGGGCCACCGCGTCGCCGTCGCCGGCGACGCGACCGAGGCGCGCGCCGCCATCGAGGCCATGGCCTTCGACCTGCTTGTGCTGGACGTGATGATGCCCGGCGAGACCGGCCTCGAACTGGCCGAGCATCTGCGCGCCGAGGGGCATGAGACGCCCATCCTCATGCTCACCGCGCGCGGCGACCCCGATGACCGCGTGGCCGGCTTCGAGCATGGCGCGGATGATTACCTGGCCAAGCCCTTCGACCCGCGCGAATTGGCGCTGCGCATCCGCACCATCCTGCGCCGCGCGGCCCCCCGCGCCGCCCCGGCCGCCCTGCCGGAAGGCCCGATGCAGCTGGGCCAGCGCTGGTTCGACGCCGAGCGCTGCGAGCTGCGCGGCCCCGACGGCACGCAGCGCCTGACCGGCGGCGAGGCGGCGCTGCTGACCGCGCTCGCCCGCCGCGCCGGCGAAGTGCTCTCCCGCGAGGAAATCGCGGTGGCACTCGGCACGCCCGATGCGGGCGAGCGCAGCGTGGACGTGCAGGTGACGCGCCTGCGCCGCAAGATCGAGACGGACCCGCGCGAGCCGCGCTTCCTGCACACGATCCGGCACAAGGGCTATGTGCTGAGACCCGGGCCTTGAGCCAGGGGGCGATGATGCAGAAACCCCCCGCGAAGCGGCCGGACAAGTCGCTGCTGCGCGGCATGGGCGCCGTGCTGCCGCGCGGCCTGCTGGCCCGCACCCTGCTCATCATGCTGCTGCCGCTCGTCGTGCTGCAGGGTGTCGCGCTCCAGCTGTTTTATGGCGGCCATCTCGACGTCATCTCGCGACGACTCTCGGCCGGCCTTGCGGGCGATGTCGCCTTCGTCGCGCACCTCGTGGACCAGGCGCCGGAGGGCATGCGCAGCCAGATCCTGCGCGAGGCGAATTGGCGGCTCGGCCTTTCGCTCGGCTTTGAGCCGGGGCAGGTGCTCGGCACGCCGCCCGCGCGCCCGGCCTGGATGCCCTTCCTGCCGCTGGAGGAGGACCTGGACCACGCGCTGCGCGAGCGCATGAACTTCGCCTTCGACGCCGATTGGCACAGCGACCCGCAGGCCATCGTCATCCGCGTGCAGACCGGCACGGGGCTGCTTTCGGTGGAGGCGCCGCGCAAGCGGCTGTTCAGCACCACGCTCTACGTCTTCGTGCTGTGGCTGGTGGGTTCGGCGCTGTTGCTGGCGGGCATCGCCATCATGTTCATGAAGAACCAGGTGCGCGCCATCCGCCGCCTGGCCGAGGCTGCGGAATCCTTCGGCCTTGGCCGGGACACGGCCGCCATCAAGCCCGAGGGCGCGCGCGAGGTCCGCCAGGCCGCACTCGCCTTCAACGCGATGCAGGGGCGCATCCTGCGTTTCGTGAACCAGCGCACCGAGATGCTGGCCGGCATCAGCCATGATCTTCGCACGCCGCTGACGCGCATGCGCCTCGCCATCGCCATGCTGCCCCGCTCGGCCGAGACGGCGGAGGATCTGGAGGCGCTCAACCAGGACCTCGAGGAGATGGAGCGCATGGTCGAGACCTATCTCGCCTTCGCACGAGGCGAGGGGATCGAGGCACCGCGCCCCGCCGATCTCGTGGAGCTGGTGGAGGAGATGGCGGCGAAGTCCCGCCGCAGCGGCGCGGATGTGAGCGTGACCCTGCCGGAGGCGCTGACCCTGCCGCTGCGCGCCGATGCACTGAAGCGGGCGCTCGGCAACCTGCTCGACAATGCGCGCCGGCATGCGCGCCGCATCGCCATCGGCGTGGCCGATGTGCAGGAAGCGGGGCGCCGCTGGGCGGAGCTGACGGTGGATGATGACGGCCCGGGCATTCCCGCGGCCGACCGTGCGGAGGCGTTCCGCCCCTTCAGCTCGGGCTCGACCACGGGCACCGGGCTTGGCCTTGCCATCGCGCGGGACATCGTGCGTGCGCATGGCGGCGAGATCCTGCTGGAGGAGAGCCCGATGGGCGGGCTGCGCGCACGGATGCGGCTGCCGGTTTGACCGGCTTGGGCGTGACCGCATGGCTGGCTTGCGCGGGCTTGCGCTGTAACCGCGCCGTGGCGCCGCCAAATTGCTCCCATCACGCAGGAGCATGACGCGCATGTCGCAACGGCAGCTTCACCTCGGCGCCTTCATGCGCCCCGTCGTCATCCACACCGGCGGCTGGCGCTATCCGGGCGCCTGGCCCGGCGCGAATTTCAGCTTTCCACAGCTGAAGCAGCTCATCCAGAAGCTGGAGGCGGGCAAGTTCGACGCCTTCTTCATGGCGGACCACCTGGCGCTGCTGAACATGCCGATCGAGGCGCTGCGCCGCAGCCACACCGCCACCAGCTTCGACCCGCTGACGCTGCTGCCCGCACTCGCCGCCGTGACCGAGCGCATCGGCCTGATCGCAACCGCCAGCACCACCTACAACGACCCCTATCACGTGGCGCGGAAATTCGCCTCGCTCGACCATATCTCGAATGGCCGCGCGGGCTGGAACCTCGTCACCACCGCGAACCCGGATGCGGCGCAGAATTTCGGGCAGGACGCGCACATGGCGCATGGCGAGCGCTACAAGCTCGCCCGCGAATTCTACGACGTGGTGACGGGGTTGTGGGACAGCTTCGCCGATGACGCCTTCATCCGCGACGCCGAGAGCGGGATCTTCTGGGACCCCGCGCGGATGCATGTGCTGAACCACCGGGGTGCCGAGCTTTCCGTGCGCGGGCCGCTCAACATCGCGCGGCCGGTGCAGGGCTGGCCGGTCATCGTGCAGGCGGGCGCCTCGGATGCCGGGCGGCAGATCGCGGCCGAGACGGCCGAGATGGTCTTTGCAGCCGGCGGCCCCATCGCCGATGCGCGCGCCTTCTACGCCGATGTGAAGGGCCGTGCCGCCGCACTCGGCCGCAACCCCGATCACCTGAAGATCCTGCCCGGCGCCCTGGTCGTCGTCGGCGCCACGCTGGAGGAAGCGCGCGCCAAGCGCGCCCTGCTGGACAGCCTGGTGCATGAGGAAAGCGCGATCGGCGCGCTTTCCATCGCGCTCGGCGTGGATGCGCGCGCCTTCGACCCCGATGGCCCGCTGCCCGAGATTCCTGAGACGGAGGGCGGCAAATCCGGTCGGGAGCGCGCCATCGCCATGGCGCGGCGCGAGAACCTGACCGTGCGGCAGCTGGCCCAGCGCCTGGGCGGCTATGGCGGGGCAGCCATCATCGGCACGCCGGCCAGCATCGCCGACGAGATGCAGGAATGGCTCGAGACCGGCGCCTGCGACGGCTTCAACGTGATGTTCCCCTACGTGCCCGGCGGCCTCGTGGGTTTCGTCGAGCAGGTGGTGCCGGAATTGCAGCGGCGCGGGCTGTTCCGGCGGGAATATGCCGGCACGACGCTGCGCGAGCATCTGGGACTGCCCCGCCCGGAGAACCGCTTCTTCCCGGGTTAGCTACTCGACGCGCCCGATGCGCTGCACGGCCCGCACCAGCCGCGCGGAATCCTCGGCGAAGAAACGCGCGAAATCCGGCGCGTCGAGGTAGCGCGGCGGCGAGCCCGCGGTCTCGAAGGCGCGCAGCAATTCGGGATCCTGCATGGCGGCGCGCAGGCTCTCGCGCAGGCGGAGCTGGATCGGCGCCGGCGTGGCGACAGGGGCGAAGAGCCCGGCCCAGATGTAGAATTCCACCTCCGGAAAGCCCGATTCCATGAAGGTCGGCACGTTGGGGAAGGCGGGCGCCCGCTCGCGGCCCCAGCAGCCCAGCACGCGCAGCCGGCCCGATTGCACATGCTGCGTGACCGTGCCGGGGGCTGTGGCCAGCGCCTGGATATTGCCGGAGAGCAGCGCGGTGATGGCGGGCCCCGCCCCCTGGAAGGGCACGTGCAGCAGGCGGATCTGCGCGGCGGAGGCGAACATCTCCATCGCCACATGCAGCGTGCCATAGGCGCCCGAGGAGCCGTAGGGGATGTCGCCCGGGCGGGCGCGCGCGGCGGCGATGAATTCGGCCAGGTTCGCCCAGGGCGCATTGGCCGGCACGGCCAGCACGGTGGGGTCGGCGTTGACGAGGCCGATTGGCGCGAACTGGTCCACCGTATAGGGCGGCGGCCGGCCGAACAGCTTCTCCGCCTCCGGAATCACGGCGAGCGAGGAGAGCGCCATGAGCAGCGTCTGCCCATCGGCGGGCGCGCGGGCCACGAAGCCAGAGCCGATGGCGCCCGCGCCGCCGGGGCGGTTCTGCACCACCACCGGCTGGCGCAGATTGCGCTCCATGGCGGCCGAGACCGGACGTGCAGCGAGGTCCGCCTGGCCCCCGGGCGGGAAGCCGACGACCATGGTGATGGGTCGCGTGGGGAAATCCGTGCCCTGGGCCGCAGCCGCGCCGGGCAACAGGGCCAGAAGGCCGCGTCGTGCCAGCCTCATGCGGCGGCGGCGGTGTCGCGGTCTTCGGTCAGGCGGGCGTCCTGCGGCTCACGCAAGGGCTCGCCGCGGGGCGGTTCATAGAAGGCCGCGGCGCGGGGCGCCTGCTCGGGGAGGGTGCAGATTTGCGTTGCCGTCAGGGGACGACGCCGCAGCATGGGCAAGGGGCTCGGACCGCGCAAAATTCTTTCCTCCCACCGAAGGTTGTCACGCAATAGTCGCAATTGGCGTTTCAGGCTACTCGATTCTCAAGGGTTCCAATTCCGGGAACCTCGATCCGCACCACATCGCCCGAGGCGAGGAAGCGCGGCGGCGAAAAGCCGATGCCGACGCCAACCGGCGTGCCGGTGGCAATCACATCGCCCGGCTCGAGCGTGATGCCGGCGCTGATCGCCTCGATCAGCGTCGGGATGTCGAAGATCAGGTCGCTGACCTCGGCGTGCTGCCGCTGCTCGCCATTCACCCAGGTGGTGAGCGTGAGCTTCGTGGGGTCTGGCACTTCGTCGGCGGTGAGGATCGCGGGGCCCATGGGGCAGAAGCTGTCCAGCCCCTTGCCCAGCACCCACTGGCTGTGGCGCTTCTGCAGGTGCCGCGCCGTCACGTCGTTGATGATGGTGTAGCCGAAGACGTGCTTCAGAGAATCGGCCTTGGCGATGCCGCGCCCGCCTTTCCCGATCACCACGCCGAGCTCGCCCTCGTAGTCGAGACCGCCGGTCGGATCCAGGTGACCAAGGATGGGCTCGCCGGTCGCGATGATGCTGGTGTGCGGCTTGCTGAACACCACGGGGAAGGGGGGCACCACATCCTTGGCGCCGCCATCGAAGCCGGAGCCCGCGAATTCCTTCGCGTGCTCATGATAGTTCTTGCCGACGCAAAAGACGTTCTTCGGCGTGCGCGGAATGGGCGCCAGCAGCCGCGCCTCGGACACCACGGGTGCCGCGCCGATGACCGGCATCCGGCCCGAAGCGATCAGCCCCAGCATGTCCCGCGGCAGGGAGGAATCGACGGCGGTGATGTCGCGCACGGCGCCCGAGGAATCGAGGGCGCCGACCCGGGCCCCCATGCCATCGGTGAACGTCACAAGCCGCACGTCATGCTCCCGTCACATTGAGTGGCGGGGGTGAAGCATCTTTTCGTAGACGTTACAAGACCGGCGCGGCGGGTGACTGGAGCGCAATTTCGATGGCCCGCGCGCCCCTGAAACAGAGATCGTCGCGATAGAGCGCGGCCGCCACCTGCACGGCGCGCGGCATGCCCTCGGAATCGAGGCCGACCGGCACCGAGATCGCCGGCTGGCGCGTCAGGTTGTGGGTGAAGGTCCAGGGCGCCCAGTCGCGCCAGAGGGACATGCGGGGATCAATCGTCGGCTGGTCGGCGGCGAAGGCGGCCGTCGGCGTGCAGGGGGTGAGCATGAGGTCGTAACGCTGGTGGAAGCGCGCCATGGCGTGCGCCGCCTCGATCCGCATCGCGTCGGCGGCCAGGAAATCCACGGCGCTCATCACGCCTTCTGCGGCCGCGACCTCGGCGATGCCATCATCCAGCAGATGGCGCTTTTCCTCCGGCACGGACGCCATCAGGCGCGAGAGCGCCACGCCCCAGACGCGGCCGAAGATCGCGCGGGTGTCGGGCAATTGCGGGTCGGCTTCCTCGATGATGGCGCCAGCGGCCCGCAGCGCCTCGGCCGCCTGCATCAGGGCGGTTTCGCCCTCGGCGTCGAGCGGCGCGTCGAAGCCCATGCGGCGGACGATGGCCACGCGGAGGCCGCGCACGCCGCCCTCGATGCCGTCCCGCCAGTCGCGCGCGTCGTCGGGCAGCGAGAAGGGGTCGCGCAGGTCATGCCGCGCCATGGCGTTCATCATCAGGGCCGCATCGCGCACGCTGCGCGCCATGGGGCCGGCGACCGCGACATTGGCGAAGGCGCCGAGCGGCCATTGCGGGATGCGCCCGAAGCTGGGCTTCACGCCCACCACGCCGCAAAACGCCGCCGGGATGCGGATCGAGCCGCCGGCATCCGTGCCGATGTGGAGCGGCCCGAAGCAGGCCGCCGCCGCCGCCCCCGCGCCGGAGGAGGAACCCCCCGGCGTGCGCTCACGATTCCAGGGGTTGCGGGTGATGCCATGCAGCGGGCAATCGCCCGGCGATTTCCAGCCGAATTCCGTGGTGGTCGTCTTGCCGATGATGACGGCGCCCGCGAGCTTGAGGCCCAGCACGGCGGGCGCATCCTCGGCGGCGGGGGTCGCTTCCGTCGTGCGGCTGCCGCGCCGCGTGGGGAAGCCCGCCACGTTCAGCAGGTCCTTCACCGTCACCGGCACGCCATCCAGGCCGCCCATGGGGCGCCCGGCGGCCCAGCGCGCCTCGCTCTCGCCCGCCTGTTGCAGGGCGCGGGGGTTGAGGGCGGCGAAGGCGTTCACCCAGGGGTTCATCCGCGCGATGCGCTCGGTGACGGCCTTCAGCGCCTCGACCGGCGAGAGGGCGCGGCGCGCATAAAGGGCCAGAAGCGCTTCGGCTTCCATGAGGGCGGGGTCGGTCTGCGTCATGGGCGCAAGATGCCCCTCTGCGCGGGCCGCGTCACCCCGGGCGTGCGCGCTTCAACGCCAGTTGCGCGGCGGCCCGCTCGGGTCGGGCGCGGTGGAGCAGCTTTGGATGGTCACGGTGGCGCTGCCATTGGTGATACTGGTGGGCAGGGCGGGCGTGATGTTGCGTGTCACGACAACGCCGGCGCTGCCAGGCCCGCGCGCACCGGTGAAGTCGCTTTGGATCGTGCGGGTGAAGCCCGTGCCGCTGAGGACGACCTGGACGCTAAAGGCGATCCAATTCGTTCCGCTGTTGGTGTACCTGACGACAAGCTGATCCGTGCCGATGGAGGAGACTTCGCCCTTGGTGATCGAGCAGCCATTGTTGTTGCTGTAGTTCAGCGTGACGGCCGAGGCGGGGATCGCGAACTGCGCCTGGGCGGGCAGTGCGAAGGCAAGGGCGAAAAAAGCAGGCAGGGTGAGGCGAGCGAGCACGATGCGGTCTCCATGTTCGGTGGGAGGCTGGTTCACAAGGGGCAAGGTTGCGCGGTTTGCCTTACATAAAGGCCAGGGGGCGGTTCGCGGCAGCATTGACGCAATTCGCTAACACCACCGTCGCGTTCGGGGTGGCGAGCGTGGAGAGGGGCGTGCCCAGCCCGCCGATCTCGACCGTGTTCGACCCGACCGGGCGCGCGGTGAACGCGACGTCAGGCAGGCTGCGGGAGAGGGTGCTGCCGGCACTATTGCCGCTGATCGTCAGGCGGAGGGTGAAGCTGATGGGCGAGGCGCCGGTGTTGTTGAAGGTGAAACGGACATCGCTCGGACTCTTGCCCGTGGTGATGCTGACGGGCGTCACGCGGCAGGGGCTGCCGGCCGGGATCGTGACGGTGATGGCGTTGAACGGGATGGTCTGCGCCTGGGCGGGCAGGATCACCGCCAGGCTGGCAAGCGCAACAAGGCTGGGAAGCATGGACATGGGACGGTTTCCGCCGGGGTGATCGCTGGTGCCGGGATCATGCCCGGCAATGCGACGCCCTGCCAATCGGTCCGCCCCATGGCCATGAGAGCCCGCGCCGATCATGCATGATGCGGCGCCAGGCCGGCGACCGGGACCGCCCCTGGCCCGGCCCGCCGCGCCGCCAGGATGCGACGGGCATGATCCGCCCGCCCCGCCTCGGTGCAGGCGCGCAGCAGGGTGAACTCCACCAGATCGGTCTGCGCGCGGCTGCCGCCGACGCGCTCGCTTTGCGCCAGCAGCGGCTCCAGCGTCTCGATCACGGCGGGAAAGTCGTTTCGGCGGTAAGCGAGAAAGGCGCGGGAGATGGCGGGGATGACGGGGCCGGAGGGGTAGCGGCCCGCGCGCTCCAATTCGGCCATCTGCGCGATGCGCGCTTCCAGCGCCGCCGCGTCACCGGCCAGGGCCTCGGCCAGCATCACATGCAGATCGGCGAAGGCGATGCCGGCACGGGGGAAATGCGTGCGGGCGAAGTCGCGCAGGGCCAGCCAGGCCGCCTCGTCCCGCGCATGCCCGGCCAGTTCCCAGCGCCAGAGAAAGGAGCTCGCATCCTGCAGCTTCTGCCGCGCCGTGCCGCTGCCGCCTTCCAGCGAGAAGGCCTCCGCGTAGAGCCGCCGCGCCGCCGCCGCCTCGCCCGCCTCCAGCTCGCCCAGCGCCAAATGCCAGTGCAGATGCCCGTGCAGCACGCCGCCGCGCGGATAGGCCTTCAGCCATTCGCGCAGGAAGGCGCGGGCGGCATTGGTCTCGCCCTGCTCGTAGCAGAGATGCGCGCGCGAATGCGCGACCCAGGCATTGTCCGGGCGCCGCGCGAAGGAGGCCTCGATGCGGCGGCGTGCCGCGTCATGCCGCCCCGTCTCGTTCAGTGCCATGGCGTGGGCGGAGGCGAACCACCAGTCATCCCCGTAATGCGGTGCCAGCCGGTCCATCATGGCTGCCAGCCGCGCCTTCTGACCCATCTGGCCGGAGGAGCCCAAGAGCCCGTTCGGATTGGCATTGGTGTTCAGCACCATCGCATCGCGCGGCCATTGCGCGACATGCGCTTCCAGCGCGGCGATGGCGTCTTCGATGCGGCCGCCCAGCAGCGTCCGATAGAAGCCGATCTGGCTCGCCTCGCGCGCCGTGACGCCGCCCGCGAGCGATTCGGCGGTCGCGATGGCGTCGCGCGCCCCGGCCATCTCGCCCAGCAGCATCAGCGCCTGGGCGCGGCCGACATGGGCGAGGGCGAAGCCCGGATCGGCGGCGATGGCGGCGTCGAAGGCCGCACCGATGCCGTCATATTGCGTGAGCAGCCTGTCCAGCCCCAGCGCATGGGCATCGCGTGCCGCCTGCGAGGTGGTCGAGAGGGGCAGGCCGTAGGGGTCGGTCAACATCAGCGCAGCTCCGGGAAATCCTCTTCCCGGAATTCGGCCTCCCCGCGGGCGCCGGTGGCGAACCGCTTCTCTTCCATCTGGCGCAGCTCCACGCGGCGGATCTTTCCGGAAATCGTCTTGGGCAGGTCATAGACCTCCAGCCGGCGCAGGCGCTTGTAGGGCGAGAGGCGCTCGCGCAGGTGCCGGAAGATGGAGAGCATGGTTTCGCGATCCGCCTCCACGCCCTCAGCCAGCACGAGATAGGCCTTGGGCACAGCCAGGCGCACCGCGTCGGGGGCGGGGACCACGGCGGCTTCCACCACCGCCTCATGCTCGATCAACGCGCTTTCCAGCTCGAAGGGGGAGATGCGGTAGTCGGAGGCCTTGAACACGTCATCCGCGCGGCCGACGTAAGTGAAGTACCCATCGGCATCGCGCGTCGCGACATCGCCCGTGCGATAGGCGCCCATGCCGTCAGGCCGGTTGCCGAGCGGGGCGAAGCTGCCATCATCATTCTGGTAGCCCTGCATCAGCCCCATGGGCGGCGGGTCGAGCATGAGGGAGACCTCGCCCTCCTCCACCTCCTGGTCATCGGGGTTGAGCAGGCGGACGCGATAGCCGGGCGATTCCTGGCCCATGCTGCCGGGCTTCACCACCTGGCCTGGGAAGCTCGCGATCTGCAGCGTGGTCTCGGTCTGGCCATAGCCCTCGCGGATCGTCATGCCCCAGATCTTTTGCACATGCTCGATCACCTCGGGGTTCAGCGGCTCGCCGGCCGAGCAGAGCTCGCGGAGCGCGCCCCGATGCGGCGCCATGTCCTGCTGCACCATCATGCGCCAGACGGTGGGGGGCGCGCAGAAGGTGTTCACACCCTGCGCGGCCATCATCTCCAGCGTGGCGCGGGCATCGAAGCGCGGCTGGTTGTTGATGAGGATGGTCGCACCCGCATTCCAGGGGGCGAAGACATTGCTCCAGGCATGCTTGGCCCAGCCGGGCGAGGAGATGTTGAAATGCAGGTCGCCGGGCTGCAGCCCCAGCCAATACATCGTGATGAGGTGACCGACCGGATAGGAGCACTGGTCATGCAGCACGAGCTTGGGCTTGGCCGTGGTGCCGGAGGTGAAATAGAGCAGCAGCGGGTCGCGCGCCTGCGTCACGCCCTCGGGCGTGAAATCGGCGCTGTTGTCCAGCAGCGCATCATAATCCACCCAGCCTGGCGCGCCACCGACCGCGATGCGCGAGACCTTGGGATCGAGCCCGTCGAATTTCCGCGCATCGGCCCCGGCCGCCACCACATGCTGCACGCGGCCGCGCTCGAAACGGTCCTTCAGGTCAGCGGGCGTCAGCAAGGTCGTGGCGGGGATGACCACGGCGCCCAGCTTCTGCGCCGCCAGCATCGTCTCCCAGAGGGGGGCCACATTGCCCAGCATCATCAGGATGCGGTCACCCCGCTTCACGCCCATGCCGCGCAGCCCATTGGCCAGGCGGCTGGAATCGGCGGAAAGCTGGGCGAAGCTGCGGGTGGTGGCGCCATCGCCAAGAATCCGCAGCGCCTCGCTGTTGCCGAGCGGCCCGCGGGCCAATTCGGCATCGAACCAGTCCAGTGCGTAGTTGAAGCGCTCCATCGCGGGCCAACGGAAATCGCGATGCGCCGCCGCGTAGTCGCCGCGATGGGCGAAGAGAAGGTCACGCGCCTGTTTGAAGGATTCGCCGCTCATGGTGGTCTCCCCGCCCTGTTCTTGTGCGGGGAGGTTAGGCGGCGAGAGGTGCCGGGCGCTACCCCGCGAAAGGATCCCGCAGCGCAATGGTGTCGTCGCGATCCGGCGAGGTGCTGAGCATCATCACCGGCGCTTCCACCAGCTCCTCGATGCGGCGCACATATTTCACCGCCTGGGCCGGCAGCTGGGCGTAGCTGCGCGCGCCCCGCGTGGAGCCGGACCAGCCTTCCATCGTCTCGAAGATGGGCAGGGCCTTGGCTTGGGCGCGCATGGCGGCGGGCAGGTGGCGCATCTCGACGCCATCCACGCGGTAGCCTGTGCAGATCTTCAGCTCGGGCAGGCCGTCCAGCACGTCGAGCTTGGTGAGAACCAGGCCGTTCACGCCGCCGATCTTCACCGCCTGGCGCACCATCGCGGCGTCGAACCAGCCGCAGCGGCGCGGCCGGCCCGTGACGGTGCCGAATTCATGCCCGCGCTCGCCGAGGCGGCGGCCGATCTCGTCATGCAGCTCGGAGGGGAAGGGGCCGGAGCCCACGCGCGTCGCATAGGCCTTGGCGATGCCGAGCACGAGGCCGATCGAATCCGGGCCCACGCCAGCCCCCGCCGCCGCATTGCCGGCGACGGTGTTGCTGCTGGTGACGTAAGGGTAGGTGCCGTGGTCCACATCGAGCATCACGGCTTGCGCGCCCTCGAACAGCACGCGCTTGCCCTCCGCGCGGGCGGCGGCGAGTCGCTCCCACACCGGTTCGGAATAGGGCAGCAGCTGCGGGGCGAGGGCCAGCAGCGCATCGAGCAGCGGCTGCTTCTCGAAGGGCGTCGCACCCAGGCCGCGCAGCAGGGAATTATGGTGCAGCAGCAGCTCATCGAGCTTGGCGGAAAGCGTCTCGGGCTCGGCGAGGTCGCAGAGGCGGATGGCGCGGCGGCCGACCTTGTCCTCATAGGCCGGGCCGATGCCACGCCCGGTGGTGCCGATCTTGTCCTCGCCCCGCGCCGCTTCGCGCGCACGGTCCAGTGCGGGGTGCAGCGGCAGGATCAGCGGTACGTTGTCGGCGATACGGAGGTTGTGCGGGCCGACATCCAGCCCCTGCGCGCGGACCTTGGCGATCTCGCCCAGCAGCGCATCAGGGTCTAGCACCACGCCATTGCCGATGACGCCGAGCTTGCCGCGCACCACGCCCGAAGGCAGCAGCGAAAGCTTGTAGGTGGTGCCGTCCACCACCAGCGTGTGGCCGGCATTGTGGCCGCCCTGGAAGCGCACCACGATCTCGGCGCGGCTTGCCAGCCAATCCACCACCTTGCCCTTGCCCTCGTCGCCCCACTGGGCGCCGATCACGGCGACATTGGCCATAACGCTTAACCTTTCTGAACCAGCGGGACGGGGTTTGCGCCATCCCAGACATGGGTGCAACGGAGTGCGGCGGCCGCGTCCTCGGCGGCCAGGGCCGCGACGGTGGCGAAGCCCTGCTCGCGCAGCTCCGCGCCCGCGGCTGCGGGCGTGCCGAGCGGCAGGAAGCAGCGCGGGCGGGGCGGCGTGGCCGGGGCCGCGCGCAGCACGGCATCGGGGTAGAGCGTCATGCCCGTCGCCGGCTCGTCATTCGCCGAGAGGTAGCGCCCGCCCTTGGCGAGCTCGCCCGAGCTGCCGGGGCCGAAGATCGTGAAGGCGACGCCCACATGATAGCGGAAGCCACGGAACTCCACGGGGTCCAGCGTGATGCGCAGACCGGGCGCGCGCGCCGCGATGGCCTCGATGATGCGCGCCGCGTTCTCGGCGATGGCGCGCGCCGCCTCGGGCAGGTCGGCCTCGCGCAGGACCGCCAGCGCATGCGGGGCAGGCCCGGCGGCGGCCAGCAGGCGCGGCAGCAGCAGGGCGACGGGGCCCGCGCCCTCGACGAGCGCCGAGACGGCGGCGGCGTCCTTGCGGTCCAGCGCGCGAACCAGGCGCTGGGCCAGCGCGTCCTCGATCCCGGCGGCGTCCAGCAGGGCCTGGGCCATGCGGGGCAGGGTGACGTCGAGCGTGATGCCGGTGACCCCCACGCGCGCCAGCGCCTCGGCCGCGACCAGCGCGACCTCGGCATCCGCCTCGGGTGCCGCGCCGCCGATGAGCTCCACGCCCGCCTGGGCCAATTGGCGGGAGGGTGCCAGCTCGCTGCCGCGCACCCGCAGCACCTGCCCGGCATAGCAGAGGCGCAAGGGCCGGGCCTGGAGGCCGAGGCGCGTGGCTGCGATGCGGGCGACCTGCGGCGTCGTGTCGGCGCGCAGCCCCATCATGCGCTGGCTGACCGGGTCCATGAGGCGGAAGGTCTGCTCGGCCACGGCGGCGCCGGAGCCGGCCAGCAGCCCTTCCTCGAACTCCAGGAGGGGCGGCTTCACGCGCTCATAGCCGTAGCGGGCGAAGCCCTCCATCAGCGCCTCGATGAGGGCCGCCTCCCGCTCCGCCTGGGGCGGCAGCAGGTCCATCAGCCCGGCCGGCAGCAGCCCGGGCGGGGTGGTCAGGGAGGATCCGTCATTCATGCGGTTACCATCTGTGACAGGGGGGATGCTGACCGGCAAGATGCCGGCATGGCATGGGTGACCCTCCAAGGAGCCTCCATGACACGTCGCGCCCTGCTCGCCCTCCCCCTGATGTTCACGCTCGCCGCCTGCGACATTGATCCGGTGACGGAATACCTGGGCGGCTTCGGCGACCCGGTGCGCGGCGCGGCCCTGTTTGCCCCACGCAACCTCGGCGATACCTCGCGCTGGCAGGGCGACCCGGCGGGGGCGGCGATGGCCACGGCGCAGCTGGAATTCCTGGCGCGCAGCTTCCGGGACGACCCGCTCTACAGCGTGAACAGCAACCCCGCGACCAGCCAGACCCTGCAATCCGCGGTGGCCGAGATGCGCGCGACCCTGGGCATCGCCGCCGATGCCCGCAACGCAGATGTGGAAATCCTGCTGCGCCGCGCGAGCGTGGCGTTGCGGGAGGGCAGCCAGGCGCAGGCGTTGGCCGCGCTGACAGGCCCCAACTTCACCGTCCCGCCGGAGGAGGTGCTGCGCCGCCTGGGGGATTTGCCGCGGCTGCGCATCGTCGCGGCGGCGGCGGGCATGGCGGCGAATGAGATCAGCCCGGGGCGGCGAAGCTAGAGCATGATCCGCTGAGGTGGAATCACCGAAGCGGTGAATCATCCTCTCAGCAAAGGCTAGACCTTGATCCGCGCTTCTATCAGTGCGGATCAAGGTCTAGGCTGACCCCGCCCAGGCCTCCGGCGGGATCACCCAGGGCAGGTCCGTGTCCTCCGTCCGCGCGCCGGCGGCAGTGATCAGCGCATGCGCCTGGCCGCGATGATGCGTCTGGTGGTTGAACATGTGGCTGACGAGCAGCCAGCGCGGCCGCCGCATCTCCTGCCCCGTGGCGCCGCTGAACCAGGTGAGGTCGCCTTCCAGGTCGGTGGGCGTGAGTTGCGCGGCCCAGGCCTCGATGCGGGCATCGGCGTCGGCGCGGCGGGCGGTGAGTTCCGCCCAGTCGGGGATCCAGCCGGCGCTGCCGGGAATGCCGACGGGCGGGCGCTCCCAGCCGTCGAAGCGGTGCATCCACATGCTGTCGCCCCAGACGAGGTGGCAGAGCGTGCCGTGGATGCTGCCGAAAAAGGCGCCATGGTCGGCGCGGCGGGCGGCGTCATCGAGTGACTGCGCCGCCCGGTAGAGGCGGCGGTTCATCTCGGTGTTGTAGGCCGCCATGGCGCGGGTCCAGGCGGGGGTGATCATGGCTCCCCCCGGGGCGGGCGGCCGCTCAGGCCTCGCCCACGCAATCCAGCATGGCGGCGTCCAGCGCCTCGGAGGGCGCCTTGCCGCCCCAGAGGACGAACTGGAAGGCGGGGAAGAAGCGCTCGCACTCGGTCAGCGCGATATCCACCATGTCCTCCAGCGATTCGGCCGAGGCGCCGGGCGCGCCGCGCAGCAGCACCGCATGGCGGAAGACCGGCACGCCCTCATCGCTCTCCAGGCCGAAATGGCCGATCCAGAGGCGCTCATTGGCGAGCGCCAGCAATTCGAAGAGCGGGCCGCGGCGCGTATCCGGCACCTTCACATCGAAGGCGCAGGAGAAATGCATCGCGCTGATCTCGGGCGACCAGGAGAAGAACAGCGTGTAGTTGCACCATTTGCCCGGCGCTTCCGCCGCCATCTCGCCATCCGAGCGGCGCTCGAAGGTCCAGTCATTGGCGATGACGATCTGTTCGAGCACATCGAGCGGGTTGGTGGCGCGTTCGTCCCCAACCTCGGCCAGCATTCCGGACATGTGGCACTCCCCAGGCACCCCGATTGCGATCACCCGCCGGGCCCCGGGCGGGCCATGGCGTGTGGGTGGCGGGATCGTGACGACCCGGCGCCTACCCCCCGAAGGACCCCCATGGCCTAGGGATTGGGGTATGACGCCTCGCTTACCACCACAGCTAGGGTATGGCACCCTGAATCCGCGCCGCAAGTCCTTCCGCCAAGAAGAAGTTGTGAATAACTCGGATCAATCCACCGGCAGAAAGATGAAAATCACCGCCATCACCAGGCAGCCCATGGCAGCGAAGTAGGTCCAGCGCAGTTGCTCGCCCAGGAACATGACACTGAAGACGGCGAAGACGCCGAGCGTGATCACCTCCTGCATCACCTTCAATTGCTGGCCGGTGAAGGCGCCCGACGCATAGCCGATGCGATTGGCCGGCACCGCCAGGCAGTATTCGAAGAAGGCGATTCCCCAGGAGACCAGGACCGCGACATAGAGCGGCCAAGCCGGCGCCTTCAGGTGGCCGTACCAGGCGAAGGTCATCAGGATGTTGCTGCCGATCAGCAGCAGGGGGGTCAGCCAATAGGCGCTCATGGTTCGGCCATCACTCCCAGCGGTTGCGGTGGGCGGGGCACCGGCGGCAGGCGCTTCAGCAGCCAGAGCATGATGCAGAGCGCGGGCAGGGCGGCCGCCGTCGTCATCAGGAAGAAATTGGTCCAGCCCAGCGCCTCCGCCCATTGGCCGGACCAGGCGCCCAGGAAGCGCAGCGGCACGGCGGCGAGCGAGGAGAGCAGCGCATATTGCGTGGCGCTGAAGGCCCGGTTGGTCAGGCCCGTGAGGTAGGCGACAAAGGCGGCATCGGCCAGGCCATCGGTGAAGTTCTCGACGCCGACCTGGGCGTAGAGCATGCCGATGTCCCGCCCCGCCCAGTACAGCGCCACATACATGAGGTTGGAGAGCATCTGCAGCAGGCCGGTGATCACCAGCGCCCGTCCCACGCCGATCCTCGCCACGAAGAAGCCGCCCGCCAGCACGCCGGCGAGCGACATGACCAGGCCGAACACCACCGCCACCTGCGCCACATCCGTGCGGGTGAAGCCGATGGCGCGGTAGAAGGGCGGCGTCATGATGCCGGCCAGCGCCTCGCCCAGCTTGAACAGCACGACGAAGAGCAGGATGGCCAACCAATACCGCCGCCGCGTGAAATCCACGAAGGGGTCCACCACGGCGAGCTTCATCCGGCGCGGCCAGGACATCACCTCGCGCGGCGGCGCCGCGGGCTCGGGCGCGAAGAGCACGGCGAGGAAGCCGATGGCGACCAGGCCCGCGCAATAGGCGAAGGCGCCCGACCAGCCGATGAGCCCGACCATGCCGAGCGCCCCCGCATTGGCCGCCAGCAGCGCGAAGCGGTAGCCCCAGACATAGCAGGCGAAGCCATAGCCCTGGTCCTGCTCCTCCAGGATCTCGATGCGATAGGCGTCAATCACGATGTCCTGGCTGGCCGAGAGGAAGGCCACCACCACCGCCACCGCCGCCGTCAGCCAGGCGGCACTGGCCGGATCGGTGAAGCCGAGGGCGAGGATCGCCACCATGAGCGGCGGTTGGATGGAGGCGAGCCAGCCGCGCCGGCGCCCCAGCCGGCGCAGGAAGGGCGGGGAGGCGTGGTCCATCACCGGCGACCACAGGAATTTCAGCGAATAGGCGAGGCCGATCAGCGCCGTGAAGCCGATCGCGGCCAGCGAGATGTTGGATTCGGAAAACCATTGCCGCAGGACGAAGCCGGTCAGCGGCAGCGGCACGCCGGCGGCGAAGCCCAGCGCCAGCATGATCAGGAAGCGGCGGTCGCGGAACAGGACGAGCATGACGCGAGGCTACCGATCCGTCGCGCGCGCCGCCAGTTCCGTGGGGGGGCCAACCGGGCTACACGCGCCGCCCATGAACATCACCCGCTTCTTCCTGATCCGCCACGCCCTGGTCGAGCCCTCGGCGCGGGCCATGCTCTACGGCAACATGGATGTGGCGCTGTGCGACGCCGCCCTGCGCGAGGAAGCGGCGCTGTATCGCTGGCTGGCCGCCCGGCTGCCGCGTCCGGCGCGTTGGGTCGTCACGCCGCTCAGCCGCACCCGGGCCACGGCCGCCGCCATCTTCGCCGCGGGCTACCCCGAGCAGCCCCTGGTGGTGGAGCCCGACATGGCCGAGCAGTCGCTCGGCGAATGGCAGGGCATCACGCATGAGGCCCTGACCGAGCGGCTGCGCCAGCCGCCCCACCCCTTCTGGCCGCATGGCGCGGCCGAGCGCCCGCCCGGCGGCGAAAGCGTGGATGATGTGCGCGAGCGCGTGGGGCCGGTCCTCGAAGGCCTCGCCAGCAGCCTGCCGGGGCAGGATGTGGTCATGGTGGCGCATGGCGGAACCATCCGCGCCGCCCTCTCCCACGCGCTGAAGCTGGACGGGCACCAGGCGCTGACCTTCTCGGTGAAGAACCTCTCGCTGACGCGGATCGAGAAGCACGGGGCGGATTGGCGGGTGGTCTCGGTCAATGAGGAGCCCTGGCTGATGGAAAACCCGACGCCCCCCTGAAGCCTGTCGAAAGCCCTTCCGGCGCGGCCCCCGGCCCGCTAGAAACATTGTGTTGCGAAGGGTTATCGGGGGAAGCTCATGCGCTTTGTCATTCTGGCCGCCGCGGCGGCGCTGCTTTCGGCCTGTGCCGGCTCACCTCAGGGGAATGCGCCGCAATCCCTGGTGGATCGCTCGGCGCTGACGGTGCAGGACATCCTCTCCGCCGAGAATGACCGGCTCGATGCCGCGAGCGTGCTGCGCCGCGCGCGGGGGGCGGTCGTTTGCCCGCAAAGCTTCCGCGCCGCCTTCTTCGCCGGCGGCTCCGGCGGGAATTGCGTGCTGGTGGGGCGTGATGCCGCGGGCTCCTGGTCCTCGCCGGCCTTCTACGCCGTGGGCTCGGGAAGCCTCGGCTTCCAGGCCGGTATCCAGGACAGCCAGACCCTGCTCCTGCTGATGAATGACCGCGCGCTGAATGCCGTGATTGACCGGCAGTTCAAGTTCGGCGCCGATGCCTCGCTCGCCATCGCTCATCTGGGCGGCTCGGTCGAGGGCGCCACCACCACGGCGCTGGGGGCGGATATCCTCTCCTTCTCGCGCTCGCGCGGGCTGTTTGCGGGGCTGGCGCTCGAGGGCTCGGTGCTGAACCCGATGCCGGACTGGAACGCCGCCTATTACGGGCGCGAGGTGACGGCGCGCGACATCGTGCTCAGCATGTCCGCGCATAATCCGGGGGCCGACCCGCTGCGGGCCGCGCTGATGCGCTTCGGCGCCCAGCCGGCCGCGGCTGCCGCACCGCAGCCCGTCGCAAGTCCCGCCGCCGCGCCGGCCGCGGCCGCCCCGCGCGGGAGCGTCGGCCGCACGCCGCTGCCGCCACCCCCCTCGCGCTGATCAGGCTTGCCGCCCACGCCGTTTCGCACCCGGCGGGATTGGTCTAAACCACTCGCGTGTCAGACATGCCACCTTTCTGGAAGACCAAGACGCTCGACGCGATGACCCGCGCCGAGTGGGAGAGCCTGTGCGACGGCTGCGGCCGCTGCTGCCTGCACAAGCTGCGCGAGGATGACACGGGCCTGCTGCACCACACCGAGATCGCCTGCCGGCTGCTCGACACCGCGACCGCCCGCTGCACCGACTACGCCAATCGCAAGCGCCGCGTGCCGGACTGCATCCGCCTGACACCCGCGCGCCTGCAAAAGATCGACTGGCTGCCGCCCACCTGCGCCTATCGCCTGGTGGCCGAGCGGCGGGACCTGCCCGAATGGCACCCGCTCCGCTCGGGCGACCCGGAGAGCGTGGTGCGCGCGGGCGTCTCCGTGCGCGGCCGCGTCGTGCCCGAGCGGGAAGCAGGCGCCACCGAAGACCACATCGCCACCTGGCCGGGCAACTGGCCGAAACGCGCGGGCGTGAAGCCCGCCATTGGATCCCTGGAAGGAAAGACCCCATGAAGGACGCCCTGTTCGGCGGCGTGAACGCCGCTGTCCTCACCGCGATGAAGCCCGACTTCACGCCCGATCTCGACCGCATGGCGAAGCACGCCAAGTGGCTGCTGGCCAATGGCTGCAACGGCCTCGGCATCATGGGCACGACGGGCGAGGCGAATTCCTTCGGCCTGCATGAGCGCAAGCAGATCCTGGAAGGCCTGGTCGCCCGGGGCGTGCCGGCTGGCGTGATGATGCCGGGCACTGGCTGCGCCTCGCTCGCCGACACGGTCGAGCTGACGATCCATGCGCGCGAGCAGGGCTGCCGCGGCGTGCTGCTGCTGCCGCCCTTCTACTACAAGGGCCCGAGCGATGACGGCCTGTTTGCCTATTTCGATGAGGTCGCGAAGCGCGTGGGCGGCGGGATTGCGCTGTATCTCTACCACTTCCCGCAGCAATCCGCGGTGCCCTTCAGCCTCAGCCTGATCGGCCGCCTGCTCGACGCGCATCCCGGCGTCTTCAAGGGCGTGAAGGACAGCTCGGGCGATTACGCGAACATGAAGGCGATGATTGACGCCTTCGCCAGCCGCGGCTTCGAGGTGTATTCGGGCTCGGACGAATTCGTCCAGAAGATCCTGGCCGAGGGTGGTGCCGGCTGCATCACGGCCGCCTCCAACTGCAACAGCCATTGGGGCGGCATCGTCTATGCGAAGCGCACCGGCCCCGAGGCGGATGCGGCCCAGGCCATGCTGACGGCGACCCGCCGCGCAGCCACCGCCGTGCCGCTCATCCCCGGCCTGCGCGAGATCATCGCGCGCAGCACCGGCGATGATGGCTGGCGCGTGATCCGCCCGCCGCACCTGCCGCTCTCCAAGGCAGATGGCGACAAGGCCTGGGCCACTTGGCAGGCGACCGGCGCGCTGCCGCTGCCGGGAATGCCGGCCCTCAAGCAGGCCGCGGAGTAAGCGCGATGAAGGAGCCGCTGCGCTGCCGGGAGCCGGCGGTTCCCGTCCTGCAGATTGACGATGACAAGGTCCGCGTCATCCGCTGGGATTTCGGCCCGGGCGCCGAGACCGGCTGGCACCGGCATGGCTGGCTCTATGTCGTCGTGCCGATGATGGATGGCGAGCTGCTGGTCGAATACCCGGACGGCACGACCACCACCTCCATCCTGAAGAAGGGCGAGGCCTATCATCGCGTCGCCGGCGTCGAGCACAATGTGGTCAACAACGGCGCGGGGCCGCTCAGCTTCGTCGAGACCGAAGTGAAGGCGTTCCCGGGCTAACCCGGAAACGCGCCAAGCTCACTCCACCGTCACGCTTTTCGCCAGGTTGCGCGGCTGGTCCACATCCGTGCCCTTCAGCACGGCCACGTGATAGGCCAGCAGCTGCACCGGGATGGCGTAGAGAATGGGCTGCGCGAAGACACCGATCTCCGGCAGCACGATCACCCGCTCGGCGAAGCGCTCGAGGCCGGGCGCGCCGGCGGGGTCGGTGAAGGCCATGATCCGCCCGCCGCGCGCCGAGGCCTCCTGCAGGTTGGAGAGCGTCTTCTCGTAGAGCGGACCCGAGGGGCAGAGCGCGATGACCGGCACCTTGTCGTCAATCAGCGCGATGGGGCCGTGCTTCATCTCGCCCGCCGCATAGCCCTCGGCGTGGATGTAGCTGATCTCCTTCAGCTTCAGCGCACCTTCCATGGCGATCGGGAAGAGCGCGCCGCGGCCCAGGAACAGCACATCCCGGGCACCGGCGACCTCGGCCGCCAGCGCCTTGATCTGGGCGTCCTGCTCCAGCACTTCGGCCGCCTTGTGCGGCACTTCCAGCAGCGCCTTGGTCAGCGCGCCCTCATCCAGCGTGGTGAGCTCGCGCCGCGCGCGGCCGAGGCCGATGGCGAGGCAGGCCAGCACCGCCAGCTGCGCCGTGAAGGCCTTGGTGGAAGCGACGCCGATCTCGGGGCCGGCGACGGTCAGCACCGTCGCGTCGCTTTCGCGCGCCATGCTGCTCTCGGGCACGTTCACGACGGAGAGGATGCTCTGCCCGTGCTCGCGCAGCAGCTTCATCGCGGCCATGGTGTCCGCCGTCTCGCCGGACTGGCTGACGAGGATGGCGGCACCCCCTTCCAGCAGGGGCGGGTTGCGGTAGCGCAGCTCGCTCGCGACATCGGCATCCACCGGGATGCGGGCCAGCTGCTCGATCCAGTAGCGGCCGACCTGGGCGGCCAGGAAGGCCGAGCCGCAGGCCGTCATGGTGATGCGCGGCACCCGGGCGGGGTCGAAGGGCAGGCGGGGCAGGTTCACTTCCAGCGTGCGCGGGTCGAGATACTGGCGCAGCGTGTCGCCCAGCACGGCCGGATGCTCATGGAGCTCCTTCTCCATGAAGTGGCGGTAATTGCCCTTGCCCGTCGTGGCGCCCGAGACGGCGGTGATCCGCACCTCGCGCGTCACGGGGGTGTCGTGGATGTCGAAGAAGCGCGCATCATCCTCGGAGAGCACGGCCCAGTCGCCCTCCTCCAGATAGGCGATGCGGCGGGTGAGGGGGGCCAGCGCGAGCGCGTCCGAGCCCACGAACATCTCGCCCTCGCCGAAGCCGACGGCGAGCGGCGCGCCCTGGCGGGCCACGATCAGCGTCTTGCCCTGGCCCGCGAACATCATGGCCACCGCGAAGGCGCCCTGCACGCGCTTGAGTGCGGCTGCGGCGGCCTGCTCGGGCGTCATCCCCTGGGCCAGCAGGTCGTCGAGGAGGAGGCAGAAGGTCTCGGTGTCGGTCTCGGTCTGGAAGACGGCGCCCTTGGCCTCCAGCTCATGCCGCAGCTCGGCGTAGTTCTCGAAGATGCCGTTGTGGACCACGGCCACGCGGGCCGTCGCATGCGGGTGCGCGTTGCGCTCGACAGGGGCGCCATGCGTGGCCCAGCGGGTATGGCCGATGCCGGTCGTGCCGCTCAGCGGCGATTCCGCCAGCACCTGGGCCAGGTTGCCGAGCTTGCCCTCGGCCCGCCGGCGCTCGATGGCGCCATCCACCAGCGTGGCGATGCCGGCGCTGTCATAGCCGCGATATTCCAGGCGCCGCAGCGCCTCCAACAGGCGGGGGGCCGCCGCTTCACGACCGACGACACCGACGATTCCACACATGCGCTCGATACTCCCAGTTGGCGCGACCGGCGCCCTATTTGCCCTTGAAGCCGCGGCCCGGCTTGTTCACCTGCCGGCCGCGCGCCACCGCCAGCGCGTCATCCGGCACGTCCTCCGTCACCACGCTGCCGGCCGCGACCAGCGCGCGGTCCCCCACGCGGACGGGCGCGACCAAGGCCGTGTCGCTGCCGATGAAGGCGCCCGCGCCGATCACGGTGCGGTGCTTGTTCACGCCGTCGTAATTGCAGGTGATGGTGCCCGCGCCGATGTTGGAACCTGCGCCGATCGTCACGTCGCCCAGATAGCTCAGGTGATTGGCCTTGGCGCCCTTGCCCAGGCTGGCGGCCTTCAGCTCCACGAAATTCCCGACATGGGCACCCTCGCCGACCTCGGTGCCCGGACGCAGCCGCGCATAGGGGCCGATGATGGCGCCGGACCGCACCACGCATTGCTCCAGGTGGGAAAAGGCGCGGATCGTCGCCCCTTCCTCCACCGTGACGCCGGGCGCGAAGACGACATGCGGCTCCACCACCACGTCGCGGCCGAGCTGCGTGTCCCAGGCGAAGCAGACCGTCTCGGGCAGGGTGAGCGTGGCGCCGCCCAGCATCGCGGCCAGGCGCAGCTGCCCCTGGATCTCGGCCTCGGCGGCAGCCAGTTCCACGCGGCTGTTGATGCCGCGCAGCTCCGCCTCGGGCGCTTCCACGGCGCGGTTGCGGCGGCCCTCGGCGCGGGCGGCACCGACCACGTCGGTCAGGTAGAATTCGCCCTGGCGGTTGTCGTTCTGCAGCGCCGCGAGCCAGCGCGACAGCTCGGGCCAGGCGGCGCAGACCACGCCCGCATTGCAAAGGCCGATGCCGCGCTCCGCCTCGTTCGCATCCGCCCATTCGACGATGCGCTCCACATCGCCCGCGGCATCTTGCACCACGCGGCCATATTTCGCGGGGTCGGAGGGGCGCATGGCGAGCAAGGCGAGGTCCGCCCCGGCGCGCGCGGCAACGAGGCGGTCCAGCGTGGCGGGCGAGATCAGCGGGTTGTCGCCGTAGAGCACCGCGACATCGCCGGCGAAGCCGTCCAGCAGGGGGCCGGCCGTGCGCGCGGCGTGGCCGGTGCCCAGCCGCTCGGCCTGGACCACGCTGGCATGCGGCAGCACCGCCTTCTGCAATTCCGGCATGCCGGGGCCGGCCACCACGATGATCCGCTCGAACACCGTCTCGCAGGCGGCGATGAGGTGCTTGATCATGGGGCGCCCGGCGATGCGGTGCATCACCTTGGGCATCGCGGATTTCATGCGGGTGCCCTGCCCCGCCGCGAGAATGATGGCTGCGCGCATGAGCCAAGGCGTAGCCGCACGGGCCCCTGCGCCGCAACCCCGCCGGGGGCTAACGCTTTCTTGCAGCGCATGTCGTGGCCCCACCCTTGGGGCCCATCCTTGCCGGGTCCGGGTGGCAGGGCTACCAGCGGGCATGCCCCTCGCCATTTTCGACCTCGACGGCACGCTCGTGGACAGCGCGCCCGATCTCCGCGCCGCGCTCAACCGCCTGATGCTGGCCCAGCACCTGGAGCCCTTCCCGCTGCCCGAGGTGACGGAGATGATCGGCGACGGCGCCCGCGCCCTTCTGCTCAAGGCCTTCGCCGCCCGGGGCGTGGCCTTCGACGAGAGCCTGCTGCCCGGTTTCCTGGCTGATCTCGAGGCCCATTCCGCCGTGCTCACGCGCCCCTATCCCGGCATGGTGGCGGCGCTGGAGGTGCTCTCGGCGCGCGGCTGGCGCCATGCGATCTGCACGAACAAGCCCATCGCGGCGACGCGCGCGCTGCTGGCCGAACTCGGCCTCGCGCCGCATTTCGCCCTGGTGCTGGGCGGTGACAGCCTGGCGGTGAAGAAGCCCGATCCCGCCCACGTCACGGGCGTGCTGGAAGGCCTGGGCGTGGCGGCGGCCGATGCGGTGATGATCGGCGACCACCAGAACGATATCCGCGCCGCGCGGGGCGCAGGGGTGCGCAGCATTTTCGCTGCCTGGGGCTATGGCGAGGGGACGGGCGCCGATCTCCGCGCGCCCGCGCCCTCAGCGCTGCCCGCGATCCTCGACTAGCTCGACCAGGCTGGCCTGGATCGTCCCCCACCAGCGGCTCGCGATCTCGACCTGCACCGGGATGGGCGGTGCGCCCGGCTGCGTCACGCCAAATAGCAGGGTGCTGCGCGTCGGCTTCGACGCATCCTCGATCGGGCGGTCGAGCGGGATGCCGGCGACCGGCCGGCTTTCCACGTCGCAGCGCAGCAGGCCGCGATCCGCGACCTGGACCACAGGGTGCGTGGTCACCTCAAAATGCGTCACGCGGCGGCCGTCGAAGGTGCGGGCCCGCACGTCGCAGCGTGCCGTCTCCCGCACATGGGCGGTGAGCAGGACCATGGCGGAAAGCGGGTCAATATGGCCACGCCGGGCGTCATCGGGGACGGGCGTGCGCTCCATGTCCTGCGCCGGTTCCAGCGTTGCGATGCGGGCGGTGCCGTCGGGCGCGTAGTCCAGCAGGGTGCGCCGCGGCGCGCCGCGCCAGGTTCCGTCGGTCTGGTAGCGGCGGGGCAGGGCGGCGCCCGGCCGCAGCAGGCCCTCACTGCGCGCCTGGGTTTCCGAGCGGATGAGCCAGGCCGCGACGCCGCGGGTGCGGCTGCGCGTTTCGATGCTGTAGGGGGTGCCGGCCGGGCCCAGGGTGAAGCGCACCTCGGCATCCGCCACCGTGATTCCGGCCGCGGTGATGGCATAGGTCGCGCGCCAGCGCTCGGCCGAGGCGGGCGCGGCCAGCAGGACCAGGGCAAGGGCGACACGACCGAGCATGACGCGGATGTGGGCCCGCGCGCGGACTTCCGCAACCGGCTTGACAGAAGCGGCGTCACGACGCAAAGGGAGCGCCGTCGATTGGGCGCGTAGCTCAGCGGTAGAGCACTGCCTTCACACGGCAGGGGCCACAGGTTCAATCCCTGTCGCGCCCACCATTCGACCTCCCTTCGTCCAGCCTCGCCCTTCGTCTCGCGAACGCGTTGCCCCCGGGCCCCTCCGTGCCCGCCGCGCGGCAACCTTCGCGCGCGCCTCCGGTTACGGGAGTCCAGAATGGAGGCTCCTCCCCATGACCACGCTCTTCCTCAACAATCCCAACTACACCTTCAATGATCCCCAGGTCTCGTTCGGCAGCGATGTGGGCTTCGCGACGGGATCGAACCTCTACCGCGTGGATACGCGCGGCGATGACGTGCAGTTCAATGGCCGGGACTTCACCTTCGCGCAAAGTGACCTGCGCCTCATCGGCCTGCCCGCCTCCTCCGCCATTCCGACCGGCGGCACGGTGACGAGCTTCACCTATTCGCAGAACGGCACGGCCAGCTTCACCCTGACCGATCTTTCGCTCTCGCTCCGTGATGTCTGGCGCGATGTGGTGGATGGCGGTTCGCTCAGCGAGGCGCTGATCGCCGGCGTGCTCTCGGGCGATGACCGGATCACGCTCGGCAACGGCAATGACCGCATCGACGCTGGCCCCGGCAATGACGAAGTGTTCGGCGGCCGCGGCAGTGACCAGCTCACGGGCGGCGATGGCTGGGACATTGCGCGCTATGACGGCCTGCGGGCCGAACACAACTTCTTCCGTGAGGGCGGCACGGTCTACCTGCGGGACCGCCAGTTCGGCGATACGGACCGGCTGGACGGGTTCGAGACGCTGCGCTTCGCCGATGCGGATGTCACCATCGGCGCCCTGCCTTCGGCCACGCCGCTGGAATACATCGCGTCCTATGATGATCTGCGCCTGGCCTCCGGGACGGATGCCGCCACGGGCCGCAATCACCTGCTTCAGAACGGCCTGGCCGAGGGCCGGATCGCGAGCTTCAAGGGCCTGGACTACATCGCGAGCCACGCGGACCTGATCGCGGCCTTCGGCGCCAATGCCGACGCCGGGGCGCGCCACTACATCACCAATGGCGCGAATGAGGGCCGGGTCACCGACAGCTTCGACGCGGCGCGCTACCTCGCGAATTACGCGGATCTGCAAGCGGCGTTCGGCACCAACACGGACGCGGCGGCCGCGCATTTCATCACCAACGGCTATGCCGAGGGCCGCACGGACGACATCTGGACCGGCTGAACGGCCACACCCCTCCGCGCCCAACGCCGCTCAGCGGAACGCCCAGCGGAGGGTGTGCGCCACGCCCAGCGTGCCGGCGCGCAGCAAGGGCCGTCCCAGCAGCGGATTGGTCAGCCCATGCATGCGCCGGCCCCATGGGGGCAGAAGGTCTATCGCGGCCTGGTTGCCCAGTGCCTGCAACTGCGCCGCCAGGGGCTCGCGGCTCGCTGCCCGCAGCAGGAAGCGCCGCACTTCCCGCGTGCGACCATCGCTCCGCAGTTCGGCGCGGTAGGCCGCCAGCAGGCGCTGCGCCCCCGCCGCGTCCCGCGGGACCGGGTCGGCGCCCAGACGCGCCCCCACCTCGGCCATCTCGGCGAAGTAGCGATCCTGGTCGGCCCGTGTCATGCCCGGCTCCCCATAGCGGCGCCAAGCGTCGAGGAAGCTCGTCGTCTCCGTCACATGCACCCATGCCAGAAGCGCCGGGTCATTGGCGCGATAGCTCGTGCCATCCGGCAAGGTGCCGGCCACCCGGTCATGGATGCGCCGGACGCGGTCGATCACGGCCAGCGCCTCATCCCGCCCGCCATAGGTGGTGAGCGCGATGAAGCGCGCGGTGCGGCGCAGGCGGCCATGCAGATCGGTGCGGAAATTGGAGTGGTCCCAGACACCCGCCAGCACGGCCGGATGCAGCATCTGCAGCAGCAGCGAGGCAATGCCGCCCACCATCATGGAGGTCACGTCGCCATGCACCCGCCAGGCGACGGAATCCGGGCCGAACAACCCGTCGGGCCGGCGCGCGACGGGCGCCTCGCCCCGGGCGCGGTCATTGAACAGCGCCACCACCCGGGCTGCGATGGCATCCTTGATCGGCTGGGCGGGGTCCGGCCTGTCTCGCGTCATGCTCCGGATATGGGGCAGCCACGCGCGAAGGCCAGCCCGGCTTGCGGGCCGCGGCCTTCGCCCCCATCCCTGCTGCCATGCATCCCGAACATCCCATCCCCGCCGTCATCATCGGCGCCACCGGCGGCATCGGCGCGGCGCTCGTGGCGGAGCTGGAGCGGCGGGGCCAGCCGGTCCGGCGCCTCGGCCGCCGGACCGACCCGGCGCTCGACCTGCTGGATGAGGGCAGCATCGCCCGTGCGGCGGCCGAGGTGGGACCCGGCCTTCGCCTGGTCGTGGACGCGACGGGCTTCCTGCATGACGGCCGCTTCCAGCCGGAAAAGAGCTTCCGCCAGCTCGACCCGGCGCATCTCGCCCACAGTTTCGCGCTCAACGCGACGGGTCCGGCGCTGCTGATGAAGCATTTCCTGCCGCTGCTGGCGCGGGATGGCCGGGCCGTCTTCGCCACGCTCTCGGCCCGGGTGGGCAGCATCGCGGACAACCGGCTGGGCGGCTGGACCAGCTATCGCGCGGCCAAGGCGGCGCTGAACCAGATCATGCGGACCTCCGCCATCGAGCTGGCCCGCTCTCGGCCGGAGGCGATCTGCGTGGCGCTGCATCCCGGCACGGTGGAGACGCCGCTCTCCGCCCCCTTCGCCAAGGCCGGGCTGGAGGTGCAGCCGCCCGAGCGCTCGGCGGGCCGCTTGCTCGATGTGCTGGCCGGGCTCACGCCGGCTGAGAATGGGGGCTTCTTCGACCATCTTGGCCGGCCCATCCCGTTCTGATCAGCCGCCCAGCTGGGCCAGCTCGCGCTCCAGCTCGGCGATCTCGGCACGGGTCTGCGCCAGGAAATTGTCGCGCTGGGTGATCTCGGCCTCGGTCTTGAGGTGCCAGCCGAAGGCGGCGGTGATGTCCTGCCGTTTGCGACGGATGAGGTCGCGCAGGTCGGCCCGGCGCGCCGCGCGCTCGGGCGTATCGGCCGTCTCGGGCACGCCTGGCGCGGCGGCCTGGGGTGAAGCGGCGCGGGCCGGCTGTGCGGCGTTGTTCGGCCAATCCACCCCGCCATGGTCACGTCCGGCCGCCAGCATGTCCGGCCATAGCGCCCCCGAGGCCGCGAGCTGGCCGAACAGCGCGATCAGCGCGGACCAGCGCAGCGCGGCCAGGCGCTGCGCCGCCCTGTTGGACGCTGCCGCCCCCCGCGTGGTCCATTCCCGCCCCTGGCTCACGGCCTCGGCCTGCCGATGGAAGGCGCGCGCGGCCTCCGGTCCGTATTCGGAGGCCAGGAAGGTGCCGACATCCTCGAGTCGCGGGCGGTGCGGCAGGCCGCGGCGATGCTGCCGCCAGCCCCACATCACCTCCCGCGCCGCGATGCGCGCATCCAGCCGGGCCATGGCGGCGAGGCTGACCGCCTCGGCGAACCAGTCATACAGCCAGGCCAGGTGGTAGGCGGCCCAGCGCGCGGCCTCACCCAGCCAATGCGCCAGGTGGCGCAGCCGAAACAGCAGCCAGGCCGCCGGCGCCCCCGCCAGGGCCAGCGCCGCGGCCAGGGACATCTCGACCGGGCCGGCCAGGAGCCGCACGGCGAACACCGTGGCGACGCCCAGCATGGCAGCGTCGAGGATCAGCGTGAGCAATGTGCCGAGCTTGCCCGCGACCCGCCGCGCGCCCCGCTGCCGCTCGCGCAGCAAGGCGCGGGAGCGCAGCAGCAGGGCGCGCGCTTCCGGGCGCTGCTCGGCAATGCCGCTCTGTTCGAGCATGGCGATCAATTGGCGCAATTCCTGCGTCGAATGGCTGGTGCGCGAGCTGGACACGATGTTCTCCGGCAGGGAGGGGGGCTGCGCCTGCAGTCTCCGACAACCTGATGAGGGTTTCCTTAAATCATCGGCTCATGCCGCTGCGGTGCATGCTCACGCTCGACCTGCGCCGACGGCTCGCTTTCCTCGCCATCGAGGCCGAAATACTCGATCTTCCGGAAGTTCAGGAGCTTCGCGACGAAGACCGCCGGCCCGGCGGCGCAGGCCAGGTTGTAGTCATGCGCGATCCGGTTGAACCGGTCCTGTGCGGCGGCGATGGCCTCGTCCAGCGCGTTGAGCGAGGCGACGATCTGGTGAAGCCTTGCGTCGCCCGAGAGTTCGGGACGGCCCTCGGCCAGGGCCAGGACGCCGTCAATGGTCACCGAGAGGGCCTGTTCCCGCTTGCCGGCCGCGACCGGGGAGAGGTCGGCCAGTGCGGCGGCGTTGCGCGCCTTGACCATGGCCTGGATCGGCTTCTGCGCCCGCTGGGGCAGGGATTGGAACACCTGGGCCAATGGGGTGATGAGGCCGTGGCGCCGGCGCAGCAGCGCCTCCAGCGCGGGCCAGGCGGAGACCGCCTCATGCCGCATCCGTCGCAACCGCGCGCGGATCAGCGCGCCCCACCCCATCAACAGCACCAGCACGGCCGGAATGACCCACTCCATCGCGCTCCGCCTTCCTTCTCTTTATCATTTCGATGCTAGTGCGAATCACGCTGCGCGGCACCGGGGGGGGGGCGGTGACGGCGCCCGCCGCGTCAAGCGGTCTTGCGCGCGGCCCGCGGATGACCTAATCCCCGGCCTTCAACGGCCGGGCAGCCATCGCCGCCTGCCGCATCCCGGAAAGCCCGATCATGAAGCCCGACACCCACCCTGCCTATCATGAGATGAACGTCATCATGACCGACGGCACCACCTTCAAGACCCGCACCGCGGGCGGCAAGCCGGGCGACACGCTGCGTCTCGACATCGACCCGAAGAGCCATCCGGCCTGGACGGGCGTGCAGCGCATCATGGACACGGGCGGCCAGGTCGCCAAGTTCAACAAGAAGTTCGCCGGGATCGGCATGCGCAAGGGCTGAGGCCCGCGCGACATTCAGCGCGTGACGCCGCCCTGGCCCATGGCCAGGGCGGTTTTCGTTGTTGGCCGGCCCCTCTTGAATCGCGGGCGACGGAATTCCAGATCGTGTTCGTCGAGGCGCCGTCAGGGCCTCGGCGTGGATCCGACAGAGGCCTCGCCCGTTCCGGGGAGGCCAAAGGCGGGACACTCAACCTGGACCTTGCTACCGCAGGAGGTTCTTCATGAACGCCGTTGATTTTTCCCCGCTTCTCCGCACCGCCATCGGTTTCGATCGCTTCGCCCGTCTGCTGGACGGCGCGCGCGTGCAGTCCGAGGCGCCGGCCTACCCGCCCTACAATATCGAAGTCACCGGCGATGACAGCTACGTGCTGACCATGGCCGTCGCCGGCTTCGGCCCCGACGATATTGAACTCGTGGTCCGCGAGGACACGCTGTTCATCTCGGGCAGGGCCCCGCAGGCCGAGGGCGAGGCGCGTCGCTATGTTCATCGCGGCATCGCCGGCCGCGCCTTCGAGCGCCGCTTCGTCCTGGCCGACCACCTGGTCGTGCAGGGCGCGCGCATCGAGAACGGCCTGCTGCATGTGGCGCTCCAGCGCGTGGTGCCCGAGGCGCTGAAGCCCCGCCGCATCCCGATCGCCACCGGGAGCGCGCAGCCCGCGCCGTCGCGGACCGTGGCCATCGAGCAGGCGGCCCAAGCGGCCTGAACCGCTGGCCGGACCAAACGGGGAAGGGGGGCGCGAGCCCCCCTTTCTCATTCGGGCGGCTTGCGGAAAAACGCCTCGGCGGCCGCGCGATGGCTGCCGCAGGTCAGGATCGCGGCCTCGGCCCGGGCGATTTCCGCCCTGAGTTCGGTGATATAGGCGCGCAGTTCCGGCTCGGACCACCCCTCCAGTCGGGGCGGTTGCAGGCCTTCCCGGGGCCGGGGCCGGGGATCATCCTCGAAGATCACGCGATTTCTCCTCTCCTGACGGGGCTGCCCCCACGCGGGGGGTGACAGTGGCGGGGGGGGAACAGTATAGGCATGCACTGATCGGGTGTGGGCCCCCGGGCCGCCCCCCTCCCATCCACGGAACCTGACCTTCTTTCCCCGGAAACACAGACATGGCCCAGCCCCTGATGCCCAAGGCAACCGCCGTGTGGCTGATCGAGAAGACCTCGCTCTCCTTCGAGCAGATCGCCGATTTCGTGCAGATGCACCCGCTCGAGGTCCAGGCCATCGCCGATGGCGAGGTGGCGCAGGGCATCATCGGCTATGACCCCGTGGCCAACATGCAGGTGACGCGCGAGGACATCGCCCGTTGCGAGGCGGATTCCTCGGCGCGGCTCGTGCTCTCCGCGGTGGCGGTGCCGGTGCCCAAGGGGCGCGGCAAGGGCGGCCGCTACACGCCCGTCGCCAAGCGCAATGACCGCCCGGACGGGATCGCCTGGCTGCTCCGCAACCACCCCGAACTGCCCGATGTGCAGATCGGCAAGCTGCTGGGCACCACCAAGGAGACGATCCAGAAGGTGCGGGACCGGACGCATTGGAACAGCGCGAACATCAAGCCGCGCGACCCCGTGATCCTGGGGCTCTGCACGCAGGGCGCGCTGAACACGGCCGTGACCGCGGCGCAGGAGCGCCTTCGCGCCGAGGGGATCGCCATCCCGGTGCCGGCGCCGGCCGAGCCGGAATAGGGCGCCGCCCCCGTTGTCAGGCGCGCGCCGTCAATGTGCGCGGCGCAGCCTCTCCAGCTCTTCCTTCAGGTGCAGCTTCTCCAGTTTCATCTTGACCAGGGCCGCTTCATCGGGCCGGGGGCGCGCGCCCTCATGGGCGATGCGGGTCTCCATCTCGGCGTGGCGGGTTTCCAAGGCGCGGATCCTGGGGGCATGCATCATGCTGGGGCGTCCTCTTGCGATTTGGCCCGGGCGGGAACGCCCACCCGGGGCATCACCTTCGCGCGGCTCTGTTGCCACCGCGCCCAGCCATGCTATCCCCATTCTTCCGGCCAAGGGAAAAGATTTCGTTTCCCTGGCTGGCTGATTTCCAAGCCCTCGCGATCAGGATGGCGGCACATACGGATGCTTGAAGACCGCGAAGCCCTGCTCCGCCGCCTGCATGAGTTGCGCAGCGAGCACCGCGACCTCGACACGGTGATCGCGCGGCTCGAGACCGGCCTGGGCGACCAGTTGCAGATGCAGCGGCTGAAGAAGCGCAAGCTGAAGCTGAAGGACGAGATCGCCTGGCTCGAGAGCCAGCTCGTCCCCGACATCATCGCCTGACAGGACCAGGACCATGGCGGAAAGCGCGCCCCAGGTGGGCGTCATCATGGGCAGTCGTTCCGATTGGGAGACGATGCGCCACGCGGACGAAACCCTGACGGCGCTCGGCATCGCGCATGAATGCCGGGTGGTCTCGGCGCATCGCACGCCGGGGCGGCTGTTCGACTATGCCAGCGCGGCACGCGGGCGCGGCATCAAGGTCATCATCGCCGGCGCCGGCGGCGCGGCCCACCTGCCAGGCATGGCGGCCAGCATGACGCCCCTGCCGGTGCTGGGGGTGCCGGTCGAGTCGCATGCATTGAAGGGCATGGATTCCCTCCTCTCCATCGTGCAGATGCCAGGCGGCGTGCCGGTCGGCACCCTGGCCATCGGCAAGGCCGGGGCCATCAACGCGGCCCTGCTGGCCGCCTCCATCCTGGCCCTGTCCGACGCGGCCCTGGCCGAGCGGCTGGATGCCTGGCGCGCCCGCCAGACGGAGGGCGTGCCGCATGACCCGGCCTGACGCGGCGCTCCCCTTGGGTGCGACCATCGGCATCCTGGGCGGGGGTCAGTTGGGGCGCATGAGCGCGATGGCGGTGGCCCGCCTGGGCTATCGCTGCCACATCTATGCGCCCGAGGCCGATTCCCCCGCCATGCAGGTCTCGGCCGCCGCCACCGTGGCCAGCTATGAGGATGTGGAGGCGCTGCACCGCTTCGCCGCGGCGGTGGATGTCGTCACCTACGAGTTCGAGAATGTGCCGGCGGCGACGCTGGCGGCGCTGGAGGGGCGGGTGCCCTGCCGCCCCGGCCCGCGTGCCCTGGCCATCTGCCAGGATCGGCTGGCCGAGAAGCGCTTCCTGGCCGAGGCCGGTGTGCCCGTGGCACCCTGGCGCCCGGTCACCAGCATGGCGGAGCTGACCGCGGCCATCGCCGAGATCGGCTTGCCGGCCGTGCTGAAGACCACGCGACTCGGCTATGACGGGCGCGGCCAGGCCGTGCTGCGCCGGCCGGAGGATGCCGCTCCGGCCTTCGAGCGCCTCTCCCCCAAGCCGTTGATTCTCGAGGCCTTCGTGCCCTTCGCGGCCGAGATCTCCGGCATCGCCGCGCGCGGGCTGGACGGCGCGGTCGCGACCTATGATGCGGTGGAGAACCGCCACCGCCGCCATATCCTCGATCTCTCCTTCGCGCCGGCCCGGTTGCCTGCCGAGGCGGCCCGGGCGGCGCAGGAGAATGTGGCCAAGGTGGCTGTTGCACTGGAGCTGGTCGGGATCGTGGCGCTGGAGATGTTCCTGCTGTCTGACGGATCGCTGTTGGGGAATGAAATCGCGCCGCGGCCGCATAATTCGGGGCATTGGACCATGGATGCCTGCGCCTGCAGCCAGTTCGAGCAGCATGTCCGGGCGGTTGCCGGCCTCCCGCTTGGGCCGGTCACGCGGCATTCCGACGCCGTGATGCGCAACCTGGTGGGGCCCGAGGGGCTGGCCGCCTGGCCGGAGCTTGTGGCGCGCGGCGATGTGGTCGCGCATTGGTACGGCAAGGCCGAGGCCAAGCCTGGCCGCAAGCTCGGCCATGCCAACCGCCTGCTGTCACATGGCGCGCTCGCGGGGCTCGACGACGCGGCCGCCTGCGGCGGAATCTGACCCTGTGGCCCAAAAGCCAAAGGCCGTTGTTGCCTTTGGGCCACAGATGCCGGGAAATCCTGGTCAGGGTGGTGCATTCGCCGGAACACTGGTGCTAAGGTGCTTCCACGCAGCGAGGATTCTCACCCGCCGGGTGTGCCACGCAGCGACCGAACAAACGTTTTGATTTTAGGAGAACGAGGATGAGCCTCAAGAAGGCCCTTATGGCCGCGACGGTTCTGTCGCTGCCCGTGGCCGCCCAGGCGCAACCGATCTCGGGCCTGTACTTGGGCGCGGGCGTCGGCGCGAACTACCGTGAGAACGTCTCCGTCAACCCCCGCCTGTCGCCGACCGGCATCCTGACCGGCCAGGTTGGCCTCGACAGCGACTGGGGCTGGGTTGGTGTGACCAGCCTCGGCTGGGGCTTCGGCAACGGCCTGCGCACCGAACTCGAAGTCAACATCCGCCAGAACTCGGTGAGCTCGGGCTCGATCGCAACCCCGACCGGCACGCGCAATGCGACCTCGACGGGCGGCCAGATCTATCAGTACGGCCTGATGGGTAACGTCTTCTACGACATCCAGACCGGCTGGCGTCCGGGCGGCGTTGGCATCTCCCCGTATGTGGGCGGTGGTATCGGCGTCGTGCAGAGCAACTGGCGCAATGTTCGCGGCAGCGGCAGCGGTGGCACGATCACCATTGACGACACCTCGAACAACTTCGCCTACCAGGCCATCGGTGGCGTCGCGTTCGGCATCACCCCGGCGCTGGCTCTGACCCTCGAATACCGCTTCTTCGGCACGACGCAGCCGGACATGGGCATTCGTGGCCAGGCTGTCGGCGGGCCGAACAACGGTCGCGTCGTTCAGGGCAACTATGACGGCAACAACTACAACCAGTCGGTCCTGGCTGGTATCCGTTATGCCTTTAACGTTCCGACCCCGGCCCCCGTTGCGGCTCCGGCTCCGGCGCCGGCTCCGGCCCGCACCTTCCTGGTCTTCTTCGACTGGGATCGCGCTGACCTGACCGACCGCGCCCGCCAGATCATCGCCGAGGCGGCGACGAACGCGCGTACCGTGCGCTCGACCCGTATCGAGGTGTCCGGCCACGCTGACCGCACCGGCTCTGCCGCCTACAACCAGCGCCTCTCCGTCCGCCGCGCCGAAGCGGTGGCCGCCGAGCTGGTTCGCCGTGGCATCGCTCGCAACGAGATGACGATCCAGGGCTTCGGCTTCGATCGTCCGCTGGTTCCGACCGCCATGGGCGTGCGCGAGCCGCAGAACCGCCGCGTCGAGATCGTCCTGCGCTAAGCCGGACGTCTCCTTCGCGAGACTTCGAAAGGGGTGGCCTCGGCCACCCCTTTTTTTGTATTCTTTAATGGGTTGACTGTGGCCGATTTGCATCATGTGCGTTAAATATCAATCCGATGCCGATGCGACCTGTCAGGTGGCGTGCGTTGGGGTACTCAACTGGTTATGTTGGTTGTTAACGCAGGGTTAGCCGCGCGTCCCGTTTGTCACCTCAGGAGATATCTCATGCTTCGTACGTCGAAGTTCGCTTTGGGCCTGTTGGCCACCGGCCTCATGGCCCCCGCAATCGCCGCTGCCCAGCCGACCTCTGGTCTTTACATCGCAGGCGGACTCGGCGCCTCCTGGAAGGAGGCCGTTGGCTCTGGGACCAGCAACACCGATTGGAATGTGGGCTGGACCGGCGTTGGCAGCCTCGGCTGGGGCTTCGGCAACGGCCTCCGCCTCGAAGGCGAGGTGAACTATCGTGAGAACGAGTTCGACACGATCACGCGCTCCGGCCAGCGCTCGACGGCCGTGGGTGGTGTGAACCGCCAGGTTGGCCTGATGGTCAACGCCCTTTACGATATCCCGACCGGCTGGCGCGTGGCCGGCGTGGGCATCAACCCGTATCTCGGCGGTGGTATCGGCGTGGGCTGGCTGCAGGGCAGCGGGATCCGCGCCGGCTACCCGAATGGCGGCAGCTTCACGATCGACAATGGCTCGGGCTGGAACTTCGCCTATCAGGCGATTGGCGGCATCGCCTTTGGCCTCGGCCAGTTTGTCCCGGGCCTCTCGCTCACCGCTGAATACCGATATTACGCCACCCTCGACGCGGACTACAACGCGACCAACCGCAACACCTCGAACTCGGGCATCAGCCGGATTTCGGGTTCTGCGTCGAACCAGAACCAGGCGGTGCTGGTCGGCTTCCGCTACGCCTTCAACACGCCGCGCCCTGCCCCGGTCGTGGCTCCGGCGCCGGCGCCGGCTCCGGCCCGCACCTTCCTGGTCTTCTTCGACTGGGATCGCGCTGACCTGACCGACCGCGCCCGCCAGATCATCGCCGAGGCGGCGACGAACGCGCGTACCGTGCGCTCGACCCGTATCGAGGTGTCCGGCCACGCTGACCGCACCGGCTCTGCCGCCTACAACCAGCGCCTCTCCGTCCGCCGCGCCGAAGCGGTGGCCGCCGAGCTGGTTCGCCGTGGCATCGCTCGCAACGAGATGACGATCCAGGGCTTCGGCTTCGATCGTCCGCTGGTTCCGACCGCCATGGGCGTGCGCGAGCCGCAGAACCGCCGCGTCGAGATCGTCCTGCGCTAAGCCGGACGTCTCCTTCGCGAGACTTCGAAAGGGGTGGCCTCGGCCACCCCTTTTTTGTCTTCCAAGGCCGTGAACGGCCCGGCCGCGGGGCACAAAAAAAGGCGGCCTGACGGACCGCCTTTTGTCTGGAGGCTGGGCCGAGGCTCAGCGCGCGGGCGCATTCCCCGCACGTTGCTGGCGGGCCGGCGCCGCCGGGCACATGGGCGTCGTCAGCGACTGGTGGACCTGGCGCGTGACGGAGACCTGCGCGAGCTCATTCGCGCCATTCGCCGCCATCGCCGCCTGGAACAGCGGCAGCTGCTCGCGGCAGAAGAAGCTGCCGCGGTCAATGCTGACGCGCGACTGGCTGTTGGCGAGCTCGGTGATGTACTGGTCGAGCTGCCGCTGGTGCTGGTTGCCCGCCGTCCGGCGGAAATGCGCCGCCAGGTTGCGGAAGGCCGTGGCCAGCTCCGCCTGGTTCTTGCGGACGAAGGCGTTGTAGTCGTCATGCTGGCCGCAGGCGAGGGCCGCGACCAGCAGCTGGCTTTGCAGCGCGCGGATGTCGAAGGCGGTCTTCTCCGCCGGTTGCACGCAGGCTTGCTGGGCCGAGGCGATCCCCGGCGCCAACATCATCAGGGCCGCGACCCCCGCGAGAAGGCGCCGTGCCAGAGGGCTCTTCGAAGGCGTCATTCCGCCCAATCTCCCGAATCGGTGGGCCAGCTTTCCGCACCCGGCGAATCCGGGCGAAACGGGCATGCTGACCAGAACAGCATCGCCCTTTACACGGTCCATCGCAGGGCGCGAAGCCTGTTTAGGCAGCTTTCCGCGCCGGCTGAGCTAAATCTTGCAAGCGCCTGTCAAGAAACGACAAAACCTCGTCTATTTCGGGCTCGGTCGGGCGCATCCAGAAAGCCATCGTGGCCGAGTACACGGCAGCCAGGGTGGCGCGGCGCGTGTACCAGGAAAAATCGGCCGAGCGATCGCCCGCCGCATGCCAGATGGCCGAGGCGGTGCGCGCCAGCAGGCGCAGGCCAAGCGGCGCGTTCCAGGGCAAGGCCAGCACGGCCAGCGCTGACCGCAGCGCGTCCCGGTCGGGCTGGAGCAATTGCAGCCGCAGCTCCACCACGCGGCGGATGCGCTGCGGCGTCCTGAGGCTCGCCAGATCCTCCGCCGCGGCCGCCGCGTCCATCCGCGCATCCACCAGAGCGAGCCATGCATCAATGGCGCCCATCACCCCGCGCGGGAAGGCGCTGGCGATGAGTTCGGGCGGCTCGTCGCAATCGCGCAGGGCTTGTCGCAGGGTCTCGCGACTCCAGCCTTGCGTGCGGGCGCGCCGGACGGCGGCTTCGATCCAACGGTCTTCGGTCATGCGGATTCCTCCGGAAAGCGGGCCAATTCCTCGATGAAGCCGAGGCGGGCCAGATCCGTCATGCGGGTGAGGTAGAAGATGCCATCGAGGTGGTCATTCTCGTGCTGGAGCACGCGCGCCGTGAGGCCCTCGGCCTCGCCCTCCACCGGGCGCCCCTCATGGTCCAGGCCGCGCCAGGCGACGCGCGCCGGGCGCTCCACCTCACCGCGCAGACCGGGGATGGAGAGGCACCCCTCCCAGGCGCGGGCGCGCTCCTCGCCGAGGGGCGTGATTTCGGGGTTCATCAGCACGCGCATCTCCTGCCCTTCACGCCACAGAAAGAGGCGCAGGGGCTGATGGACCTGGGGGGCGGCGAGGCCAATGCCCCCGGCATCAGCCAGCGTCTCCGCCATGTCCAGGATCAGCTCGCGGATCTCCGGCGCGGTCGGGTCCTCGACCTCGGCCGCGCGCCCGAGCAGCACCGGGTGGCCCATGCGGGCGATCTTCAGGATGGCCATGCCGCTCTCTCGTCTCGCTGCTTAGGTGGGGTCACTTTTCCCGTATGCGAGGGCTTCCCGCCAGAGGGCCGGATGTGTTATGCGCTCCGCACGGCCACGGCGCGCGAGAATCGCTCCGGGGCAAATCGTCGTTGTCGGCCATCAGGAGATTCGCCCGCGTGCAAGTCGTCGTTCGGGATAACAATGTTGACCAGGCGCTCAAGGCGCTCAAGAAGAAGCTGCAGCGCGAGGGCGTGTTCCGCGAGATGAAGCTTCGCCGGCACTATGAGAAGCCCTCCGAGCGCCGCGCGCGTGAGGCCGCCGAGGCCGTTCGCCGCGCCCGCAAGGTCGAGCGCAAGCGCATCGAGCGCGAAGGCTTCTGAGCCTGGCTCCGGCGCTTCGGCGCCGGGTTCTTCCGGATCAAGATGGCATCGCCGTGGCAGGTCTCCTGCCGCGGTTTTTTGCGTTGTGGCGCCCGCCATGAACGGCAGGCGAGAGCCCAACAAAAAAGGCGCCGCATCGCTGCGGCGCCTTTTCCGTGGTGAGGCGCAGGCTTACCGCTGCAGCGCCTGCACGATCTCCTGCGTCACCTTCTTGGCGTCGCCGAAGAGCATCATGGTGTTGGGGCGGAAGAACAGCTCATTGTCCACGCCGGCATAGCCGCTGGCCATGCCGCGCTTCACGAAGAACACCGTCTTGGCCTTCTCCACATCCAGGATGGGCATGCCGTAGATGGCGCTGGACTTGTCGGTCTTCGCCGCCGGGTTGGTCACGTCATTCGCGCCGATGACGTAGGCCACATCGGCTTCCGCGAATTCGGGGTTGATCTCCTCCAGCTCATGCACCTCCTCGTAGGGCACATTCGCCTCGGCCAGCAGCACGTTCATGTGGCCGGGCATGCGGCCCGCCACGGGGTGGATGGCGTAGGAGACCTCGACGCCTTCCTTCTTCAGCAGGTCGGCCATTTCGCGCACAACCTGCTGCGCCTGGGCCACCGCCATGCCATAGCCCGGCACCACGATGATCTTCTGGGCGTTCTTCATGATGAAGGCCGCGTCCTCCGGCGAGCCGGCCTTCACCGGCGCGCGGTCGGCATTGCCGCCGCCCGCCGCGGCCGCGCCGCTCTCGGTGCCGAAGCCGCCCAGCAGCACGTTGATGATCGAACGGTTCATCCCCTTGCACATGATGTAGGAGAGGATGGCGCCCGAGGCGCCCACCAGCGCGCCGGTCACGATCAGCAGCAGGTTGCCGATGGTGAAGCCAATGCCCGCCGCCGCCCAGCCCGAGTAGCTGTTCAGCATGGAGACGACGACCGGCATGTCCGCGCCGCCGATCGGGATGATCAGCAGCAAGCCCAGCGCGAAGGACAGGATCGCGATCACCCAGAAGAGGAAGGGCGAGCCGGTCAGGACAAACAGGAAGATCAGGAAGACCAGCACGCCGCCCAGGATCGCGTTCAGCTTGTGCTGGTTCGCGAACATGATGGGCGCGCCGGACATCCGGCCATCCAGCTTCAGGAAGGCGATGACCGAGCCCGAGAAGGTGATGGCGCCGATGGCCAGGCCGAGCGACATCTCGATAAGCGAGGCCGCCTTGATGTTGCCCTGCACGCCGATGCCGAAGCTCTCGGGGCTGTAGAAGGCGGCGGCCGCCACGAAGACGGCGGCGAGGCCGACCAGCGAGTGGAAGGCCGCGACCAGCTGCGGCAGCGAGGTCATCTGGATCCGGTTGGCCAGCACCGTGCCGATCGAGCCGCCGATGGCAAGGCCCGAGATGATCAGCACGAAGCCGCCGAAATCCATGCCGGAGTTCAGGATGGTGGCGATGATCGCCACCGCCATGCCGATCATGCCGTATTGGTTGCCCTTGCGGGACGTCTCAGGGTGAGACAGGCCGCGAAGTGCAAGGATGAAAAGAACGGAAGCCGCCAGGTAGGCGAGGGTCGAGATCGTCGCCATCGGTTCAGCCCTTCTTCTTCTGGAACATGGCGAGCATCCGGCGCGTCACCATGAAGCCACCGAAGATGTTCACGGCGGCGAGTGTGACGGCCAGGAAGCCGAACAGGCGCGCCGCATCGCTCTGCGCCGCCGCGGCCGCCAGGATGGCGCCCACGATGATCACGGAGGAGATGGCGTTGGTCACGCCCATCAGCGGCGAATGCAGCGCCGGCGTCACGTTCCAGACGACGTAGTAGCCCACGAAGCAGGCCATCAGGAAAATGGTCAGCATCAGCAGGAAGGGCTCGACCACCTGCGCCACGGGGGCGGCGGCCTCGGCGGCGCGGCGGGCGAATTCCGCCAGTTCCTGCGCACGGGCCGCGAGATCGGCGGCCTGGGTGGCGATTTCGGCTTGGGTGCTCATCGGGGCTCTCTCCTCAGGCCGCAAAGTTCTTGTGGACCACGGCACCGCCGCGCGTCAGCGTGACGCCGGCCACGATGTCATCCTCGGGCGGCAGCTTCGGCGCCTTGGCTTCCTTGTCCCAGAAGGTGGTCAGGAAGGTCAGCAGGTTGCGGGCATAGAGCGCGCTGGCGGCGGCGGGGATGCGGCCGGGCCAGTTGGTGAAGCCCAGCACCTTCACGCCATTGGACGTGACGATCATCTCGCCCGGCACGGTCGCCGCGCAATTGCCGCCGGCATCGGAGGCGATGTCCACGATGACGGAACCCGGCTTCATGCTGGCGACCATCTCGGCCGTCACCAGGGTCGGTGCCTTGCGGCCCTGCACCAGCGCCGTGCAGATCACGATGTCCTGCTTGGCGATGTGAGCGGCCACCACTTCGGCCTGCTTCGCGTAGAACTCGGCCGAGAGCTGCTTGGCATAGCCGCCGGCCGTCTGGGCCGCCTTGCTCTCCTCATCCTCGTAACCCACGAAGCTGGCGCCGAGGGACTTGATCTCTTCCTTGGCGGCCGGGCGCACATCGGTGGCCGAGACGCGGCCACCCAGGCGGCGCGCGGTGGCGATGGCCTGGAGGCCGGCGACGCCCGCACCCATGATGAAGGCATTGGCGGCGGGGATGGTGCCGGCCGCCGTCATCAGCATGGGGAAGCCGCGGTCGAAGGTGTCCGCGGCCTCGATCACGGCGCGGTAACCAGCCAGGTTCGCCTGGGAGGAGAGCACGTCCATGCTCTGCGCGCGGGTGATGCGGGGCAGCAGCTCCATGGAGCAGGCCTCGATCCCGGCGGCGGCGAAGGCGGCGGCCGCCGCGGCATCCGCGCCCAGCGTGCCGATCAGTAGCGTGCCCGTGGGCAGGGCGGCTTCCGGCGCGCGCACGGCAAAGACGATCTTCGCTCCCGCCAATGCGGCGGCGGCATCGGCGGCGAGTTCGGCGCCGGCGGCCGCGTATTCCGCATCCGGGATGCCCGAGGCCAGGCCCGCGCCCGCCTCCACCGCAACGCTGAGGCCCATGGCCATCAGCTTCTTCACCGTTTCCGGCGTGGCGGCGACGCGGCTTTCGCCGGCCCGCCTTTCCTTGAGAACCGCGAGGCGCATACCGTGCTCCGAAAGGATAATCCGCGTTCCGTAATCACGCCCGGCCAGGATGTGCAAGCGGGGGGCGGGCATTTCCCGAGTGGATTGTTCGGAAATCATCCGGACAGGCGGCAAAGCCCCCCTGGCGCGGTTCTCGTCAGCCGCCTGGCGCGCGGGCCATGGCGAGGCAGGGGCCGGCGGATTCCGCCGCCTGGCGCGCCGCATCCCGGCTGACCGCGCCCGACATCACCATCGAGACGGCGGCCGAGCGCAGCGCATCCGGGATGGCGGCGCCGCCCAGCACCCCCGGCAGGGCGCGGGTGAAAAGCTGCTGGCCGAGCGGCTGCAGCCCCGCCGCGCAACGCTCCGCACCTGCCCGGTCGGCCAGGGCGGGACCCGCGGTGAGGATGAGGGCGGCGGCAAGGGTCCAGGCTTTCATCGGCATCTCTCCTGAGGCTGGGGCTGGCATAGGCCAGGCTCAGCTCCGCGCCAACTGCGCCTCCAGCTCGGCGATGCGCGCATCGCGCTGGGCGAGCGCCGCCGCGACATCGGCCGCCTCGAAGCGCTGCGGGATATGCTGCGGGCAATTCGCGTCCCAGGCCGTGACGTCGAACAGGATCGCCTGCTCGGGGATGCCGGAATAGCCCTCGGGCCGCAGCGCCTGGAGCAGGGCGGGGTCATCCTCCACCACCCGCGCCGTGCCCCAGAGCTTGATGCGGCGGCGGTTCGCGTAGTCCATCAGGAAGAGGAAGGCCTTCGGGTTCTCGGCCAGGTTGCCGAGGCTGATATATTGCTTGTTGCCCTTGAAGTCGGCGAAGCCGAGTTGCGTGGGCGAGAGCACATGCAGGAAGCCCGGCGGCCCGCCGCGATGCTGGATGTAGGGCTGCCCCTCGGCGCTGGCGGTGGCGAGGAAGAAACTGGTCTGCGCAGCGATGAAGGCTGCCAGGTCGGGCGTGATCCGGCTGCGGAAATCCATCTCGCCATGGCGGGGCCGCGCGGTCTTGCGGTCCTGCACGGCGCGCACGCTGGGGGTGAAGGGGATCTGGTTCACAGGTCCAGCTCCGTCAGACTCGGATGGTCATCCGGGCGGCGGCCCTGGGGCCAGTGGAAGAGGCGCTGGTCGGCCTGGATCGGCAGGTCGTTGATCGAGGCGATGCGGGTCCGCATCAGGCCCTGTTCGTCGAATTCCCAATTCTCATTGCCGTAGCTGCGGAACCATTGGCGGCTGTCATTGCGCCATTCATAGGCGAAGCGCACGGCGATGCGGTTGCCCTGCCAGGCCCAGACCTCCTTGATGAGGCGGTATTCCAGCTCCCGCACCCATTTGCGCATGAGGAAGGCCTCGATCTCGGCGCGGCCCTGCAGGAATTCGGCGCGGTTCCGCCAGCGACTGTCCTCCGTATAGGCCAGCGCCACGCGGGCGGGGTCGCGGCCATTCCAGGCATCCTCGGCCATGCGGGCCTTCTGGGCGGCGGTCTCGGCGGTGAAGGGCGGCACGGGGGGGCGGGACATGGAGGCACTCCTTCAGGTGTGGCCCATCAAGCCATGGGGGTTCGGCGGGCGTCACCTCGCTTCTCCAACATTGCCCCGGACATGATGATTGGCCTTTTTGGCACTTTATCATTGCCTGTGCTGCAATGACGTATGGACCGCTTCGCCGCCATCTCCGCATTCATCGCCGTGGCGGACCGCCAGGGCTTCGCACCCGCCGCGAGGCATCTGGGCCTTGTGCCCTCGGCGGTCACGCGCCATGTCGCGGCGCTCGAGGCGCATCTGGGCGTGCGTCTGCTGGCGCGCACCACGCGTTCGGTCACGCTGACCGAGGCCGGCGCGCATTACCTGGAGCGCGCCCGGCGCATCATGGCCGAACTGGCCGAGGCCGAGGAATTCGCGCAGTCCGAGCGTCTGACCCCGGTGGGCCGCCTGGTGGTGTCAGCCCCCGCCGTCTTCGGCCGGCTGCATGTGGCGCCGCTGATGGCGGAATTCCTGCATCGCCATGCGGCTGTGCAGGGGCAGCTCCTGCTCTCGGACCGCTGGGTGAACATGGTGGAAGAGGGGGTGGATTGCGCCATCCGCATCGGGCACCTGCCGGATTCCGGCCTGGTCGCCCGGCGCCTGGGCGAGACGCGGCGGATCATCGTGGCCGCGCCCGGCTATCTCGCGGCGCATGGCACGCCGCAAGACCCGCGTGATGTGACGGCGCATCGTGTCATCCGCTTCTCGGCCTTCGAGGGGGCGGAGGAATGGCGCCTCATTCGGCGCGGCGTGGAGGAGCGCGTGCGCATCGCCCCGAGTCTGGTCACCAACAGCGCCGATGCGGCGCTCTGCGCGGCCGAGCGCGGGGGCGGCCTGACCATGGTCCTGGCCTACCAGGCGCGCGAGGCCATCGCGGCCGGGCGCCTCACGCGCATCCTGCGGGAATTCGAACCGCCGCCCATGCCCATTCAGCTCGCCTGGCCCGCGGCGCGGCTGATCCCGGCCAAGCTGCGCGCCTTCATCGAGGTCGCGGTGGAGAGCTGTACATGGCGGTTCGCCTGACGCCCGCCTCCAGGGAGGCATCAGGGCAGGAAGGAGAAGATCAGGAAGACCGCGAAGACCGCGAGATGCACCGTGCCCTCCAGCACCGTCGTCCGCCCGCTGCCGAGCGTCACCGCCAGCAGCAGGAAGGTGAGGCCGAGGAGCACGGTCATGGACTGGCTGAGGCCGAGATGCAGGGGCTCGCCCAGATAGAGCGCAACCCCCGCGACCGCCGGGATGGTCAGGCCGACGCAGGCGACGATGGAGCCCAGCGCCAGGTTCAGCGCCGTCTGGAGGTTGTTCTGTGCCGCTGCCTTCACCGCGGTGATCCCCTCGGGCAGCAGCACGATGGCGGCGATGACGATGCCCACCACGGCGAGGGGGGCGCCCATCGCGGCCACGCCCGCCTCGAGCGTGGGCGAGAGCTTCTTGGCCAGCAGGATGACCACCAGCAGGGCCAGCAGCAGCAGCAGGAAGGCGAGCCAGGCGGCGGCGCGCGAGGGCGGATCGCCGTGCAGGCCATGATCCACCATGAAGTCGGCCTTGTGCCGCACCAGCTGGACATAGAGGAACAGCGCATAAAGGCCGAGCGCGATGGTCGAGACGAAGATCAGCTGCGGTGAGCTGAAGACCGGCCCCGGCTCGCTCGTCGTATAGGCGGGCAGCACGAGGGTCAGCACGGCCAGCGGCATCAGCACCACCAGCAGCGCATTGGCCGCCACGGGCCGGAAGCTCTGCGCGAAATGCCGCACGCCCCCCAGCACGAGGCAAAGCCCGAGGATGCCGTTCAGCGCGATCATCAGGGCGGCAAAGATGCTGTCCCGCGCGACCGTCGGGCTGTCGCCGCCCAGCATGATGGAGACGATCATCCCCGCCTCCAGCACGGTGACCGAAAGCGCCAGGACCAGCGTGCCGAAGGGCTCGCCCAGGCGCTGCGCCACCGTCTCCGCATGGTGCACAGCGGCGAAGACGGCGCCGAGCAGGCCGGCCGCGACCAGCAGGGCGGGCGCGCCCTCGCCCCAGAGCAGCAGCAAAGCGAGGCCCAGCACAGGGATGGACCAGCTCCAGAGCGGCAGCTTGCCGACGGCCTGTTTCATGCCTGGTGATCCTGCGATGTCATGGCCGCATCATGCCCGAAAGCGCCGATGGCGTGAAACCGCGCGGCCCGTTTTGCGCAAACACGGAACGCGCTGGTGGCTGGGGGATGCCACCAGCCACCAGGGATTGTGGTGGTCGGCTGCGAATCGGGCGATCCCGATTCGTTCGCGCCAATCGGATTTCACCCCTGATTTAAAAGAATTTCTGTCCCGCGAATCGGAGAATGTTCAAGTCTTGTTCTTTTGGCGCCCCATGATCGCGCCAAGGCCGACGAGGCCCAGCCCCGCCACCAGCATGGCCGGGCCGAAGCCGACCCACTCCCGCGCCAGCCCCATCACCACGGGACCCGCCGCCTGGCCCAGGAAAAAATGGAAGGCGTGCATGGCGACCGCCGAGGCGCGGGATTGCGGCGCCACCTCCGTCACCCGCGTCTGCAGCGAGTTGTGCAGCATGAAGAAACCCAGGCCGAGCAGCCCGCCCGCCGCCATGAAGACCAGGGCGGAGGGGGCCAGCGCCAGCCCCGCCACGCCAGCGCCCGCCAGGCCGCCACCCAGCCGCATCATCCGCCGCGAGCCGAGCCGGGCCACCAGCAGTGGTGCCAGGCCGGCATAGGCGAGGCCCCCCGCGCCGAAGGCCGCCACCGTCAGCCCTGCCTCACGCGTGCCGCCCAGCCCCGTCTCGGCCAGATGGTTGGCGAAATAGGGGAAGCCGCCAAAGACCAGCAGTCCCTCGATGCCGACCGCCCAGAACAGCACCAGGGCGGGCCTGTGGGTCAGCAGGAAGCGGTAGCGGGCGATGGCCTGGCCGAAATCGAAGCGGCCCGTCGGCTCGGGGCTGCGATCCCGCAGGATGGAGAGCATGGCGGCCAGGGTGAGCGCACCGCAGAGCAGCATCAGGCCACGCCAGCCCATCACCGGTTCCAGCAGGCCCGCGACCGCGCCGCCGGCCATCTGGCCGACGATGGCGCAGGCGAGGAAGCGGCTGATCGCCACCTGGCGCTCGGCCAGCGGCACGCGGTCGCCGAAGAGGGCGAGGGTGGTGGGGAAGATGCCGCCGCCCGCGGCCCCCGTCAGCACCCGCAGAACCATGAGCAACAGGAGGCTCGGCGCCCAGGCAGAGGCGAAGAGGAACAGTGCCTGGAAGGCGAGGGCGAAGGTGATGATGCGACGTTTGCCCAAGGCGTCCGCCACCGGGCCCAACACCGGCTGCACCAGCGCATAAGGCAGGGCAAAGCAGGTGGCGAGAAGGGCGACCCGCGCCGGATCCGCCTCGAAATCCAGCGAGATCACCGCCACCAGCGGGTCGGTCAGGCGGGTCGCGAAGGCCGAGGCGAAGCCCGCCAGCGCGAAGGTCATGATCAGGGCGCTGTGCGGGGAACGGGGCATCAGTCGCGACTTTGGGGATGCGCCCGAAAGTCGCAAGCGGCGTGCCGGTGACGTTTGCGTTAGCCTCGCCGTGGCCTTGCTGCCGCCCACCCCATCACGGGACGCCCGGGCAGCGCGACCCGAGGATGGTTTTCAACGACGCAAGGCGGGCGCCTACTGCACCCGGTTCTCGACCAGGTCGGTCACCACGGCAGGGTCCGCCAGCGTCGAGGTGTCGCCCAGCTGATCCGTCTCATTGGCCGCGATCTTGCGGAGAATGCGGCGCATGATCTTGCCCGAGCGCGTCTTCGGCAGGCCCGGCGCCCACTGGATGGCATCGGGCGTCGCGATCGGGCCGATCTCCTTGCGGACCCAGGCCACCAGCTCCTTCTTGAGCGCGTCCGACGACTCCTCGCCGGCATTCAGCGTCACGTAGCAGTAGATGCCCTGGCCCTTCAGGTCATGCGGCATGCCGACGACGGCGGCCTCGGCCACCTTCGGGTGCGCGACCAGCGCGCTCTCGACCTCGGCCGTGCCCATGCGGTGGCCCGCGACGTTGATCACGTCATCCACGCGGCCGGTGATCCAGTAATAGCCATCCGCGTCCCGCCGCGCGCCGTCGCCCGTGAAATAGAGGCCGGGATAGGTCGAGAAATAGGTCTGGATGAAGCGCGGATGGTCGCCATAGACGCTGCGCATCTGGCCGGGCCAGCTGTCGGTGATGACGAGGTTGCCCTCGGTGGCACCCTCCAGGAACTTGCCTTCCGCATCCACCAGGGCGGGCTGCACGCCGGGCAGGGGAAGCGTGGCCGAGCCGGGCTTCTGGGCCACGGCGCCCGGCAGGGGCGAGATGAGGATGCCGCCCGTCTCGGTCTGCCACCAGGTGTCCACGATGGGGCAGCGCTCCTCGCCCACCACGCGGTAATACCAGAGCCATGCTTCGGGATTGATCGGCTCGCCCACGCTGCCCATCACGCGCAGCGACTTGCGGGAATGCTTCTTCACCGGCGCCTCGCCCTCGCGCATCAGGGCGCGGATGGCGGTGGGGGCGGTGTAGAAGATGTTGACCTGGTGCTTGTCCACCACCTGCCACATGCGGCCGAAATCGGGGTAGTTGGGCACGCCCTCGAACATCAGCGTGGTCGCGCCATTCGCGAGCGGGCCATAGACGATGTAGGTGTGGCCGGTCACCCAGCCCACATCCGCCGTGCACCAGTAGATCTCGCCGGGGCGATAATCGAACACCAGCTCATGCGTGAAGCTGGCCCAGACCATGTAGCCGCCGGTCGTGTGCAGCACGCCCTTGGGCTTACCCGTCGAGCCCGAGGTGTAGAGGATGAAAAGCGGGTCCTCCGCATTCATCCGCTCGGGCGCGCAGGTGGCCGGCTGGGCCGCGGCGGCCTCATGCCACCAGATGTCGCGGCCTTCCTGCATGGCGACGGCGGAGCCCGTGTTGCGCACCACCAGCACATGCTCGATCGAGGGGCAGACCTTCAGCGCTTCGTCCGCGTTCACCTTGAGCGGCACCTTGCGGCCGCCGCGCCGGCCTTCATCGGCCGTCAGCAGGATCTTGCACTCGGAATCCTGGATGCGGGAGGAGAGGCTGTCCGGGCTGAACCCGCCGAAGACGATGGAATGCACGGCGCCGATGCGCGCGCAGGCCAGCATGGCCACGGCCGCTTCCACGATCATCGGCAGGTAGATGCAGACGCGGTCGCCCTTCTTCACGCCCAGCGCGCGCATGGCGTTCGCAATGCGGCAGACCTGCTCATGCAGTTCGGCATAGGTCGTCTTGCTGTCGCTGTTCGGGTCGTCGCCCTCCCAGATGATCGCCACCTGGTTGCCGCGCCCGGCTTCGATGTGGCGGTCCAGGCAGGAGACGGAGGCGTTCAGCTCGCCATCCTCGAACCACTTGATCGAGACATCGCCGGTGAAGCTGGTGTTCTTGATCTTGGTCGGCTGCTTCATCCAGGCGATGCGGCCCATCTCACTGCGCCAGAAGCCGTCGGGGTCGCTCTTCGCCTGGGCCACCATGGCGGCCCGCTTCTCGGCCGTGATCTTGGCCGTGCTGGCGATGCTGGGCTTGATGGCGATGAGCGCGTCATCCGACATGGGCGTTTCCTTCCTCAACCGGGGCGTGTTTGGGGAAGATCAGCGCACGCCGCGTTGCGCCGCGTCAATGTCACGGCGCACGGAGGAAAAAAAGACCCTCCCCGGAGGTGAGCCGGGGAGGGCCAAGTCGAGGTCTGGGAGAGAGGGACCGGCCGATCCCTGGGGGGACCGGCCGGGTGGTCAGGCGAGGCGCCTCAGTTGGTCCGCGGTGCGGTCGGCGCCGGGGCGGTGGCGGCGGTGCCCGAGGGCTGCGCCGGGCGGGCGGGCGCCTGGGCCGTGCCCTGGACCGCACCCTGGGCCGGCGTCGCCGGGCGGGCCGTCACCTGGCCGCCGGGGTTGGTCGGCGAGGCGGGGGCGGCGGCCACGGGGCGCTGCGTGCCGCTCGCCGCAGGCGCCGGCGTGGTGGCCGTCCCCTGGGCGAAGGCCGGGGCCGCACCGATCAGCAGCGCGAGGGTCAGGAAGGCGGGGCGGAAAGTCTGGACCATCTGAATGTTCCTCCTTGGGGAACCACGTTGCCCGGGGTGGGCTTCGTGTGAGGAGGAATTTGCGCGCCGCCTGTGCCGGGGCTTGGGCGGCGCCAAGGTATGTTGAAGGCAGGCGCGGCGGATTGAGGGCGATTGCGGCGCGCTGCCATGATCGCGCGGGGTCAGCCCTCCACGCGCCGCGCCGGCCCGACCGGATGCATCGCCACCGCCGCGCCCCCCGTGGTGCTCGCCGCCGGCAGCGGCCGGAAGCCCTCGGGGATCTCGATGTCCGGCCGCTCGGCGAAGAGTCGCGCCCAGGCGCGGTTGGAGACCTCATCCGCCTCGCGGATGATGCGCGCCTCATCCATCGTCAGCACCACGCCGTCGCGCATCACCCAGCTGCCATCCACCATCACATCGTCAATGTCGCGCGCCTGGCCCTGGTGGACGAAGACCGAGACGGGGCGCAGGAAGGGGACGAGATGCGCGCGATCGGTGCGGATCATGATGAGGTCGGCCAGGTTGCCGGGCGCCAGCCAGCCGCCATCGGGCACGCCCATCGCCTTGTAGCCATTGCGCGTGGCCCAGCGCAGCGCCTCCTCCGGCGTCGGGTTGCGGCCGTCGCGGCGGCGCACCCGCTCCATGAAGAGGCCGGTGCGCATCACCTCCACCATATCCTCGGCCATGTTGTCGCTGCCCATGGCGATGTTGGCACCGGCCTCGGCCATCTCGTAGACGCGGGGGCTCAGGCCGCGCCGGGCCGCGATGGCGGAGTTGAAGGCGACATGCGCGCCCCGCTGGCCGAGGATCTTCTCCTCCAGCGGCGCCATGCAGCGGCAATGCGCGCCGATCATCCGGTCATGGATGAAGCCGATGGAATCCAGGAACTCCGTCGGCAGCATGTTGTGATGCGCCTGCACCGCCGCGACCTCACCCCAGATCTGGTTGAGGTGGATGGTGCAGACCGTGTCCAGCTCCTGCTGCAATGCACGCAGGTCGCGCAGCAATTCGGGCGAGCACATGTCGGGCGACCAGGCGGAGACGCCCACGCGGATGCGCCCGCCCGCCGCGCCATTCCACTTGGCATGCAGCGCGCGGATGCGGGCGAGGCCCGCCTCACCCACCTTCGGGTCGCGCTTGAACTCGGCAGGGTCGCCGATGGAGGTGCCGACGCGGTCCCAGCTCCGCTCGGCCAGCAGCATGCGAAGGCCCGTCGCCTGCATCTCAGCGGCGTAGTTCTCGATCTGCGTCGCGTCCTCCAGCACGGCCGTGGTGCCGGAGCGAATGGCCTCCAACGCGCCCAATTCGCACATCACCGCCTGCTCCTCCGGCGTCAGCGGCGGCAGCGGGATGGGCGAGAGGCCGCCGGTGAAGGGCGGCTCATGCGGGGGCGAGAGATCCTCGAAGACGCCGCGCGCCAGCGTCATCACGAGATGGGTGTGGATATTGGCGAAGCCCGGGAAGATGGCGCGGCCCGTGGCGTCCACCACCTCGGCACCCGGATACTTCGCCGCGATCTCGGCGCTCGGGCCGAGGGCCGCGATGCGGTTGCCCTCGATGGCGATGGCGCCGTTGTGATGGATGGTTCCCGCGTCATCGCCGGTGACGATGGTGGCGTTGGTGATGATCTGCATGGGCGTGGCCTTTCTTTTTGTGGGCCCTATTCCGCCTGGATGTTGGCCTCACGCACCAGCCGCGTCCAGAAGGCGCGCTGTTCGCGCATATGGGCGTCCAGTGCCGCACCCGGCGTGAAGGCGGCAACGGAGCCGAGGCTGATCATCTGCGCCACCATCTCGGGCTGCTGCATCACGGCGCGGAAGCCGTCCTCCAGCGCCTGCCGCCGCGCGGGCGGGATGCGCGCGGGGGCGATCACGCCGTTGAAGCCCATCAGCACCCAATCCGTCCCCGTTTCGCGCACGGTGGGGATGTTGGGGAGCGCAGGATGGCGCTCGGGCGAGGAGATGGCGAGCACGCGCACGCGCCCCCCTTCATGCGCGCCGCGGAAGACGCCGTAATTGCCGACCATGAGCTGCACATCACCCGCCAGCAGCCCCTGCAAAGCGGGGCCGGTGCCGCGATAGGGCACATGCGTCATGGAAACACCCGCCGCGCGGCGCCAGGATTCGTAGAACAAATGCGGCCCCGAGCCGATGCCGGCCGAGCCGAAATTCAGCGCATCGGGCCGCGCCTTCAGGAGTGCCACGAATTCCTGCATCGTCCGCGCCGGCACGGCGGAGGAGACGACCAGCACCGAAGGCCCGGCGGTGAGCTGCGCGACACCCACGAAGTCGCGCTGCGTGTCGAAGGGCAGGCTCGGATAGAGCGCATGCGTGATGCCGAGATTGCCCGCATCGCCCATGAAGAGCGTGTGCCCGTCCGGCTCCACGCGGGCCATGAATTCCATGGCGATATTGCCATTGGCGCCGCCGCGATTTTCCACCACCACCGGCTGCCCCAGCCGTTCCGAGAGCTTCTGCATGATGGGCCGCCCCACCGTGTCCACGCCGCCGCCGGCCGGATAGCCGATGACGAGGCGGGTCGGCCGGTCCGGGAAGGGCGCCTGCGCGAGCGCGGGCGTGGCACGTCGTGCCATCCGCGCGGCCGCCGTGGAGACGGCGGCGGCGCGCCTCAGATCGTGAGGCGATAGACGCGTGCGGCGGTGCCGGAAAACAGCGCCGCCCGCTCGCTCTCGCTGGCGCCGCTGGCCAGGCGCTTGAAGGCGTTCCACAGCACCGGGTAGCTGCACATGCCCTTGTCCACCGGGAAGTTGCTCTCGAACATGCATCGCTCGGCGCCGAAGGCCTCGATGCAGGCCTCCATCGTCGGGCGCCAGGCTCCGGCCAGCGCCAGCGAGGTCGGCGGCAAGGCCTGCTGGTGGAAGTCGTAGCCCCCCACATCCATCGCGAGCCCGCCCAGCTTCATCATCACATTCGGGGAGCCGGCCAGCGCCCTGATCGAAGCGCGCCAATCGGCAAAAATCTCATCCCGACGATAGGGGCCAAGCCCCAGCGGCCCGCCGCAATGATCCACGATCAGCGTGAGCTCCGGCACGGCCCGGGCCACTTCCAGCACCTGCGCCAACTGCGGGTGATAGGCCCAGACATCCAGCGTGAGGCCCATGGCCGCCAGGCGCTTCGCCCCCTCGCGGAATTCCGGCAGCGGCAGGGGCCCGGGCGGGGGGGATTCGAGATTGCTGCGGATCTCGGGCGCCGCATTCCACGCGGTGCGGTTGCGCACGCCGCGGAAGCGCCCGCCCGCAATCGCCACATGCGCCTCCAGCAGCGGCGTCACGCGGTCCCCCAGCGTCAGGTCCACGAGGCCCACGATGCCGGCGCAGGCCCGCGTCGGCGCGCCGGCCGCGGCTTCCGCCACGCGCGTCATGAAGCGCGTCTCGCCGAGCGGGCGGCGCTCCAGCGGCTCGGCCATGTCGTATTGCGCGCCGCATTGGATGAAGACCGTGGCGCGGATGTCGTGCCCGCTGCCGGTGTCGCCCAGCAGTTCCGGCAGGAGGTAGCGCTGGTCCACCTGCTCCCAGATGTGGTGGTGCGGATCAATGATCGGCAGCGCGGGATCGAGGATGGGCTCCGCATGCTGCGCGAGCCACGCGTCCCGAATGGCGATGTGGCGCGAGGCGGTCATGCTGGGGGGCGGGATCATGGCGCTATTCCAGCCGGATGTTGGCGTCGCGCACGAAGGCCTGCCACTTGGTGCTTTCGGCGCGGAAGAAGGCGGCGAACTGCTCGGGCGTATTGGGCTCGGCCGTCAGGTCGCTGGCGCGCAGCGTCTGCTGGAAGGCCGGATCCACGACGATCTCGTTCAGCAGCGCGGACAGCCGCTCCACCACCGCGGCTGGCGTGCCGACCCGCAGGAAGATGCCGTTCCACTCGACGGTGGCGAAGCCGGGCAGCGTCTCGGACAGCGCCGGCAGGTCGGGCAGGGCGTTGATGCGCGGGCGGGCGGAAGTGTGGGCCAGCGCCTTTACCTGCCCATCGCGCACCTGGGCCACGGCCGAGTTCACATTGCCGAAGAAGAGCTCGATCTGCCCGGCCACCAGGTCCGTCAGGGCCGGTGCGCCGCCGCGATAGGGGATGTGATTGGCGCGCACCCTGGCATCGCGCAGGAACAGCTCCAGCACCAGATGCTGCTGCGAGCCGATGCCCGAGGAGCCGGCGGCGAAATTGCCGTTCGCGCGCCGCATGATCTCGATCAGCTCGGGCACGTTCCGCGCCGGCGAATTGCGCCGCACGAGCACGAGCTGCGGCACGGTCATGGTCTGGAAGACCGGGATGAACTCACGCTCCGGGCTGTGGCGTTGACCGGCGAAAAGCGCGGGCGTCACCGAGATCGGCGTCGCCTGGTTCATGATGGTGTAGCCGTCATTCGGCGCCTGGATCATCGCCTGCTCACCGATGGTGCCGGTGGCGCCGCCGCGATTTTCCACGATGAAGCTCTGGCCGGTTTTCTGCGCCAGGGCCTGGGCATAGAGGCGCCCCACCAGGTCCGCAGCACCGCCGGCCGGCCAGGGGACGATCATCCGCACGGGCCGGCTGGGCCAGGGCGCCTGGGCGAGGGCAGGCGCGGCGAGGGCCAGCGGTGCGGCCAGGAGCGTACGGCGCCCCCAGGGGGTGTGGTTCATCCTGCGTTTCCTCCAGGGGCCTGTTCCGACCCTGGCCGCATCATGGGTGAAGCGGCCGCACTTGGCCACCGCGCGGCCGTCAGGTTTCGCCGCGCAGCACCCGTCCCAGCAGATGCGCGTAGCCCTCGGCATCATCGCGCGCGATGTGCGAATGCGGATGCCCGCCGAACCATGCCTCGGGGTATTGTTTCTCGCTGCATGCGCGGTAGGACAGGCCCGTGCGCCCCATGACGAAGGAAGCGAGGTCGAGCCCGCCGCCCACGAACAGATGCGCCTCGCTGCGCGGCGCGCGCAGCAGCCGTGTGCCCGCGAAGCGGCGCAGATACCAATCCACCCAGACGCCATCGAAGATCATCGGACTGCCCACGAACACGGCCGCAGGGCCGAAGCCGCGCACCCAGGCCACGAAGCGGTCCACGCCCTGCTGCGCCGGGATCGCATCCTGCTGCAGGCTGGCCCAGGCGGCGGGCTCCGTCTGCCACCAGGCGAGGGTGCCCGCATCGGCCAGATGGCCGGGCAGCGGCTGGAGGTTGATGGCGAAATGGCCCAGGCGCTCGCCCGCCGCGCCGCAGGCGACGGAGGCAAGGCTCAGCATGGAATGGACGCCCGGGTCCGGGCCGTCGGTCTCCAGGTCGGTAACGATGTAGATGGGCGCGGTGTCCATGCTCATCCTTTGGCGCATTCCCTGACGGCACGCCACCAGCCAGCCTGGCTCAGAACCCGTAGAGCCGGGCCGGGTTTGCGCTCAGGATCATCGCCCGCCGCGCCGCATCGGGCTCCCACTCCGCGAGCAGGCCCAGCATGTCGCCATCATTGGGCATGGGCTTGTCGAAATGGGCGACATGCGGCCAGTCGCTGCCCCAGATGACGCGCTCGGGCGCCGCCTCGATCACGGCGCGGGCGAAGCGCGCGGTGTCGGAATAGGGAAAGGCCGCCTCGGCCGAGATGCGGTAGAGGCCAGTCAGCTTCACCCAGAACAGGCCATCGCGCAGCATGGCCAGGAACTCCTGGTAGCCGGGCAGGGCGATGCCGCCGCGCGCCACCTTGGTGTAGCCGATATGGCCGACCGAGACGGGCAGCCGCATCGCCTCGGCCAGGGCACGCAGCTCGGCCGGCTTCTCCTCGACATGCACCAGCAATTCCACATGCCAGCCGAAGGGGCGGATCACTTCGGCCACACCGGCCAGCGCATCGAGCGAGCGGAAGGGCATGCCGCCCTTGTCCACCAGGTTGACCCGGATGCCGCGCGCGCCCTGGGCGTGCATGGCGGCGATCTCAGCCTCGGTCACGCCCTCGCTGACGGCGACGATGGCGCGCAGGCGGTCGGGGTGGGCGCTGGCGGCGTCCAGCACGGCGCGGTTGTCGGTGCCATGCACGCTCGCCTGCACCACCACGCCACGGGCGAGGCCGAGCGCGTCATGCAGCGCCAGCAGCCGCGTCACGTCATTGTCGGGCGGCGTGTAGCCGCGCGTGGCCTGATAGGGGTAGCGCGTCGCGTCGAAGACATGGGCGTGCGTGTCGCAGGCGAGCGGCGGCATCGCCATGGCGGGGGGCCGGGGCACGGGGTCCGGGCCGGGGCAGTCGCGAATCTCGGTCATCGGCGGAGATTAGGGCGATGGCGCCGCTCAGCCCAGCAGGCCGAGCCCGCGCAGGAAGCGGCGCACCCCGGGCTGGATCAGCGCGGGGTCGGTCACCGCGGTCGCCGTATTCTCGGCCGTGGTCTCGCTGGCCTGGGCGAGGCGCTGGCCGAGATCGCCCCGCGCCTTGTGGAGCGCTGCGGCGAGGCGATAGCCCACCTCCTCCTCCAGCCCCGGGCGGGCGAGGACGAGGCTCCAGGTGCCGACCGACTCGACCCCTTCCGTCTGCCCCGGATAGCTGCCGGGCGGCAGCGCCATGGGCCGGAGTGTCGGGTCTGCCGCCAGGATGCGCGCGCGCTCCACGGCGTCTGGCGCCACGAAGTGCAGCCCGTGCGGGCCGCGCGCGATCGCGACGAAGCCCGGCCAGCCCGCGCCGCCACCCCAGAGGGCGGCCACGCGGCCCTCCATCACCATGGCCGGGCCATCGCCCGCGCGGTCCAGCAGGATGCCCTGGAAGTCCCGCTCCATGTCGAGGTCGAGCCCCGCGATCACCTGCCGCGCCAGCACCACGAAGCCCGAGCCGCGCGCGCCCCAGGCCACGCGCTGCCCACGCAGATCGGCGATGGAGCGGATCGGGCTGTCGCCGCGCAGGCCGAACAGGCCGGGCTGGGCATACATGGCAAACAGCAGCGTCACGCCGCGGCCGGCGGCCAGCGCCGCCGTCGCCGTCTCGCCGGCGACGAGGCCGAGATCCACCCGGCCCTCGGCCAGCAGGTTCACGTTTTCCAGGCTGCCGGCGGTGTTGCGGGGCTCGATCACCAAACTCGGGTCGGCCGCGTTCACGGCGGCGGCGAAGGCCGCGCCATAGGCCGGGAACCCGCCGCCTGGCGTCGCTGTGGCCAGCGAGAGGGTGACCGGCGCCTGCGCCGCGGCGCTGCCCAGCAGGGCAGGGCTCGCCAGCAGCGCGCGGCGGGGGATCACGCCTCCTCTTCCTCGGGCGCGCGGATGACCGGCAGCAGGGCGGTTTCCTTCACCGTCGCCATGGCGATCTCGACCGCGATGCGCTCCATCCCGGCCAGCGGGCGGATCTCCTCGGCCATCAGGGTTTCCAGCGCCGCGATGTCGGGCAGGCGGAGCTTCACGAGGTAGGACCATTCGCCGGTGAGCTGGTGGCATTCCAGCACCGTCTCCAGCTTCCGGATCAGGCGGCGGAAGGCGATGTCCTCCTTGCCTGGCCGCACTGCGACGCGCAGGAAGGCGAGCAGGGGACAGCCCACCTCGGCCGGGTCGAGCTCGGCATGCCAGCCGCGGACCACGCCGCGCTCTTCCAGCCGCTTCAGCCGTTCGGCCGTGGCAGAGACGGAAAGGCCGGACACCTTGGCGAGATCGGCCAGGCCCGCGGCGCCATCCTGCTGAACCGCGATGACAATTTTCCGGTCAATTTCATCCATGGCGGGAGGCTATCCGGATAAACTCGATGTGTAAACGAAAAGCTGGCGTTCCGGTCGCTCGGGCAAGGCTTTGCGCCAAGGGAAAGCTCCTGGCAAAGACTTGAGCCCCGCCTCTTGTCCGCGCGGCCGCTGCTCAATACATGGGCACCAGAGGCCGCGCATGGTGCGCGGATCGCCGCGCAGCCGCGCGGAGCCAACAGGGGCTGTGCCCGGTGCCTGACAGGGGCCGAGCAAAGTCGCCGCAAAGGAGCAGGCTCGCATGAGCAAAGTCATCGGTATTGACCTCGGCACCACCAATTCCTGCGTCGCCATCATGGAAGGCGGCGAGGTGAAGGTGCTGGAGAATGCGGAGGGCGCGCGCACCACCCCCTCCATGGTCGCCTTCGCCAAGAATGGCGAGCGGCTGGTCGGCCAGAGCGCCAAGCGCCAGGCCGTCACCAACCCGAACAACACCCTCTATGCCGTCAAGCGCCTCATCGGCCGCAAGTTCGACGACAGCATGGTGCAGAAGGAAAAGGGCCTGGCCCCCTTCAACATCGTGAAGGCCGACAATGGCGACGCCTGGGTCGAGGTGGACGGCAAGAAGTATGCGCCGCAGCAGATCAGCGCGAACGTCCTCACCAAGATGAAGGACACGGCCGAGGCCTATCTCGGCGAGAAGGTGACGCAGGCCGTCATCACCGTCCCCGCCTATTTCAACGACGCCCAGCGCCAGGCGACCAAGGAAGCCGGCGCGATCGCGGGCCTGGAAGTCCTGCGCATCATCAATGAGCCGACGGCTGCCGCGCTGGCCTATGGCATGGACAAGAAGACCGCCGGCACCATCGCGGTCTATGACCTGGGCGGCGGCACCTTCGACGTCTCCATCCTGGAAATCGGCGACGGCGTCTTCGAGGTGAAGTCCACCAATGGCGACACTTTCCTGGGCGGTGAGGATTTCGACCAGCGCGTGATTGATTACCTCGCCGATGAGTTCAAGAAGGAGAACGGCATTGACCTGCGCGGCGACAAGCTCGCGCTTCAGCGCCTGAAGGAAGCTGGCGAGAAGGCCAAGATCGAGCTCTCCAGCTCGAAGCAGACCGAGATCAACCTGCCCTTCATCACGGCCGATGCCTCGGGCCCGAAGCACCTGGTGATGCAGCTGACGCGCGCCAAGCTGGAAGCGCTGGTGGATGACCTGGTGCAGCGCACGCTGGAGCCGGTGAAGAAGGCGCTCTCCGATGCCGGCATGACGGCGGGCGAAGTGGACGAGGTCATCCTCGTCGGCGGCATGACGCGCATGCCCAAGGTGATCGAGGCGGTGAAGGGCCTGTTCGGCAAGGAGCCGGCCCGCAACGTGAACCCCGACGAGGTGGTCGCCATCGGCGCCGCCATCCAGGGCGGCGTCCTCAAGGGCGACGTGAAGGATGTGCTGCTGCTGGATGTCACGCCGCTCTCGCTCGGCATCGAGACGCTGGGTGGCGTCTTCACGCGCCTGATCGACCGCAACACGACGATCCCCACCAAGAAGTCGCAGACCTTCTCGACCGCGGATGACAACCAGACGGCTGTCACCATCAAGGTCTTCCAGGGCGAGCGCGAGATGGCGGCGGACAACAAGCTGCTGGGCAATTTCGACCTCCAGGGCATCCCGCCCGCGCCGCGCGGTGTGCCGCAGGTGGAAGTGACCTTCGATATCGACGCGAACGGCATCGTCAGCGTCTCCGCGAAGGACAAGGCCACCGGCAAGGAGACCCAGATCAAGATCCAGGCGAAGTCGGGCCTGTCCGACGCCGATATCGAGAAGATGGTGCGCGATGCCGAGGCGAATGCCGAAGCGGACAAGAAGCGCCGCGAGGCGGTCGAGGCGCGCAACCAGCTCGACACGCTGATCCACTCCACCGAGAAGACCATTCGCGAGAATGGCGACAAGGTCCCGGCGGATGAGCGCGTGGCGGCCGAGGCGCTGATCACCGAGGCCCGCGCGGCGATGGAGACCGGCGATGCCGAGGCCATCAACGCGGCGGCCGAGAAGCTTAGCCAGGCCGCGATGAAGATCGGCGAGGCCATGTACAAGGCCGAGCAGGCGGCGCCGCAGCCCGAAGCCGGCCCGGCTGCGGGCAAGCCCGACGACAAGGTGGTGGACGCCGAGTTCGAGGAAGTGGACCCGAAGAAGAAGAAGGGCTGAGCACCGCTCCAGCCAGCCCGCGAAAAGCGCCCGGATCAGCGATGATCCGGGCGTCTCTGTAATGCCGCCCAGGAGACACCATGGCCAAGCGCGATTATTACGAAGTGCTCGGCGTCAGCCGGGACGCTTCCGAGGATGACCTGAAGAAGGCCTATCGCAAGCTCGCGATGCAGTTCCACCCCGATCGCAACCAGGGGGATGCCAAGGCCGAGGGGCGTTTCAAGGAAGTCAGCGAAGCCTACGAAGTCCTGAAGGATGGCGACAAGCGCGCCGCCTATGACCGCTTCGGCCATGCCGCCTTCGAGGGCGGCGGCGGTGGCGGTGGGGGAGGCGGCAATCCCTTCGGCGGCGGCGGCTTCGAGGACATCTTCGAGGAGATGTTCGGCCGCTTCGGCGGGCGCGGCGGCCGCCAGGCGACGGGCCGCGGCGCGGATCTCCGCCAGGAGGTCCAGATCACGCTGGAAGAGGCCTTCGCCGGCACCAAGAAGACCATCCGCGTGCCCAGCAGCGTGCAATGCGAGGCCTGCAACGGCTCGGGCGCCGAGGGGGGCAGCGCGTCCGCCACCACCTGCGGCACCTGCCGTGGCACCGGCAAGATCCGCGCGCAGCAGGGCTTCTTCCTGATCGAGCGCACCTGCCCCACCTGCTCGGGCTCGGGCAAGATCATCAAGAACCCCTGCAAGGTCTGCGCGGGCGCCGGCCGCGTCCAGCGCGACCGCACGCTGAACGTGACCATCCCCGCCGGCGTCGAGGACGGCACCCGCATCCGCCTGACCGGCGAGGGCGAGGCCGGCTTGCGCGGCGCCCCCGCGGGCGACCTCTACGTGGATATCGGCGTGAAGCCGCACCCGATCTTCCAGCGCGAGGGACCCAACATCATGGTCCGCGTGCCGCTGCGCATGACGCAGGCGGCCCTTGGCGCCAGCGTGGAGGTGCCCTCCATTGATGGCGGGCGCTCGGCGGTGAAGATCCCGGCCGGGACCCAGACGGGCGATAATTTCCGCCTGCGCGGGAAGGGCTTCTCCGTGCTCCGCAACCCCGCCCGCGGCGACATGTATGTCCAGGTCGTCGTCGAGACGCCGCAGAACCTCACCGCCAAGCAGCGCGAGCTGCTGGAAGCCTTCGAGGCCGAGGCGGTGCAGGGCGGCAAGAGCAGCCCGGAAAGCGAGGGCTTCTTCGCGAAGGTGAAGGAATTCTGGGACGGGCTGGGCAGGTAGGGAGTCCAGGGCGCTGCCCTGGACCCGCCGGGGCCGCGAGGCCCCGGACCCCGCGAGTTAGAGCATGCTGTGTTTTGTTTGAATCGGGATTCCGGCGCGGCCGGAATTCTGATTCAAGCTACGGGCTGGGCGACGGAGGCCAGCCTGGATGCGCCCCTATTCCGAGGATTTGCGTGAGCGCGC